>ERZ1034687.1160-NODE-1160-length-14541-cov-18.594229_pt1 | contig 14541 bp, 15 predicted proteins | sample MGYA00520704_ERZ1034687 | MGnify/ENA primary metagenome ERZ1034687 (study PRJEB33766, sample SAMN09781762) | gut metagenome | biome: gut microbiome | host: Homo sapiens | place: Madagascar | study: EMG produced TPA metagenomics assembly of the PRJNA485056 data...
TAATAATATTTTTCAATTTGTTATGCTCATTTTTGGTCAGTTCGGAAAAAGTATTAACTTGTTTGTAATTTAATTCTACAAGGCATTTGTTAATAAGTTCTAGGTAGTTCATTTTTCTCCTTTCTTCTTTCAAGAAAGAGTAGCCTAAAAATAGACTACTCTCTCACAAAAGATTTAATAGTTATATGCTATTTAATCAACCCTTTACGGAGTTGAGCCATTATGGCTTGTTCGTTTTTTGCGAACTCAGCACCACTCATTTTGCCGATTTGTTCACGAGTAAAGACCAAGTTTTTCATGCCGTCAGAATTATTGTTTTGTGCATTTGCACGCAACCTTTGTTTGGCGGTTTCGTTTTCATTGATTAATGCCTTTTCGTGTTTTTGTTTTTCTAAATATCTTTGAATTGCAGAATTTTCAATTTTTTCTACAAGCGCAGAGATTTTAGAAATTTCATCTCTATCAAAATTGGTATTTGAATTTTTTAAATAATCATAGACATCACTTCTGCCGATTTGGTTGAAAAAGTCCGGCATGGGTTCGGCTTGAGTTGGAATGTCTATTGACTGTTGTAACTGTTTTTGAGGTAGATTTTCTGTGTATTTCTCAAACGCCTTTTGAGATACGAAATTCATCAAATTTTGTCCTTGTTCTTGTGTCATTACACCATTCCCAACTAGTTGCTTAATCGTGTTGATGTCGTTAATTGCCATTTGTTTGTATTTCTCGGCAATGTTTGGCTGATTGTTTTCAGATGCCGGATTTTGATTATCGGCAAGAGATGAAACATTTTCTATATTTTGTTCATTCATAACTTTTTCCTTATGCTTGTCTTTTCATGTATGTGACCGCAAATTCAATTGCTTCATCAATAAATGATGAAAACATAATCGAAATTATTGGTTTTAAAACAATAGGAACAGGAAGTTTTTCAATGACAAATTTTATAGCCATTTCTTTTTTCTGCTTTCCTTTGTTGCTCCCAAGAATTTCTTCTGCGTTATTTACTGCAGATTTTGCGAGTTCTTTAATTTTTATTTTGAAATTGTTAAACATTATTTACATGCTCCGATTTATTTTGCACTAACAACCATTTTTGCAAGAGCTTTTGGCTGAACGGTTTTAGCACCGTATAGGTATAAGCCTCTAACAAGGTCTGAGAAACTGTCTTTATCTCTCAAACTTTCGATTTTGGCTAATTGAGAGGCGAATGTAATACCCTCATTTGTACCGGCTAATACATAATATTTGTCAGATATTGTGGTTAAGTTTGTGCTTACTAAAACATCCATTCCGGCAATTCTTCCGATTGCTCCTTCTCTCAATGTTTCATCAGCAACATTGTGCGCACCAATAAATTCAGAGCTTTGTAATAAATAAGATTCAATTGTCGGGTTAATTACGACCCAAGGTCTGGTGCCTGTAGAAACAGCATCAGAATTTTTTAAACAAAGTGCAAGTTTCACAAAATATGAGTAGATAGTTGTTTTATCAAGAGTAATCGGAGCTTCGTCGCTGCCAACAATGTTAGTTGCTGCAACATTTGCATGTTGTGATAAAAGATAGGCATCTTGAACTTCTTCTATTGCTTTTCTTGCATTTTTAAGATGTGCTTCCATAATATCTGTGTTTGCTTGTACTTGTGCGATATCATTGATTTTGAAAGCAAAGAATTTCTTTTGATCAATTACAAGTTCTTGAGATGTTGGTTCAAGTTCACTATATGTAATATTTTCTGAACCTAATGTTGAAATTGTAACTTCTGAAGGAGTTATGATTTTAACTTTATCACCTTGATTTTTAATTTCTCCTTCCCAATTTCTGTTTACACATTGTAGCATAACGCAATCTTTTTCCAGCATATTGTTTAATTTTTTGCTCCAAATTTCAGGAATGAATGCTGAGTAAGAGTTAGTTGTTTCTGACATAATTTTTCCTTTCTTTTTTTAGTGTGTAATTTGTATAAAATGAGTGGTGATTAGTCATCAATATAGACTTCTCTAAATTGAAGTCCGATTATTGCACAAGAATTTGTGATATCGTTTCCTTCGACACATAATTGTACGGAGTAATTTGCTTCAGAGATTTCGGCTTTTTCTAAAGTATCTTTGTTTACTGCCCAAACAGGAATTGAACTTTCTTCATCTCCCCAATGACACGGTTGGAAGTCTGGCATATCGTTGTCAGCCCAAATCAAATGATCTTTGTAAACAGAATAAATATGTTCCTCATCGTCTGATAGTTCGCTGTCGTAATCTTTGAATACTGAAAATTTAAAATTATTGTCATATTCTGTATCTAACAGAAAATAAAATTCGTCAATCATTTTTCTATGATGAGGATTGGTAATTGCAAGAAATGGAGATTTCCACATAAAATCAATTGGAATTCCGTTGAAAGTTGTTCCATAGTCATCTTTGTAAATTTTTCCGTTTTTATCTGCTATATAAATCTGTTCATTATGTACGCAAGCAGTTACTATATCTTGTGGAACTTTTCTTTTATACCAAGCTTTGTTTACATAATCGTTAATCCAAATGGTGTGAAAATATTTGTCTGATGCGTATGGAAAGAAATACCAGATTTGATTTTTCTTTTCGTAATGCAATGCAATTGTGTTTGATAAATTCTCAAAAGACGAAAATTCATCTTTTATATTTAAAGATATTTCACTTCCGAGTTGAATTTGATTGAGTTCTCCAACTTGTTCAAGTGCAAAAATTCCATTGCTCAAAAAATATTGTTTATTTGATACGTTGAGGATTGATGAAGAATTTATAGCACCTTTATCTGCAAATAAAGTGATTGCAAAATCGCTTGGATTTGTTCCGGAAAGAAGGTAAACGCTATTTCTTTTGTAAATTGCAAGATAATCTTTATATTGGTGTAATGCTGTTATTGAACCGGTATCTGTATGGAATTCGTTGATGTAACCAGCATCGTCAGAAGTCGTAAAATCATTGTAATTGCCAAGTGCAGAATAGTAAATGGTTGCATTCTTTGCGACCCAAACTCTACCCTTGTATGCCGAAATAATTCCTCCTGTTAAAATATCTCCATTTAAGTCTTTTAATCCACACTCGACAACGTCATAAGTTGAATTGTTTTTGATGTAAAACAATCCATCACTTTCTGTCATTATTAATATTCCATTTAAAAAGTTTAAAAATTTAGGTTTTCTGCCGGTTAAAGTTTTGTTGATTAAATTCGTTTTGGAATGTAATTCGTCATAAATAAATATTTTACCTGAAACTGTCGTGATAACTAATTTTGGGATATCATAAGATAACATTTCTGTTATTCCTGTGATTTCTTCTCCTATATCTAAAAATAAGGAATTTCCTTTTTGTTTTACAATTCCTCGATTTTGGAGGATTTCAATATTTGTAGCATCTGCCCAATAAATCTTTTTTGTATTAAGCCCTAATTCTGTTTTTGTTAAAGCTTGATTTATTCCGCCTGCTAAATTGTAATATGATACTTCCATTTTTGTAGCTCCTTTTTAATTAATTTTGTTGATTTTGTTTAAGTACCATTTGATTTTTGTTCTTATAAAACTTCCGACTTCTTCTTTTGTAATCCATTGATATGGAGGAAGATAGTTGATATCAATTTTGCCCGCTGACGTTGTTTTTGGATTTTGTTTCCCAAACTCGTAATGAGTGAGAACAGTTTGTGGTGTTATTTGAATGTTATATTTTTTGCAAAGTTGTGCGCAAAAATTCATTGTACTTTCAAATTGTTTTTTTGTAATCGGATATTTCCCAACAGATTTTGCCGACTTGTAATTCAACATTGCGCAGATAGCAACTCCGATTGAACCGGTGTTTCCTCCGCCGGTGTGAGCTGCATATTTGCCGGCTTTGCATATTTCATTTGCTTCTGGCTTGAATACCCCGTAATGGATTTCTCCTTTGGCATCAACTAAAAAATGATAATGTTCTTTTTCATAATTAGTTGGAAAGTACGTTCCTGCTGTCCAATGTATGATTATTCGCTTCATAAAATTCCTCTAACCATTCTTTATTCATAAACTTGTAAATCATTGCCGCATGGGTTCTGTTTTGTGCGTGTAATTTTAAAATTGCTCTATCTATATGATTTCTTACGGTGCCGTAAGCTATTTTGAGTGCCGAACAAATTTCTTTATCTGAATAACCCAATGCAACCAAAGTTATTACTTCAACTTCTTTGGGGGAAAGTGCCATGTTCAAAATTCCTTTACTAGTCTTTATACATTCAGCATATTAAAAAACGACTGAATATAATTCATAATATTTCCGTTCAAAAAAACAAGGGCGGAATTATCCGCCCAGAGAGTAAGATAATTTAAGGATTGTTTTTTAGGTATTTGTTTTCTGTAAGTCCTATTTTCAAAGCTCTAAGATTTGAATAACATCTCTTTTTTACTCCAAATTCGTTATAATTTAAGTAGAATTTGCTCGTGTATAACGGTTTGTAATTTGCAGGTCGAATTTCGTATAAGATGGAATTTTTTAATTTTGAGAAAAATCCCCGAGCTTTTTGATTAATTTTTCTGATAACTGAAATATTATTTTCTTTGTTAATTCTTGTGAGTTGGCAAACCGAATGACCGCAAACAGGACATTTGCTCAAGTAATCTAGTTCGCACAACAAAAAGTTTTCCTGCGGAACAAGACGAAAAGTTTTGGTCTTATGTAAAGCTCCGCAGCAATGAATATAACCCATACTGCTATCCCCTAACTTTAGTGGTAAACGATTTTGCCATCTTTGGGCGTGAACCTTAACCACATTTTTAGTATAACTTATATTCCCAATTTGAAAAGTCCACGATTATACAGGCATGTTGCTATCTCCATGAATACATGGGGCGTTAAGCAGCTTTAAGTGAAAAGTGAGAAGTGAAACGTAAAAAGACCATATCGTTATGAATAAGTGAATGGTGAGTGGTGAATAGTGAGTAGACCGTATCAAGGAAATTGTTTTCCTCCCTAATGAGGGAGGTTAGGTGGGTGCTATCCCGTAAGGGAATTTATATTATAAGCTTTCACCCATCTGCCATTCTTTATAAGGCAATAAGGCGATAGGACTATAGGGGGGAAAGAGAGAAGTGAAACGTGAAAAGTCCCTATCGTTGAAGATATTTTGGTTCATATCGCCAACACATTCTTCTTTCCCCTCGCCCCTTGTGCTGAGGGAGCAGTTGTTCGTGAGCATATAGATTGTAATTATTTTACGCACAATTCGCAGCACATTTGGCAAGCACCGAAAACTTTTGCGGCGTGAAGATTTTTTCTAAAACATCTGTAATGCGGAAGGTTGAAGACTTCTTTAATCGGCATATCTTTGATGTTGCCGATTTTTTGTGACAAACAAGGGTAAACATCTCCCTGTGGATTAATCATCATGTTTGAATAAGGATACATACAAGGTTTATAAATCTCTGAAACAGGTTTTTCTGCCGGGGTGTTGAAAAATTCTTCAATTTTTTCAAGTGGATTTTTAGAATATTCAAACTTCGGTGAAAATCTTAATTTTACATTCGATTTCTTACTTAAACTTTCAAGTTCCTTGTAAACTTCTTTGAAATGCTCCATATCAAAATATTTTTGAATAGGGTAATTCGCATTAAATTCCGGTACAAAACTATCAAATAATACAGAATTTTGTTTTAAATTGTTGTTGCGTAAAAAAGAAATTGAAAGAAAATTAAATCTCTTTTCGTCGCACATTTTGTAAAGTTTTACCAAATCATCAAGATTATTTTCAAGTACAATTGTCTTGATATCAACCATCGGGCGTTTTTTTCGAGAATTCATGCTGTCAAAATTGTTCATGATTTTGTCCCAAATTCCGTCTTTGTTTCGGTTAATATTATGGTTTTCTCCATAACCGTCGAGAGAAACCGACAAAAGCATCATTTTACTTTTTATAAAAGCATCTATAATTTCGTCATTAATCAAAATTCCATTTGATACTACATTCAATTTGCCAAATGTTTTTTTAGAAGTTCTCATCAAAATGTCGACAAAATCTTTTCTGATAAGCGGTTCGCCACCGACAAGAGTTACAAAAGAATAAAACGGAATTTGGTCTATTATTTTGAACCATTCTTCAGTGGTTAGTTCGTCTTTTTTTCTGTCGTCGCCAACGTAGCAATATGGACAATTCAAGTTGCAACGATATGTTAATTCAAAAAAATATCTTAACGGCATAGGTGCTAATCCGCTTCTGTCGTTGTAAGCAGGTAGTGCATATAAGTTTCTTCCAATATCAAACAGGTTTGACAAATTCATTTTGAGATTAACCGCCTATCAAAATTAAACTGATCCAAATAACAAGAATCCCGGAAATAATACCAACAATTGATTGGTGCCAATCGCCGTATTCTTTTGCCAGTGGTAGCAAGGTATCGAATGAAATATAAATCATAATCCCTGCAACGGCAGCCATCAAAGCTCCTATTAGGACTTGTGGTAGGAATAATCCGAAAATAAACATTCCAACTAAAGCTCCGATTGGTTCTGTAATTCCTGAAAGTGCTGCATATAACATTGCATATCGTTTTTTGCCTGTTACGTGATACATTGGTAAAGCTACTGCAATACCTTCAGGAATGTTGTGAATAGCAATAGCTAAGCCGACAGACAATCCAAGTGTAATATTTTGGGTTGTTGTAAAAAATGTTGCCATTCCTTCTGGAAAGTTGTGTACACAAATTGCGATTGCGGTAAAAATTCCGGCTCTTTTAATTCTATAATTTCTGTGAGCAGGACCGTCTGGGTGTAAAACGTCTTCCGTATCAATGTGGTCTGGCAAAAAGTAATCGATTAAGATTGCGACAATCAAACCTGCCACAAAGCCTGCAAGTGTAAGCCATTCATGTGTATTTGGAAAATGTTGCGCCAAAAGTTTTCCGGCTTCCGGCAACATATCCATAAATGAAACAAAAACCATAACTCCGGCAGAAAATCCCAAACCGACAGATAGTGCTTTTAAATTATCTTTTTTTACAATAAATGCTATACCACCACCAATTGCAGTTGATAAACCTGCAAAAAGAGTTATAAGCATAGCTGGAGCAAAATTATTAGGTATAATCATTGTTTATTAATTCCTTTCAAAATAATGATAACATAAAGGAAAAATATGTAAAAATCTAATTAAGTACAAATTATTGCGCAACTCAGTATCTTTAAATATTCTATATCTCAACTCCTCTCATCATATCGACAAGAGTTTGAATTGTTGTATCCATGCTTACAATATCAGAAGTTCTTTGTTGCAAGAACGCATTAATTTTTGGCATCATCTCAATTGCAGTATCAAGTCTAGGATTAGTTCCTGGTTGATACATTCCAACGTCAATCAAATCTTTGTTTTCTCTATACAACGCCATAATTGTACGCATTTTACCGGCGGCTTCTTTGTGTTCAGGTGTAACAATAGATGACATCAACCTTGAAATACTTCCGAGAACGTCAATTGCCGGATAATGGTTCATTTCGGCAACTTTTCTTGACAAGAAAATGTGACCGTCAACGATACCACGCACAATATCTACAATCGGATCCGAAATGTCATCACCTTCCATTAATACTGTATAAAGAGCTGTTACAGAGCCTTTTGGGCTGTTTCCGGCTCTTTCCAAAACTTTTTGCAACCAAGAGAAAATTGATGGCGGATAACCTTTCATTGTTGGAGGTTCGCCTAGTGATAACCCAACTTCACGCCCTGCCATTGCACAACGTGTTACGGTATCAGTCATCAAGAAAACTTTTTTACCCTGATCTCTAAAGTATTCACAAACTGCGGTTGCAGTTAACAAAGCTTTTTGTCTAATCAATGGAGGTTGGTCGCCTGTTGAACAAACCAAAACTGATTTTGCCATACCTTTTTCGCCAAGTGCATCTTCAACAAACTCTTTAACCTCACGCCCACGTTCTCCGATTAACGCAACTACGTTTACATCAGCATCAGAGTTTCTTGCAATCATCCCAAGTAATGTACTTTTACCAACTCCAGAGCCTGCAAATAATCCTAAACGTTGTCCGCAACCCATTGTCATGCAGCTATCAATTGCCCGAACTCCTGTTGAAAACACTTCTGTAATAATTGGTCTTTCAAAAGGTCCGGGTGGAGGTCCTTCTACCGGTCGCCATGTTGCTCCGGTTGTGTCAAGCGGTTTGCCGTCAATCGGTTCTCCCATCGGGTTAATCAATCTCCCTAAAAGGAAATCTCCAACTGGAATTGTGATAGGTCTACCGGTAGATGTAACAAGACTACCTTGCCCGATACCTTCGCCATCATAGAGCAAAAGTAATTGAGCAACTTCACCTTTAAAAGCTTGAACTTCTGCCGGTTTTCGTCTGCCGTCTTTTGTTTCGATGTAGCATAAATCTCCAACTTTCAAGCCTGGAAGTTTTACTTCTACGGTCAAGCCCAACAATTTAGAAACCGTTCCTTTGAAACGATATAATTCGGTTTCTTCTAACTTGTTTATGATTTTATCTTTTAAGTCAGTCAGTCTGCTTGTATCTAATCCATCCATAAAATTATTATAATTGCGAATTATATTTTTTTCAATTTATTTACATATTAATTGAATTTTGTTTCCATTGATTTTTTTAATTTGTCTGTAACTTCCCTGTAGTCAATAGTTACAGGTGTTGGTTTTGACGTTTTTATTATTTTTAAAAATATTTTAGAATTTTTGGGTTTTTCACCATCAAGAAAATATTTTGAATTTGCAACATCATACCTTGCAGGAACTATTAAACCGCTTGTAGTAAATTTTTCACTACTTTCTTTCGAGGATAAATATTCAATAAGTTTTTGTGCTTCTTGCTTGTGTTGAGAAGATTTTGCAATTGCCCAGCCTGATGCGTCAAGTTGTACAATACTCCCTTTTTCTCCGTTTGGAAATTGAACAATGTCCCAATCAAATTTAGCTTCTTCTCTCAATTTGGGAACCATCCATCTGCCGGAGATATACATTCCGATTTTTTGTTGTAAAAACATTTGAGCCATTGTAGCACTTGCACTTTCAGATTTTAAAGGAGCTACATGGTACTTTTTCCTTAAATCTGCATAAAAATTCAAACCGTCTTGAGAGCCTTTTTGTTTGATTTCAGAAGGCAAAATTCCGCCATCGTTGCTCATCAGATATGGAAGATAAAACAGCGGATCTTCTTCAAAGCTTATCCCAAAAACACCATTCCCAGTCAAATTTTGTGCAGTTTTTAAAAATTCTGAATAAGTCCAATTTGAATTTGGGTATTTTATGTGCTTTTTGTCAAACAAATCTTTGTTGTAAAAAACGACTAAATTTGAAACATCTCTTGGGATTGCGTATAATTTCCCGTTCCAAGATAATGCTTGCAAAGCTTGCTGGTAGTACTCATTTTGAGGAACTTGTAATTCTTCCAAAAGATTGGCGTTTGCGTATATTGGGAGATATAAGTTGTTTATAAAAATCACATCCGGTGCGGTGTTTGAAGCAAATAAAAGGTGAATTTTTTGAAAATAATTTTGAGGGATGTGCATAAAATTTACTTTTATATCCGGATTTGCTTTTTCAAAATCATTTAAAATCGGCTTTAGTATATCAATTTCAGATTTTGATCCCCAGCTTGCAAACTCAATTGTTGTATGATTATCTTTTTGTGAACACCCGCAAAGCAATGTTGATAATAATAAAATCGGAATAACTTTTTTTATAAACATCTCAAAATATTTTTCAAGACGACAAAACTCAATCTTCAACTTTTAGCCCTTTATATGTATTATTATAATTCGATTAGCACACCCATTTTGTTGTTATTAACTTCTACAAGAGATTTAAAATCGCCCGCTTTTACCATATAAACGTTAGCGTTATCGTGTCTTACTTGTATTGGGTTTGTAACATTTGAATTAAATCTTTTTAATACGAACACTTCGTCGTTAACTTTTCCGATTAATGCAGATTTCCCATCAAGGTTTACTATATAGAAACCTTTATTGTTATCAATGTTGTAACCAGATTTTACTATTAATCCGTTTAAGTATGAAGTTTTTGAATCATTTCGCAATTTTGTAATCGGGTTTGTTAAAGGTTTTGTAACTGTTTGTTTTTGTTGTTTTGGAGTGTTTGTAGGTTTGATTTTTTTCGCAACCGGTTGAGGTGCAGTTTGAACTTGAGGTTGTTGTTTTGGTCTTTCAGTCTCTTGTTCTTTGTCAATAATTGAGAAAAACTCATCAACTGAAGACATAATATAGTCAGAGTTGTCATATTTAATTCTGTTTCTGTCAACATCTGCAACATCAAGGTTTGCATCTTTTAATCTTCTTGGGTTGGTGTGAAGAATAGAACTACCCAACTCTACGTTTTTCTGTTCGTGCAGAGGTAGAGCATTCTCATATTTTTTAAATCTGCTCTTAATTTTATCTCTGCTTGTTGTGTCAAGAGAAGCTCTTTGAGTGTCAAAAGCTTTGAATTTAATAGATTTTTGGATTGCATCATCTTCACTTTCAACAATTTCAGGTTCAATTTCCACAGGGCGAACTTTTGAAACTTGAGAAACCATTTTTTCAAGTTCTTGGCGTTTTTTGTTCAATTTTCTAACAGGTTCAGCCGGAGTTTTGATGAATGTGTATGTTCCTTTGTTATTAGCACGAGGAACAGGTTTTGCTGACGCATCTAAGTATCTTTGGTATTTTTCTTGCCAAGACAACTCGTCATTATCTGTTATATTATTATATTTAAAGTTTTCTGTTTCAGTGTGATTTTGCGCAAGTTGCTCAACAAATGAAGCTTGAGTCTCTTTTGTTGCCGCTGCAATTGCGCCAAGTATTCTCAAAACAAACATTAAACCAAATAGTGATGCAATTGTTATTCCGATAGGTTTAATTGCTTTTTTTGCTTTGTGTTTAAGTGTTGCCAAAATTGAAGATTTTTCAACTTTAGGCATTTCGTTTATATCTTTTACTTCTAAGTCAGGAGTGTTGTTTGAAATATCAACCGGAGTGTTTTGAGTTGTTGTAAGCGTTTTTTCAGGAACTTGTTCAACAATTTTTTCTTGTTTAACTTCTTGAATTAATTCCGCTAATTGCGCACGTCTTGTTTGGCGGTCTTTATTTTCTTTTACAGATTGTGGATTAACTTCTGTTAAAGTAATTTTTGGCGCAGTTGATTGTTTTTTCACTCCTTTATTAGAATTACTTAGTTCTTTGTTAGGTGCTATAGTTGATTTTTTCGCAACAGGGGTAGAAGCCTTGTTAACAGTAACCTCTGTTTTTTGAATTTGTTTTGGTTCTGTTCTGCCTATATTATTTTTAACTGCATTTGCTTGCGCAATCAAAGTTTTGTATTCTTTTTGTTCTTCTGTTATAGGAGTACTTTTTTGTGCGCTTGTTTTAATATCAAGTGGTTTGGTTGTAATTAATGTAACTTTTGTGTAACCGCCATTTGTGTCATTAACGGTTTTTACATCAACATTTGATACCAAATCTCTAACGCCACTCAAATTAGATGCGCTATAGCCTGAACTTTGAACTTTTGGAATAAGAATTACATATTTGTTGTCAGATTTTTTTCTAACCATAACGTTGTCATTATAGCCATTTGACGTAAATAATGTAACATTAACGGAATTTGGAGATGATTTCTTCAAATCAAGTTGCACAAGATTGTTGTTGCTATTGGCAAATGTTCCTGCTACAGGTGCATTCGCAAGAGCAAGCAATAATGCTATACCTATTATTCTAGATTTTTTCACTGCCATTTTCTACCGTTAAAATTTTTCCCTTATATTATATAATACTTTGAGTGTTAAAAAATTGCCAATTTGTTAAAATTTTGTGCTTTTATGTTACAATTTATGAAGAAATTATAGCATAAATTATAGGAAATGTATCGTATGAAAAGCGGATTTACTGCAATTATTGGAAGACCAAATGTTGGAAAATCAACATTATTAAACCAAATATTAGGACAAAAGATAGTTATAGCAACAGACAAAGCACAAACTACAAGAAAAAGAATTAAAGGAATTTACACAACAGAAAAAGGTCAAATTGTTTTTATAGACACTCCGGGAGTGCATAAGCCATTGAATAAGTTGGGTGAATTTTTGTTAGAAGAATCCAAAATGGCAGTTCCAGATGCTGATTTAATCTTATTTTTAGTAGATGGTTCAGAGCCTGCAGGAAAAGGTGATAAATGGATTGCGCAAAATATTTTGCAAACGCAAATTCCGGTTGTTATTGTAATGAACAAAGTTGATAAACTAAAAAAAATAGAAAAAGTTGAAGAAAATTTATTAACTTATAAACTTTTGTTTGAAAAGAATTATCCTGTTGTAAAAATTTCCGCTAAAACTGGGCGAAATATTGATACGTTGATTAAGAATATATACAAATATCTTCCAGATGGCGATTTATTGTATCCGGAAGATGTTGTAACAGAAGAAACGATGCGAGATGTTACAGAAGAAGTAATCCGAGAAAAAATCTTGTTAAACACGTCAGATGAAATTCCACATTCTGTGGCAGTAAAAATCGAAAGTTATACTGAAAGTGACGACATTGATAGAATTTATGCCTCAATTTATTGTGAAACCAAAAGCCAAAAAGGTATTTTGATCGGTAAAGGTGGAAATCTTCTCAAAAAAATTGGAACAGAAGCTCGTATAGAGTTAGAAAAAATCGTTGAAAAGAAAATCTTTTTGGGTTTGGAAGTCAAAATAGATAAAGATTGGCGTAAAAAACAAAAATCTTTGAAAAACTTTGGCTACGAAAACGAAAAATAATTAATTAAAAGGATAATCTTTTTTGATTTCCCACCCATCATTCATAATGAGTGCAGAACACCAGTAGCCATTAGCATTCAAATTACATCCATTACTATTATGTTCAATTATTGCTTTTCTTGAATATGTGCCATAATTCCAACCGGAAGTTGTTCCATTGCCACCTAAAGGTTGAAGCCCATGTTTAGATGTGAAAATGAAAAGGAATGTATCTTTCCCGATTTGATTGGGCTTTTTCAAACCATTTGTATCTATTCCTACCCAAATATTATTCAGAGAGCCGGTATTTAATGTAATTAAAATTCCGTCAGGTAGCATAAAGTGAGTGCTAATAGAATTACCCCAAGTAGCGTATGTCGAACCTGAATATGCTGTTCCATTTAAGTTTTTTCGAGGAGCAATTCTCCATAAAGTATTTGAAGTGTATTCATCCGATGCTTTTATGTAATTTTTTATATATTTGACAAAAAACTCGTGTCCATTGTTAACTGGTTCCCAATTAGAAATTTCTCCGTTATCGATTTCAGCCATTTTTAATGTCTGTTGAATAATGCTATATCCTTTTTTGAGTTTAGAAATTGTTTCTTGTTTCTTATAATTTGCGACAACAGATGGTAATGTTAGGGCTGCAACAATACCAATAATCCCGAGTGTGATTAAAACTTCCGCTAAAGTGAAAGCAAAATTATTTTCTTTTTTCATAAAATCTCCTGTTTAAACTTTTAATAATATAAATAATATCTTATTTGGTATTTATTATATTTGTATAAGTATAATAAGTCAAGCGATTTGTTTATTGCAAATATAATTTATATTATTGAAAAATGGATTATAAGTTTGAAGATATTACATTATTAGATTTTGTGAAAACATTGAGCGCATACAAAGGTACAACTCTTAGAAAATTGCTCAAAAAACTTGTGTCAGAAAAAGACTATAGTCAGTCTTATTCTGGGTTTTATAATAAATTCAAGTATGATACATTAAAATTTAAAGAAATGAATGACATTGCTCAATCTCTCGGCTATGAAATTATTTTGAGAGATGTAAAAAAATAATTGATTTTATATATTTAATTTATAACCGCCACCATAGATTGTTTCAATGTATTTTTTGCCATCAGAAATTTTATCAATTTTACTTCTCAAATGTCTGATATGAACTCGGATTGTTTCAATGTCGTCATCCGGAGAATATCCCCAAATGTCTTTCAATAACTGAGCAGAAGAAACCATATTACCATGATTTTGGAATAAAAGGTTGAAAATTTCAAATTCAATCGGAGTTAATTTTGTTTGTTTTTCTCCGATTTTTACACTATAAAGTTCCGGTAATAATGTGATGTTTTCAAGGGTTAACAGCTCTCTTGTAGATGCACTTGCCGGAATTTGGTGAGATCTTTTCAATAATGCCCTAACTCTAACTTGCAATTCTTCCATTTCAAATGGTTTTACCAAATAATCGTCTACTCCGATGTCAAAACCTTTTACTTTGTCATTGATTTGCGATAATGCAGTCAACATTAAAATTGGGATATACTGTGTTTCATCATTTTTTCTAATTCTTTGGGCGACAGTGTAACCGTCAACGTCTGGCATCATTACATCAAGAATTACAAGAGAAGGTCTTTCTTGTTTGCATAATGCAAAACCTTTCACTCCGTCATACGCCTGAACTACTTTGTATCCGCACAATTCAAGGTTAACTTTTATAAGTTCATTTATTGCTAAATCGTCATCAATTACCAAAATTTTATTCATATTTGAAT
>ERZ1034687.1161-NODE-1161-length-14541-cov-4.568756_pt1 | contig 14541 bp, 11 predicted proteins | sample MGYA00520704_ERZ1034687 | MGnify/ENA primary metagenome ERZ1034687 (study PRJEB33766, sample SAMN09781762) | gut metagenome | biome: gut microbiome | host: Homo sapiens | place: Madagascar | study: EMG produced TPA metagenomics assembly of the PRJNA485056 data...
GAACAGGGACAGCAGGATGGTCGGTCCAAATGCCGATCCAAATGCACCCCAGGCATTTTCAACTAAGTTCATAATTGCCTGTGCTCCGGATCCCTTCGAGCTTGCGATAATGAATGCGATTACGGCGATAATAACAACGACGATTCTTCCAACCATCAGGGTTTCCTTCTCCGTCGCGTCCTTACGAATCAGCGGCTTATACAAGTCGGATGTGAAGGAACTGGATGCGACCAGAAGCTGAGAGTCTGCGGTAGAAATGGATGCGGCGATAATCGCTGCCAGAAGCAGACCGGAAATTGCTGCCGGGAAGTACTTCCGTGCCATTACCATGAATACCGTCTTCTGTGCTCCGATTGGGAGTAGCTCATCTGCAATAAGCATTCTGCCGAAGTATGCAATCAGTACGGCGGATCCCAAAGAAATCAGAACCCAGATAATTGCAACGATGGAAGACTTCTTAATCATCGAAGGCTTCTCGATGGACATGAACCGTACCAGTACGTGCGGCATACCAAAGTATCCAAGTCCCCAGCCCAGTCCGGAGATGATATCCTTCCAACTTGCATCAAATAATCCGGTACCGAATACGCAGGTGACCATCTCTCCGGATGCATCCTTGTATTCATATACGTTGTTCAGAAGGCTGGTGTCCAGATTCTGCTTCGTTGCCACGATTACAATCGGAACGGCCATCAATGCGGCCATCATCAGAAGTCCCTGGAAGAAGTCCGTCCAGCATACGGCTTTAAATCCACCGAAGAAGGTGTAGAACACGATAACCAATGCGAAAATCGTCATCGTCACCTTTGCACTGACGCCCGGGAACAGCATTTCGAATACAGATGTGCCGGCTACATATGCCGATGCAACGTAGATTGTATAGCATACCAGGAAGATTACCGCACAGATAACCTGCAGTGTTTTCGATGAAGTAGCAAACCGGTTGGACAAATACTGCGGTAATGTAATGGCATCACCTGCTGCTAAGGAGAATGTTCTCAATCTCTTCGCACAGAATATCCAGTTCGCTGCAGTTCCCAGTGCCAAGCCGATTCCAATCCACATCTGACCGAAACCAAATGCCAGAATGGAGCCCGGCAGGCCCATCAACAGCCACGCAGACATATCAGAAGCCTGCGCCGAGAGTGCCGTTACCCACGGTCCCATCTCTCTGCCACCCAGGAAGAAGTCCTCCTGGTCTTTGTTTGCCCCGTTAAAGTAGAATATCAACGCGACGCCCATTAGTATCACGAAGTATCCTAAGAATGTGATTAATTCCCAATTCATGACAATCCTCTCTTTCAATTGTAGAAGAAAATTTTGTAAATGTATGTCCCACTGTGATCTTCTACCTATTTCATAGTGACCATATCCTTTAAATCTATTATAGTCACTTTGAACGGGTATACAAGCCCTTTTTGGTTCACATGCAGTTTCCTCATAGCAGGTATTGTATCCATGAATTCTTGTAGTTTTCTTAACATTGTATTTTTTATTCGATTGTTCTTTAAAGCACACTCTATATCCCTTTAAATTCAAGCATTTCGACGCTTTTCCCCTTGACTTATTCCCACAAAAGAGCGATAATAGCTGCATATTTATTTATATTTCTGCATTTTTATTTACCCATTTTTTTCGGGCACTTTGTTATAATGCGGAACGGCAATCCGGGACGATGCTGTTCCCTGCAGGAGAATTTATAAAGAAAGGTATACTAGAGATGGCAAAAATATTTATCGACAGCAGCTACGGAACCACCGGACTGCGCATTCATCAGCGTCTTCAGAGCCGAACGGATTTGGAACTGATTTCGATTCCCTACGAAGAACGTCACAGCGAATCCGCACGGCGGAAGGATGGGTCTACGGTTTTCCGGAAATCAGCGGTACCGAAACTATCGAAGCGGCACCCCTGGTGGCCAATGTTTCAGCATCACCGGCTATTCCGGCGGCGGTAAAAAGATGATTGGCGAATACGAAAGCGACTGCCGAGATGCGCTGTTGGATGCCCCGCGGATGTACGGCCTGTCTCAACAGCACAAGCACCTCCCGGAAATCACTGCCCTGAACGGTTTAGAGTGCGACCCGATTTTCTGCCCGATTGTATCCGACTTTTACTGCGGAATGGAAACCATCATCCCACTCTTCGGTTCTGACATCCACGGCACCATGGAGGACATCCGGAATGCGTACCGGGAATTCTACACCGGTCCGCTGGTGTATTATAAGGAAGATGCAGATGAAAACGGCTTCGCTTCTGCCAACACCATGAGTGGCCGGGATGACATGGAATTGTCACTTTGCGGAAATTCGGGACGTCTGCTGCTGGTGGCGCGTTTCGACAATCTGGGTAAGGGCGCTTCCGGTTCCGCCATTCAGAACCTGAATCTGATGATGGGTGTCCCGGAAACCACCGGACTGGAGTTGGGAGGTGAGCGATGAAGATGAAATCAAAATTCGCATCACCATCGATAACGGAAATGCTTCCGCCACCTGCTGGGGCTGCGATATCACCTACGACTACATCAAACTGAACGGAAACTATCGGAAACAGCCGAGGATGTTTTTGGGAAAGAATCATATAGAAAGGGTTTTATGAAAATGAAAGAAATTAAAGAGTTAGACCATCAATACATTACCGGAACTTACAATCGTTTTCCGGTAACTATCACCTGGGGCAGCAACGACATCGCCTACGACGAGAACGGCAAGGAGTACATCGACCTGGAGTCGGGATACGGTACCAACTCCTTCGGTTTCTGCGATCCGGACTGGATTAATGCGGTGGAGGAGCAGCTCCACAAAGTTCAGCACACCTCCAATCTCTATTACACGAAGCCCTGCGCCAAACTCGCCGAGCTTCTGGCCCGGTGCACCGGCATGGCGAACATGTTCTTCACCAACTCCGGTGGCGAGGCCAATGAGTGTGCGCTGAAAGCCGCCCGACGTTACCAGCACCTGCATAAAGGGCCGGATTGCTATGAAATTATCTCCATGAAAAACAGTTTTCACGGCCGGAGCTACGGTGCCCTCTCCGCCACCGGAAATCCGCACTACCACGAAGGCTTCGAGCCGCTGGTTCCGGGCTTCAAATATGCGGAATTCAACAATCCGGAAAGCGTGGAATCTCTGGTGGATGCAAACCGCACCGCGGCCATCATCGTGGAATGCGTTCAGGGAGAAGGCGGCGTCAATGTGATGACTCAGGAATTTGCCTATACGCTGACGAAACTGTGCCGCGAGAAGGACGTCCTCCTCATCTGCGACGAGGTTCAGGCGGGCAACGGCCGCACCGGCACCCTCTATTCTTATGAGCAGCTGGGACTCCGGCCGGACATTGTCACCACTGCTAAAGGCGTAGGCGGCGGGCTCCCCATCGGTATCTGCATGTTCAACGAAAAAACCAAAAACGCCCTGATTCCGGGAACTCACGGCACCACCTTCGGCGGGAACCCGGTAGCCTGTGCCGGCGCACTGAGCATCGTGGAGCGGCTGAACGAGGGTTTTCTGGATTCGGTAAAAAGAAAATCCGCCATGATCTTCGAGGCGTTCAAGGATGCTCCGGATGTTGCGGCAGTAGAAGGTCTGGGGCTGATGATTGCCATTACACCGGCTTCCAAAAAAGCATCTGACATCGTCAATGAATGCCTGGAAAACGGTGTCCTGTGCATCACCGCCGGTCCTGCGGGGGAAAAGGTTCGCCTGCTCCCGCCGCTCACCGTCACGGAAGAGCATTTGAAGCAGGCCCTAAAGGTTTTGCTCCGGGCTTTTGCAGAATAGCGCCTAAAGGGCGCCGGGTGGCGCTGAATCGGGTCTCGGACTTGGTGCAAAGCCAACGGAAAATCAAGGGTTTCCGGGCTTTCGTGCACCAAGTCTTTTTGCAAACGGCGCCGAATCCGGCCTCGGACTTGGTGCAAAGCCAACGGAAAATCAAGGGTTTCCGGGCTTTCGTGCACCAAGTCTTTTTGCAAACGACGCTGAATCCGGCCTCAGACTTGGTGCAAAGCCAACGGAAAATCAAGGGTTTCCGGACTTTCGTGCACCAAGTCCGAGAACTTCATAGAAAAAAGCAGGTCTTCCCAATGGAAGCCCTGCTTTTTTCATTACACCCGCTTGCTGCTTCGCAGCTCGAACAGCAGGTCTCGCAGCTCCGCTGCTCGCTCGAATTGCAGGTCCTTTGCGGCCTGCTTCATTTCTTTTTCCATCTTCTTGATGGTTTCCTTCAGCTCTTTGGCCGTCATCTCCTTCGGATTCTTGAACTCGTTTTCCGGATTGTATGCCGCGGTCGCTGTAGCAATGTCGCGAATTGGTTTTACGATGGTCTTCGGCACGATGCCGTGTTCCTCGTTGTACGCACTCTGAATCTCCCGGCGGCGTTTGGATTCGTCAATGGTATACCGCATGGCTTTGGAAATTCGATCCGCATACATGATGACCCGGCCGTGGGAATTCCGTGCGGCACGGCCCACTGTCTGCATTAGGGAGGTTTCCGTACGGAGGAATCCCTCTTTGTCCGCATCCAGGATGGCCACCAATGAAACCTCCGGAAGATCCAGTCCTTCACGGAGGAGGTTGATGCCTACCAGAACATCGAATTTGCCCAGGCGCAGGTCCCGGATGATTTCCAGTCGCTCGAAGTTATCGATATCAGAGTGGAGGTACCGCACCCGAATGCCTTGATTCTCCAGGTACTTGGACAAATCCTCGGCCATCCTCTTGGTCAAAGTGGTGATCAGCACCCGCTCCCCGGCATCCGTGGTTTTGTAGATTTCGCTCAGAAGGTCGTCAATCTGCCCTTCCGTCGGCCGCACGTCGATTTCCGGATCCAGAAGTCCCGTCGGACGAATTACCTGCTCTGCCGTTACGCCGCCGGACTGCTCCAGCTCGAACCGGGCCGGTGTAGCGCTGACGTACACCGTTTGATCCACCATCTCCTCAAATTCCTCGAACTTCAGCGGACGGTTGTCCAGCGCAGACGGCAGCCGGAAACCGTACTCCACCAGAGACTGTTTCCGGGCTCGGTCACCGTTATACATGGCCCGAAGCTGAGGCAGCATGGCGTGAGACTCGTCGATAATGGTGAGAAAATCCCCCTCCGGAAAATAGTCCAGCAAGGTGTACGGTCGCTCCCCCGGCTCCAGAAAATTCAGGTGGCGGGAGTAATTCTCGATTCCTTTGCAGGTGCCGATTTCCATCATCATCTCGATATCGTAGTTGGTGCGCTGCTCCAAGCGCTGCGCCTCCAACAGTTTTCCGTTATCCCGGAACCACTGAAGCCGCTCTTTCAGCTCCGCTTTGATGGACTTGGCCACCAGCTTCATGTCATCCCCGTTGGTAACGTAATGCGACGCCGGGAAAATGGAAATATGATTCCGCACGCCGGTAATCTCCCCGGTCACCGGGTTCATCTCCTTAATGGAATCAATTTCATCGCCGAACATCTCCACCCGAACCGCCTCTTCACCGCCGGCCGGATAGATATCAATAATATCTCCCCGCGCTCGGAAGGTGCCCCGGTGAAAATCCATATCGTTCCGGTTGTACTGCATATCCACCAGCTTCCGAATCATGTCCGTCCGATCCATCTCCATACCCGGTCGCAGGGACAGCAGCTGATTCCGGTAGGAATTCGGACTTCCCAAGCCGTAGATGCAGGACACGCTGGCCACCACGATGGTATCCGGCCGCTCCAGCAGGGCCGCCGTAGCGGAGTGCCGCAGCTTATCGATTTCATCGTTGATATCTGCATCTTTCTCGATATAGGTATCCGTGGACGGCACGTACGCCTCCGGCTGATAGTAATCGTAGTAGGAAACGAAGTATTCCACCGCGTTCTCCGGAAAAAACTCCTTCATCTCCCCGTGGAGCTGTGCCGCCAGGGTTTTGTTGTGAGAAATAATCAGCGTTGGCTTCTGAATCTTTTCGATGATCTTCGCCATGGTGAACGTCTTTCCGGAACCGGTGACTCCCATCAGGGTCTGGTGTCGATTCCCGGCCAGAATGCTGTCCACAACATGATCCACCGCCTGGGGCTGATCCCCGGTGAGGTCGAAATCGGAATGCACTTTAAATTCAAGCATAATATTCCTCCAATCATTTTTCTCTATTTATTCTCGCCGCCCAAAATCAGGTTCATCGTCTCCCACACCGCCGACATGGCCTTCACGTCCACATCGGAATAGTTGATGATAAAATCATGGGCGTCCGGCTTTTCATCCGTGAGATAGTATTCCGAGATGGCCTGGATTTTAATCCCCTTCTCCGCCAGTGCCCGACTCACCTCCTCATCGGAAAGCTCCGTATCCAATCGAATCCGAAAATGAAGTCCGGACTGGTTCTCGATAATCCGGCAGTGCTCCCGAATCGGACTTTTCTCGATGGACTCGATCAGCCGCTTCCGCTGCCGGCTGTAGTACAACCGCATCCGGTTGATATGTTTCTCAAAGTATCCGTTTCGGATAAACGCCGCCAGCGTGTACTGCTCAAAGGTCGATACCGTACAAGCGTAGAAGGACAGCTGGCTGTAGAACCGGTTAGCCAGATGCACCGGAAGAATCATGTAGCTGATTCGAATGGTGGGCGTCAGGGACTTGGAAAAGGTGTTCATATAGATGACCCGTTCGCAGGCATCGATGCTGAACAGCGTGGGCAGCGGCTTTCCGTTGGGCCGGAATTCGCTGTCGTAGTCGTCCTCGATGATGTACCTTCCCGGTTTTTCATTGGCCCAGGCCAGCACCTCGTATCGCCGGCTGGCCGGCATGGTGATACCGCTGGGAAAATGATGGTTCGGACTGATATGGACGATGTCCGCTCCGGACTGGTGCAGCTCCGGTATTCGAATGCCATGCTCATCCATGGGAATGTATTTGCAGTCAATATGGTGCTGCCGGTAGATGTTCGCCAGAATCTTATATCCCGGGTTCTCGATACAGTACTCTCGGTCGCTGCCGATCAGCTGTATCAGCAGGCTGTACAGGTACTCCGTTCCGGCACCGATGACAATCTGATCCGGATCCACCAGCATCCCCCGGAAGGAACGGAGATAGTCCGCGATGGCCGAACGCAATGCCCGGATTCCCCCGGTAGGCGAAACCTCCATCAATTCTTTTTTTTGGGAAGAAATGGTCTCCCGAGACATTCGGGCCCATACCGAAAAGGGAAAGGTGTCGGGATTCACCGCGTTACTGGACAGGTCCACGTCGTAGGACTCCCGGCCTTTGGGAATCTCGATATCATAGGAAATCCGGCTTTCCCGAGGAATGCGGTTCATCTCCAAGATGTCGGAGACGTAATAGCCTTTCTTTGGGATGGAGTAAATGTACCCCTCGCCGATCAACTGGTCATATGCATTCTGAATCGTTATGGTGCTAATTCCGTTGTTACCGGCAAAAGAACGTTTCGACGGGAGTTTCTCCCCGGGACGCAGTCTTCCGGCCACAATGTCCTCCTTTATGTTGTCGTACACCTGTTCGTACAGCGGTTTTCCGTTATGCTCAAAGACGTAGGTCAGCATCGCTCCTCCCCAATCTGGACTGAAAAATATAAATGTTTTGATTATTTATTTATTACCAGTTTGATTGTACTATTATAACCAGTTAAATTCAAGGAGGTACATTCAACAATGGATAATAAACAGTATGAACTGAACAAAGGTTTGGCTCAGATGCTGAAGGGCGGAGTCATCATGGACGTTACAACACCGGAACAGGCAAAGATTGCAGAGGAAGCGGGTGCGTGTGCGGTAATGGCGCTGGAAAGGATTCCTGCAGATATTCGTGCAGCCGGCGGCGTGTCCAGAATGAGCGATCCGAAGATGATCAAGGGCATTCAGAAAGCGGTCAGCATTCCGGTTATGGCAAAGTGCAGAATCGGCCATTTTGTAGAGGCGCAGCTTCTGGAAGCCATCGAAATCGACTACATCGATGAGTCAGAAGTGCTGTCCCCTGCCGATGATATTTACCACATCAACAAGAGAGATTTCAAAGTTCCGTTCGTATGCGGCGCAAGAGATCTGGGCGAGGCCCTGAGAAGAATCAACGAAGGTGCTTCCATGATTCGTACCAAGGGTGAACCGGGAACCGGCGACGTGGTTCAGGCCGTTCGTCATATGAGAAAGATGAACGCGGAAATCCGCAAAGTGGTTTCCATGCGGGAAGACGAGCTCTTTGAAGAAGCAAAGCAGCTTCAGGTTCCTTACGAACTGGTAAAATACGTACACGACAACGGCAAGCTTCCGGTAGTAAATTTTGCAGCCGGCGGTGTAGCTACTCCGGCAGACGCAGCCCTGATGATGCAGCTGGGTGCGGAAGGCGTATTCGTTGGTTCCGGCATCTTCAAGTCCGGCAACCCGGCAAAAAGAGCTTCCGCTATCGTTCAGGCGGTGACCAACTACACCGACGCAAAACTGATTGCAGAGCTTTCTGAGGATCTGGGCGAAGCGATGGTCGGCATCAACCCAAGTGAAATTGCCATCATCATGGAAGAGAGAGGTAAATAGGATGAAAATCGGTGTACTTGCAGTACAGGGTGCTTTCATTGAACACCGCAAAATGCTGGAATCGCTGGACGCCGAGTGCGTGGAGATCCGACAGAAAGCCGACCTGGAAGGCATTCAGGGAATTGTTCTTCCGGGGGGCGAAAGTACGGTTCAGGGAAAGCTGCTCCACAAGCTGGATATGTTCGAGGAAATTCAGACCCGTATCCGTGAAGGACTTCCGGTACTGGCCACCTGCGCGGGAATGATTCTTCTGGCGCAGACCCTTTACAACGATCCGGTAACCCATCTGGCCACCCTTCCCGTTACGGTTCGGCGAAACGCATATGGAAGACAGCTGGGCAGCTTCATCACGAATCAGCCGGTCAAGGGCATCGGCGAATTTCCGATGGTATTCATCCGGGCGCCGTACATCGAATCCGTGGACGATTCTGATGTAGAGGTTTTGGCTGTCGTGGACGACCACATCGTTGCCGTACGGTACGGAAATCAGCTGGGTCTGTCCTTCCATCCGGAAATGACGGACGACACCAGGATTCACGAATACTTCTTAAAGATGATTCAATAGCTGATAAGTTTTTCAAATACAGCTGATGAAAGAAGCGGGTTACTTAGCTTCGATGCTAAGCAATCCGCTTCATATTTCGACAAGTCAATTTCATGAGTGCTATAGGACTTGGAAATGCGCTTCTCTGACGGTTTAGCTTCCTGTACGTGCTGTTGACACTTTTGATGGCGTTCGTTCAGTTGAAATTTGAATATTGCATAATATCCTATTTCTGCAAAATTACTTTTTCTCCTTCGCCGCATGGCTCCTGAAATGCGTAATAATGATGTTCCAATAGTTCATCTGTTATCACAAACGGTGAATTGGCATTTAAGACCTGATTTCTTTTATATAGTCTTTTTTGCAAAATTTCCTTACTGGCTTTCATATAGACAAGCTCCGTTTCAGAGCCTGCCTTTTGAATCAGTTCTTTATAAACATTCCGATTTTCCTTACTCCAGAAACTAAAATCAATCACAACGTCTTTTCCCTGCTGAATCAGGGTCAGCAGCTTTTTTTGAAGCGAAGCTTCCACCTGTTCTGATAATTCTTCATATTGTTCTTCCGGATAATCAATTCCCTTTCTTCCATAAAGTTTCCACATTTCTTCGTCAATGGAAAGTCGGATATATCCTTCCTGTTCTTTTTTCTTGGCGTAAGTAGTCTTTCCAGAACCACATACGCCGCACATCATAATAACCTTGCTCATAAAACTCCTTTTCTCCGTCAACTATAATTTCCTCTCCATATTCATTGAGCGCCTGAATCGTGACCTTTTGCGGACGGATTGTTTTTACAAAACGTTTCGGGAAACGTTTCAAAATGCCAACCTGATTTGCTGCCAATGCAACTCCATTTTCGGTTTCTATGGCATTTATCGCCTGCCTTGAAACTCCAACCAGTTCTCCTAATTGCTCTTGCGTCAGTCCTCGCTGTTCCCGCAATTCTTTTATTCTGTTTTTCATATATCCTCCAAAAATAAGGTTAACATTACAATGATTATATGTGTTTTGCTTGTAATGTCAACCTTACTTTTGGACCCGGGGTCTGACAATAGAAAAGGGGGCTGAACAGCAAAAATTGCCATTCAGCCTATCACATTAATCCTGTAAACTCATAGTCATATCATCAATCTGAGAGGTTTACACAGAATAATTTACACTACTCTAGAGGAAATATATCTCCCCTAGTTCTGCTTTTTCTGTCTGCGGCGCAGAGTAATGGTACCCACGCCTGCCAGTGCAACCAGCATGACAGTCGCCCAAAGAATGGTGTGGGACTCATCCCCTGTCTCCACAGAGGACTGCTTGCTGTTCTTGTTTTTGTTCTTGTGGTTGCCGGTACCGGAAGAATCGTTGTCTCCCGGGTTTACCGGACCTTGCGGCTTTGGTGTGGCAGAATCGCCATCGGATGGTTTTTCCGGCGTGGATGGTTTCTCCGGCTTATCAGTGCCATTTCCCGGATTATCTGTATCACCGCCCGGCTGCTCTCCCGGTGCATTTTTTTCCACCGGATAGAGGTCCAAATTCGGCACGCTGAGAATATCCCTCCAGTAGGTGTCGTTGTCGTAATCGATTCTGACTCCGGTGGAGCCGTCAATCAGATTTCGGTTCGTGGTACCGGCCAGCTTGACCCTATCTCCAAGAGCCTTTCCGGGCGTGCCGGATTTGGAAACCGAAGCTCCGCCTTCCAGATACGCATCAGCTACGGAAATCGTACCGTTTCCGCTCACCGCGTTTCCGCCTTCGCCGAAATAGCCGTCTCCGCCAACGGCAATCAGCTTACCATTTCCGGTGATCGTACCGCCATTCAGAATGATTGCCGAACCGCCATTGGAAGTGGTGGCATCCTTTCCGCCGCCGTAGACCACAAGTACGGCATCTTTATCCAGATTCAGCGTTCCGTTCACCTGCATTCCAGTCTGACCGGTGTAACTCTTTCCCGTCGCCGGGTCCGTACCGGTCGGTGCTTCATCGCCTCGCAGGAACACCTTTCCTTTCAGAGTAACATTTCCGTTCACCACAACCACCGGATCCGTGTTGTGACGAGCTTCCGAGCCGTTGGCGATGTTGTTGGTGTTGGAATAGATCTTTGCATTTTCCAGCGTGGATCCATCCTTCAGAATCAGCTTTCCGTTGATGGATGCGCCGTTCAGGAACTCTCCGCCGCTGTAATCGTTGTAATTCATGGAGAACGTTCCGGCGTTCTCCACCTCTACCGCCCCTTGCACCACGGAATCCCGTAAGGTCAGCTTCGCCCCATCCTGCACAAGGATTTTCACACTGCTCAGGATGTCCATGTTCACCAGCGTCAGGTTGCAGCCCTTCGGCAAAACAAGCGTCTGGGTCTGCATGGTGCCTTCCGGAATAGCATATCCCAGTTTTCCATATGTTCCGCTGGTGTGGGATCCATACCACGCCTTCAAATCTTCCGGAACCACAACGGTTTCATTGTTCGGATCCAAAGTGAAGTTCTTGATGGCCCACGGCTCCATGTCGTACATGTACTTTCCGTCGGCCGTCTTGGTGCAGTTCGCGAGTACCAGCTGATTTTCCAAGGTCTCCTCTCCGCTGAAGATGCGGAAGGTCAGTGCGTTGCCGGTGGCTTTTCGACCCAGCTCATCGGTGATGGTCACGCTGATATCGTAAGTTCCGGCCTTTGCAGGCGTGCCGGCCAGTGTGACGGAACCGTCGTGAACGGAATAGACGCCGGCCATTCCGGAATCATTTCCTTTCGCAGGATCGTCATGATTTACGATATTGACGGAAGACCCTTTGGATTTTACGCGGATGTCACTTTCGCTCAGGAGCTTCCAGTCGCTGTCCGCCGGATCCGTACCTGCTTTTACAAGTGCCACCTCAACGCTGGCATTGCTGTTCTTGTTCTGGGTAACGTTGGTGGATGCGCCGCTGATGGCATCGTACCCCTTCTGGTTCACCAAAGCGGATTCAAAGCTGCCCACCAGCCGAACGTGCAGCTGCATTTCATCGCCCGGTTTGGTCCCCTGAGAAACGGTAAGCTTGCCGTTATCGATGGAAACCTTAAAGGTCAAGTTTTTGTACCCTTTCGCCGTGATGGAAATCACGTCGCCGCTCTTCAGCGCTGCAGTCTGGCTGTAGCTCTTCTGCGCAAATTCCAATGCACCGTCTCGAACGCGATATTTTCCACCCGTGGACGGCGTAAAGCTATAGGCTTCCCAATCTGTTCCGTTGACGGAAACCTTCGTGATGGCATCCGGATACTTCGAATCCCCAAAAGATAACTGCCACAAGCCGTTAAAGGAATCCACTTTCACGGAAATATCCTTCGGGTCGATTTCCTTTTCACCCTCCTCCGGCTTCTTTTCAAAGGATGCACTTATCGTCACATCGGATGCCGGCATTTGGAACGTCGAATTGGTGACGGGAATCGCCTTTCCGTTGCTGTCCGCTGCCGAAAGGGACTTCAGCACGTATCCGTTCGCCGGATTTGTCGTAATGGTCACCGTTTCGCCTTCTTTCGCCGTGGTTTTGTCCACGCTCACCGTACCGTTCTCTGCTGTCGTCGCAGTAACCTTGTAGGTCTTCTCTGTCTCGTCTTCGGCAATCGCTGCGGTGTGCTTGGATTTGTTCAAGGTCAGCTTCAAGTCGCTGTAGCCGGTGGCCGAAATAACACAGGTTGCCGTGGTGTCGGAAAATGCTTCCCCAATCAGAACCTGCTTATCCGTCGGCAGAACCCGATAGTTCTCTCCCCGGTCATCGAAATCCCAGGAGCTGGTCACCTTCTTGTACTCCGTGCCGGCAACCTTTACGGACGAAATGGCGTTGAACCAGCTCTCGTCCTCTGCGTTAAAAGTAATGGCGAACCCCTTGCTGATGCCGGCTTGTTCGCACCGGGCAATGTTTGACGGCGGAGATTTTTCATCCGCCCACGCGGACGTCGTCCCCACCGCACTTCCCGTAATCAGCAGCAGCGCCGACAACAAGAACGCGGTCAATCGATCCCTTTTTTTCTTCAATTATGCTTTCCTCCTTGTAAAAATAACTTTCATGATGATAACGTTCACCGAGGTGATGAGGGTTGGATGCTCATCGGTTAGGCTCGGTTAACTAAAGGATAGCATGGTAAGCGGTTAGGGTCAACTAATTTGTGTAAGGCGAGACTAATTATTGAAATTTGGTTAAAGAAAAAGAGTGCGCGAAGCACTCTTCTCTTACATCGGTTGGATTCTCTTTCATCGCTTGTTCCTAGTACACAGAACTGTCTTCTCCGTCGGTGACCTCAAATCCCATCCGCATCAGTGCCTTGGAAATTCGTTCCGCATAGTCCCGATTGGCGCCAAAACTAATATTCAAGATTCCTTCACCGCCGCCGGTTCCGGCAACCACCGCCCGCTGTTCTTCCCCAGAGTCCATAATTTGAACAACAGTTACCGCCATGCTGCCGTTCCGCCAATAGTATTTCTCAAAAACCATCAGCAACACCTGAACCCCTTCAGCCTCCGTAATCTTTCGAACTGCCAGCTCGGAAGACACGAAATCACCGGAAAGGTCTTCCTGTATCTTCTTTCCGATTTCTTCCAGTCCGGTGACTGCTTTTCGCTTCAGTTCAATAGTCGTGCAGCTCATTTCAAACCTCCTCTTCCTTCAAGAGATGTTCCAAGAGTCCTTCGCACCCCCGGCGCACATCCCGATACGTATCTTCAAAATTCCCGGTATACCACGGATCGGCGATATCGCCCTTCTCACCGGCAAAATCCAATAAAAGAAACATTTTTTTCTCCGAATCGCCGCCGACAATGCGCCTCATGTTTCGCAGATTGGCGGAATCCATGCCGATCAGATAATCGTATTCCTCGTAGTCCGACGCCTTCATCTGTACTGCCCGGTGCGGAATGACCGGAATACTCTCCTTCTGAAGTTTTCCCACCGTTCCCGGATGTACCGGATTGCCAATTTCCTCCCGGCTGGTGGCCGCGGAATCAATCTGAAACGCAGCGGAAATTCCCTGTCGATTCACCAGATACTGCATCACGCTCTGCGCCATTGTGCTTCGGCAGATATTGCCGTGGCAAATAAATAGTACTTTAATCATCTTTTCATATCTCCATTTAAGTCTTGTATTTCTTCTCAAACGCTTGATATTTCAGGGTTTTCCGACTTTTGAGTTTTCCTTTCTTTTCAAGGTATCTTCTCAAATCTTCTCGTATTTTCTTATGTTTTTCCCTGCAATCTTGGTAAATCCGTTGGTAAAGCAAGCGTCCTTACCAACGGGCTTTTTTAACTATTCGCTATCCGATATACTTCTTCCTTTGCATCATCAAAATTCACATGGGTGTAAGTGTTCAAGGTTACACTGATGTCTGCGTGACCCATGATATACTGCAAGGTTTTTGGATTCATCCCGGATTTTGCCATATTAGAGCAAAAGGTGTGCCTGCATACATGAGGGGTAACTTTCGGCATCTGGATACGGTAAATTTTATTGTATTTCTGAATGATATGCTCCAGATACTTCTCCCA
>ERZ1034687.1166-NODE-1166-length-14489-cov-14.034848_pt1 | contig 14489 bp, 23 predicted proteins | sample MGYA00520704_ERZ1034687 | MGnify/ENA primary metagenome ERZ1034687 (study PRJEB33766, sample SAMN09781762) | gut metagenome | biome: gut microbiome | host: Homo sapiens | place: Madagascar | study: EMG produced TPA metagenomics assembly of the PRJNA485056 data...
AAATATTAGATGAAAAAGATTACTTGACGTCAAGAATAAATCTATTATATAATCTACAAACTTTACCTATTATAAAACAAGTAAGCAAAATGTTTAAAGACAGAGCTATTTTGTTAAAGTATGTAAATGAAGAATTAGGTCTTGATTTAAATATAGATAGGATACGATCTATTTCTGATAATATGCAAGATATGGTTCAGGAATATGAACGATAGATAAAATCTTTAACAAAAGAACAAGATGATGCTATTGACAAAGAAAATGAAAGAATAGATGAGTATAATAAAAAAGCTGAAGCTTATAATAGGAAAAATAGAAATAAAAAAGACTTTGAACGTGCGAAAAAACAAAAGCGTAGAAAACATGTATTTGAAGAATTCCAAGATCAATTAAAAGGACATGTTGGAAATATGTTTTAGGATTTTGAAAAACTTACTAGAACATAGTTTATAAACGAAGCTCTTTTGATGGTATACATGCCTTATGTATAGGCTTATAAGACCGGAAGAACAAACCCTAATTTGTTAATAAAACAAACAAGACCTCTTAAATGGTCAGAATTGTCTCTCGAACAAAGAGAAGATTTTCGTAACGAACTTGCTAAAAAATGGCAACAGGAAGGTAAGGATGTAGCCAATTTAACAGAAGCTAAAGTTAAATATGAATATCAGCAGTAGAATCATGACAAGTCTCAGGAAATAAAATCTAAATTAGATGCTTTAAATAAAAAGAAAAAAGAATTCTTAAATAAACCTGAATAGGAAAGGACTGTTGATGAAGCTGTTTCTATAGAAAAAGAATCCGATGAATTATAGAAAGAAGCTGCCAAGCAATTAATATAGGACGATCTAAATAAGAAAAAAGAACGTAGGAAGATAGCTCATAGAGAATTCTTAAGCGATGGTGGTATAACTAACGACGATATACAAAACGCAGAAAATGGTGATGTATAGGCTAGAGAAAAAATCGAACAGGCTGTTGGTGAAAATAAAAATGAAACTACAACAGATAATGTTGAAGAAAAACCAATTACTGACGAAACTGTTTCTGAAGAACCTGTAATTACACCACAAGATGAAGTAGAAAGAAAACCTGTTACTGAGGATATCATAGAGTCATCAGAAGAATCTGATTTATATGATGACGGGTCTATTGCTCAAAATATGAGTGATATATTAAACAAGGGTAAAAAACAAGGTCGAAAAGAGAAAAAGATAGATCCTAAAGATTCTGAAAAACCTGGTGTACGTGCTGCATAGGAAAGCGAAGGAATAGATGTTATTGGTAATATTTCTACTGACGGAACTGAAATAAAACCTGTTGAAGCAAAAGAAATAATTCCTTCTGATGAAACAGAATCTTCAATTCCAACAGAGCTTCCGGAAGAACAAAGAATACAAAATGCATTAGATTCTGTATTAAGAGGTGATTATACTATAGGTGATATACAAACAATACCACAAGGTAAATATTCTGCTGGAGAATTTAAAGTAGTTGTTATTAAAGATAAAGACGAAAACGGACGAGACAGAACTGTTGTTTCTATATTAGATGAAACAAATCAACCGAGTATAAATATTCCTACTGGTTATGTTCACGTTGATAAAGTGACAGAAGAACCTATTGGGTTAATTGTATTGGATGACGGTAAGATAACTATTGTCGGTACAATAGATGAACAGAATAATGTTTAGTTATTGTAGAAAAAAGATTCTAGAAATATAACAAAAGAAACAGAAGAAAAAGGATCTGATAAAATCCAATCAGAATAGTATGATGAAGAATCTGATCAAGATATAATAGACGAAACACCATCCGACGAAGATGATAGCAAGTCAGAAAAACCAAGTTAGGCTGAACAGCAAGAAGAAGAACCTGTTGAAGATACGGATGATTCCAAAAAATCTTCAAATACAGAATAGATACAAATAAATACTGACGATGAAGGAAATGTTCCAGGAGTAGAAAATCAAGATTTTATAGAATTCGATCAGAATGAACTTATAAACATAGATTAGGGTTTTATAACAACAGAGGATATATATTCTGGTATTGGTGGAGAATACTACGATCAATACAACGTACAAAATAAAGATTCTGTAGAAAGAGATTTTATTTCACAAACGTTTTTCTATTTAAACAGTCGATATGATAAAAACGGCAAACAGAACGGTCCTATTTCACTTAGAGTAAATAGAAAAGAACTTAAATTTGATTATCCTATACAAGAAGGATTCAAGCTTGCATAGAAATTAACACAAAAAGGATGGTTTTAGTCTACTAAAAAATTCTATATTGTTTCTGGAAACGATGCTGCTACACAATATAATCCTCAATCGTATACAGTTTCATTGGTAATGTATGATGAAAAAGAAAAAAAGGCATATGTTGCTACAATGAAAGCTACTGGAGAATACGAATATCAAAACAGTAGAGGAGAGATTATAAAAGAAGATGGTAAATAGAAATTAATGGGCCAACTTAGATTCATAGGTGTAGATAGATCTAAGTATGCTGAAGCATTAAAAGATTTGGTAATTGTTTAGTATAAATACTATAATGACATATCTAATGAAGAACTAAATCTCATGTCTGATGCAGAATTAGAAGCCAAAGCATCAGATTGGTTCAATAAACTTCCTATCAATAATGCTGAAAAAAGACAGATTTATTATAAAGCTAGAAAAAAAGCATCTAATGGTAGAAGTAGAATTTTATCAGAAGAAGAAATACGTAAAAACATAGAAGAATTGGAGAAACGTAGATTAGAAATAATAGATGCTTATTGCGATAAAGAGAATGGAAAATATATAATTCCTACTGAAATACGTAAGAACGTTATACCAAATGATCCTAGAATAACTAACGGCTCTATCGTTTCTAATGAAAAAGATAAAATAACAGGTTTACCTGTGTTTAAACCTATAATAGGACCTGAAGCAAATTTTGGAATAGATTTTACTATAGATGGTATAGAGGATCAATTAAACAATGGTGATATTATATTTGGCTTCGGAAAAGGTATGTTCGGAACACCTACTTATGGAATTACTTCTTTTGACGGTAATGTTTCTTATAAAGGTAAAGGACTTGCTGGAAAAATATATCTGATATACAAAACAAATAATGGTGATGATATGCCGCTGATGTTAAGAGAAAAGAAGTTCAATAAGATTTTCATAGAAGGAAAAGAAGAAATAATAGATCCTAAAAACTTACAATTACGTATAAATCCAGAAAATGGTTTATTAATGGACGATTCTTAGAAAGCAAGTGCTGCAGAGGTATTATTATATATGCTTACAGGAAAACTTAATGAGCAATATTATCCAGAAAGTAACGCTAATGAGAATATAAGAAAAGCATTTGTTGATTTGTTTGTACACAATGGTGAAAAAACACTTACTACAACGAAGAGTTCTTCAAAAGTTCTAAACAGGTTTAAATATTATGCAGATAAAAGACTTGCTTGGGAATTAAATGAAAATACAGGACAGTATGAATTATCAATAGTATTGACAACAAGAGATGGAAATAGACAGTACAAAAGATTTACAAAACAAGATTTATTCTCTAATACCGAGGAAAGTAATCGTAATTTGAAGAATGTTATATACGCTATTTCAAAAAATATGCACTGGAATACTGATATAGAAGCATTGTAGAGCAAATTTGATAATAACATACTTAACTCGCTGAGATCTTATTTTCAAACAACGGGCGCAGATGAATTTTCTTTTATGGGATTGGATGAATTTACATTTAAAAAAGAAGATTTATTTGACGATAACGACGGAAGACTAACAAAAAAAGATATATCTGTATTAGCTTGGTCATTAAAGACTGGAAAACTAATGTCAGACATATCTCCGTAGATATTTAAAGATCCTTTTATATACGCTACAGGTGTATAGAAACGATCTCCAGCTAAAGAAGCAATAAAGCCAATAAAAGAAAAATTACCAAAAGACGAATAGGTTATAGAAGAAAAACAGCTACATAAAGAGGTTAAACAAAAATTAGATTTATTTGAAAAACAAAAAGTAGATAATCTTCGTAAAAAATTTGGAATACTTAGTAGTAGGTTTGAGGTATTGTTAGCTAATACTATAGATAGTAGAAAAGCGTTAATAGATGCTCAAAGTACAAATAGTCTTTCTATTAAATATGGAGGTCTTAATGAGAGATTAATGTTGGATTTCACGCTGAGTTCAAAAAACGAAGCTGATATTATTTCTGAAATAGAATCTAAAATTAAAGAATTTGCAGACAAAAAAGGATATTCTATAAAAAGTATTGATAGTAGTTTATTAAATAAATTTGGACCAAAATTACATAACATACTTTCTCGTACACATATTCCATATATATGGTTGTATAACGACGGACATGTAAGAATTTCTTTAGAGACGAAAACGAGCATCTCTAGTACTATATAGTCTACCAAGAGTGAAAAATCTAACAAAGCAAATGCCGTAACCGGAGTGTTTGAACGTACAAAAGGAAAAGGTAAGATAGATGTAAACAAAGCAAAAGCGTGGTTGAATAAAGTTTTAGGACTTAATGAAGACCAGGTATTTATATCAGACGCAGTATTTAAAACAATTACCAATGAAGATGCTTACGGTTTTGTTACTACTTATGTAAATACGTTATAGAACGATATTACAGAAGGAATAATTGGTTTATCTAAACAAGGTGGTGCTGGAGTAGAATATCATGAGGCCTTTCACTATGTAAACTTGTTATTACACGATGAATTTACTAGAACAGCTATTTATACCGCTTATGCAAAAACACATAAAAATGCTGAGAAGCTTAAGTTTAAAGAAATAGAAGAACTTCTTGCTGAAGATTTTAGAAAATACGCTATTCATTAGAACGATACTAGACTTTCCGCAAGAATAAGTAGATTTTTTGAAAGAATTTTTAGTTTTATAAACGTATTTAATCGAAATAAAGATATAATACGTCAGTGTTACGAAGCGATAAATAAAGGTTAGTATAAAAACACTAAATTAAATCAAAAATCATTAAGTGAATTTAATCGCATTTATGGAAATTATGTAAACTAGTCTAATTTCCAAATACCTACCGTTAACCAAAAATCAATAGATTCGTTACAATACGTAGATGATTACCATAAATTCTACAAAGTAGCAGAAGCTCTAGCTAACAAAATGTTAGATTTTTATGCTATTACTAGGCTTGAAGATATGAAACGTCTTAGTGGATCTAAATTTAAGGATTTTATAGAGGAATTGAGAAATAATGCTGATGAAGATACAATTGGTATTATAGACGATGTATATAACAACCAAAAAGCATTTTTTAATATTGTTGAACAAGCGTTTAAACAATATGGAATAACTGTTAAGATAAAGAAAATAAAACAAATTGACGAAAATGATCAGAATGGTGCTGATATAACTGCTGCTGTAGAAGAAGATGAGAAAGCGGAAAAAGCTGATGTTGGAGATCGTCCTGATAATACTTGGGATGTGTTTTAGTTTGAAGTATCAAAGAAAGATAACGCTGCTACAAGAGCTAAATTATTCTTATCACATATACAAAAAGCTAAACTTGTTCCAAATCCTGAAAATCCACAAATAAAAGACATCGAATACGAGACGGATGGTTTATTAAATTCTCCAGTATACATGCCATTTGGAGAAGTTTGGACAAAGATATTGAACGATATGTGGGATATAGAAAGCTATAGTGCTGTTGATAAAAATAATAATTATCTTCCTTCTTCTCTAAGAGGAAAAATTAAACAAAGATCTTTGGATAGTGCTTTCTACCGTATCTTAGACCAAAAACTCGATGAATTAAACGGTAATTCTGAATTAGGAATAGAACCTGATATAGAAATGTAGAACTAGATTTATTCTACTGTTAAAAGTCAATGTGCTCAAATGTCGCAAATATGGTTAACAGACCCATAGAAAAAGTTTACAAAATCAGAAGACATAAATATAGCTATAGGAGATCCATCGGAATCATATCAATCACAAGATTCTAATTATGATGAAATAAGTGATGTAGATAGAATATTTGAAATAATAAACGATAACGCCCTTAAAGCAAAGAGAAGTTTACCAAGACAATGGTCGAACTCTGCGATGTTAACCGGTTTAATAGATAATGTAAGTGGACAGACTGTTGTAAATAAAGTATTTGCCAAACATGTTAAAACGGAATATGATTCTTTATATAAAGCCGTTGTAAAACCAACTAAGAAAACACATAATCCAAATTATCCAAAAACAGAAGATTAGTTCTATGAAGCTTATGATGATATAATGAGTCGATTAAATGCGTTGTTGAATTATATGGCAATTCCTTCTGACGAAAATATAATAGAAGATTTACTATCCAAAATGTTTACCGTAAAAGATGGTGATATTAAAGGTAAGTTTGAAGCATTATCTAGCATGATTACTAATTCAAAAGATCAGGGCGGATTGCGTAATATTGTAAAAATGATATCGGATAGTTCTAACAGACCATATTTATCTGTTGGTAGAAACAGTAGAAAAGACATATCAAAAATATACATGCAGTTTAAATCTAATAGCTGGATGTGCGAATTAGCAGAATCTTATAACAACGTACACCCATCGTCTGCTGATTTTAGCGTAAAAGGTCCTGATGGATCCATGCATTATCCTATAAATCAGAACAATCATATGTCTGATGAAATCAGAAGATTAAATACCGACAAACAACATGTCGAAAACATGATGAAAAGTCCGTATTGTAAACATTCTGTGTTATTACAACAAGCATTGGATCTTGATGAAAATACTGGAAAAGATCAACGTTTTATACTGAACGCTTTCATAGGAATGAAAGATGTTAGAAGATCATCTGGAAAAGACTATTTTGGTATAACTTTCTTGGAAGACTATTTAGCAAAAATGACAATGACTGCTAACGATATGTTGATACTTCCTACAATGGCTGATAAAAAAACATGGTATTCTATAAGTCAAAAGTTAATGAAGCTTCCACACGATTTGATAACATATGACATGGATTCTGAAGAAGGTTTATATAAAGCTCGTAGATTTAGTAATAATACTCTTAAAATATTTAAAGGATATTTCTTAGATGAAATTGAATCTCTAAAACAATATTATAGTAGATAGAATATTGAGTATTTGATTAAAAATCAAAATTAGCTTAGAAAGAATTTCCACGGAAAAGTTAAAAATGGTAGAATGGACTTTACTGGAAACGGTGGATTATTCAGATATATGTATGATTTAGAGAACGAGAATGGATATAATCTTAATCAATTACTTGAAGCGAAATTTGAACTTCAAAAACAAATAGAAAATAAACCTAGTAAATATGGTGGTCTTGATAAAATAAGAGAAGGTAAGTTTGATTTAGATGGATTCGAGCTTGTAAGAAAAGAATTAGATAGAATTGAGAAGAAGTTTAAGAATGACGATGTTTTATATGATTCTATAAATAAATGGTTGTTTAATAAAGTAGATACGGAAATATCAAAAATGACAAAAGATACTCCGTATAAATTAGGTTATCTTGCAGATGGAATATTTGTACCAGACGCAATTCCTTCTCATATATTAGGAATATATTAGAAAAAATTTGCAGAAGCAGGTATTTCAACATCTAAAAATCCTTATCGAGATTCTAAGATGACTTATAATTACGCTTTATCTGCAATTGCAAACCATGTAGCTTCTTCTATGATTTCTATTATAGAAATTGAAAAAGTATTTAGTGGAGATCCTGCGTTTTATAAGTACAAATATCAAAAAGGAAAACGAGCTATTCCAGTAACATTTGAAGTCAATGGTAAAACTCGTACGTATGAAATAGAAACCAGACTTATAAAAGAAAAAGATACAGATAAAATCAAACGTCTTGGTGCATTATTATCTCCAGGTCAAAATATAAGAACTGATTATAGCAATAATATCACAAGTAATCCTAAATATAAATCACTAATCGGTGATAAATATACAGTAATGAATATTTGTGATTTTGAAATAAAGTCTAAGTTTATAACAGAATCTTTAAATAACTTCAAGAGACAGACTGCAATAAATGTATTAAGAAATAAACAACCAGAATGGTTTAAACAATATATTGAAGATAATAAATATAAAACTGCTGAAGATTTCTTTACACAATTATATAAAGACTATGATTTTTATATACAATTTAGTGATGTTAAAAACCACAAAAAAGAAAACAAGAAAGAAGTATCTAAATTCTTTGAACAGGTTTCACAGGTAGCTGATGTATGTTGCAGTCCGTATGGAGTTGGTGAAGATAGTTTTATAAATGTATCTGACGCATAGGTAATAATAAGACCTGAGTTATATCGTAAGATTAGAATTGGAATAGGCAGATGGTCTTTTGAAGAAGACGAAACAGGATATAGTGATGAAAAAGCATATAGAATACTTGAAGAAGATGGTTCTTGGATGCATGATTCAGAAAAAGCAAAAATTGTATCAAAACTGGAACTATTCCCATTAAAAATGTCATATTTCCAAAACGATCCTACTATAGTATCAAGTTCTGAGGAAATATAGAATTATATAAATTTGCCAATTTATAATAAAATGGCTATATTCCCAATGTTCAAATATATGACAAGAAGTAAATCTGGAGAAGTTTTATATAATAGAATGAACGATGAAAAAAAGGGTTTTATAGATATGATTGCTTTTGAAAGTGCTGTTAAAGTAGGAGACAATCAGAATAAATATAAACCATATAACAATGACGATATTGATTTAAATAACTTTAATGAAGATGGATTAATGCTTCCTTCTGATAAACGATTAGATGATAAAAACAATATTGTAATTGGAAAACATAGTCGTTCATTACCTATACAAATATAGAGTTTAAACGGACTTAGAATGCAGTTGAATACAGACGCTCATAAACATTTGGAAAGATCTATAGGAACACAGATGTTTAAAATAGCTTTCTCTAACATATTGGACGATCAAATGTATGGTATAAATAAAACAGATGCGAACGGAAAACCTGTTAAACTGAGAAACGGAAATAATATAAAACACGACGTAATGAGTTGTATAAATGCTCTTACAGAAATTGGTCGAAATAATATTATAGACAAATTTAAGTTTGTCAACGGGATTGCAGACAGAGATGTTGTAGATCGTTTTATAAGAAGTATTGTTGAAAACAATGGACTTGGCATACCTACAAAGGATATAATAGACAATTACGGAGTAGCTGCGTCTTCTGTTAGTAGACAAGTATTTGAACAAAGTGCTACTTCTGTAGTGAATGGAGAGGTTATAAAAATAGATACTAACGGAGGAAGTGTTGTACAGCAATCTACGTTCGGATTAATTGGATACAACAGAGATAATGATGATATTGACGGATGGACGAAAGATAAGTATCGTAATTACAATTAGGGAAACGAAATAAAATGGTTGGCTAAAAATAATACAATGGAAGTAATGCTGTCTATAAATTTATTTAGATCAACGTTACCGTTGGAATTACAAGAAGCTCCATATGAAGTTCGTAGACAATGGTTAGTAGATCATGACTTAATAAAAGGACTTAAGTCTGAAAGTTATTGGCAGTATACAGAAGACAGAAAAGTAAAAAAGGTTTATTCTAATCCACAAACGTTGGGTGTTGGTTATCGTATTCCTACACAGGGTATGTCTTCAATGTTTGCTTTTGTATGTGCTGATGTATTACCAGAAACTTCTGGAGATATTATAGTAGTACCGAGAGAATTTACTGCACAAACTGGTTCTGACTTTGACGTTGATAAAATATATATAGCGACTAAATCGTATGTAGATGGTATTTTGTAGGACCTTAATGCTGAACAAAAGCAAAAAATACAAGATATATATAAAGATACATCCATAAAAAACAAACAAAACGCTGTAACAGAATTGCTTGCTTCTTGTGATAAAAAAGCAGTTCAAAATAGACTTTTATAGAATTATATAGATATAATAACTGATATTAGAAACTATGCAAGTTCAAGAGGATCTATAGATACCATTACTGCAAAAATAAAAAAAGAATTATTACCGTTATTATAGGAATCTGCACAAGGATATGTTGAAGCAGGAAATGAACTTTTGCCATCTTTCCAATTAAGAAGAAAAATGGAATTCTCAACAGGTAAAAGTGGAATTGGTCCGTTTGCTTTAAATATCACTAATATGGCTCTTACGCAATTCTCTCATCTTACTATGAAATACACAGCTTCTGTGGCAGATTATAAGTTGGGAGACTTAGATGCAATAACGGGTTAGGATGATTTATTTATAGCAGACTGGTTATCAGCAATGGTTAACGCACACGTGGACGTTGCAAAAGACCCTTATATATTCGATATGAATATTAACAGTTCTACGTATAAATATATAAACTTCTTATTAAGAGCAGGAAAAGGATTATCTACATTTACGTTTATAGCATAGCCTGCAATAAAGAAATTAGCTAATCTTATGTAGAATAGTAATTCTATGTATGGTGGAAATATACGTAGTAGAAAGCAGAGAGAAGGGTCTAATAAGTTTACAAAAGAAGATCCTTTTACAAAAACAATGAACTATTATCTTTTAAAACTAAAAGATAGTTTAAAGAATATAGACGAAGAAATAAAAGACGAGAAATAGAAAAAAGAAGTTTTGTAGATTGCTCAGGAGCTTATTAAGAAAATAGACACGTCTGAAGAAACTGATGGAGAAAATACTACTAATAAAAAACAAAAATCAGTAATAAAGTATACAGATATATTTGACGTAAATTATGCTAAAAATATTTTGAATAACCCTGGAACGATTTTATACTACATACATCAAGTAAAATGTTTAAAAACTTGGCGTAGACTAGAACCGTTTGCTAATGAATTATCAAAATTGGTTAAAGTGTCTCGTATTGATACTGAAAAGTTTGGAAATAACATTGCTTCTCAATTGAACTATTTAAATACATATAATGGATTTAAATATGGAGAACATAAAGTAACGTGGTATATAAAACCAGCTAACAGAAGGTTGTCTGATCATGAAATATCAGAACAAATTAAACAAAAAGGATCTGATTATGCCTTAAAAAAATATTTTGGGGAAAGTTTCTTGGACAAGAAACTGAATGATGCTACTTATCTTGTAAGAACTATTCTTAGAAATCAATTGTTCACAGCAACTCCAAATTTCCAAAACGTTTTTAAAACAATAATGATGGAAATAGCAGGTATAAAAGATACGAATTCTGATGATTTAATATACGAAGATGTTACGGATGAAAAAACAATATCAGAAATATCAACAGCTATGGATAATGTTATGCGATATAGCGTTTTGAAGAATTCAAAACCTGTTACATTTAATGTAAAAGATTTTAATTATACTGAATTCGCAGGACCTATTGATTTTACTTGTAATGGAGACATAGAAGAAGTAAATAATAGAATGAGAAGATTAATATTTGGAGATCCGAATGGAAAAACCTTATATGATCAAAATAGTATTTTTGAAAACGTTGCTGCAATAATAGATATGCTTAAAAATCCAGATATGAATTCTGAAGAAGAAGTCGACTGGGTGTCAAGTACAGGATTAGTAGATTTTGATGGAAACATAACTAATGAGTTATTAAATTTCTTAAGACCTTAGACCGCAAGTATTAAATTTCCTGTTGGAAGAATGCTTATGGCAAAATCTACGTTTGGAATTTCAGGACAAGAAGAATCTATTTTGGTATCTGCTTTCAATGATTTATTGGAGAACAACAATGAAACAATACGTAAATTAGCAAGAGATCTTGTATTCTATGCATATTATTCTTGTTATGATACAAATATTGTAAATAACTTTTTCAAGTTCGTTCCTCCTTATTATAGACAACAATATGATAATGCTTTAAAACGAGCATTATATAAAAGCAAAAGTGGTCTTGATCAAATATTGAAACCAGAGTTTGATGATAGAACTATTACTGAAGATTTTATAGATGTTATTTGTAGAAACTATTGGTATAATGATAACATAGTACCTACAAAAACTATATACGAATCTAAAAAAGGAATGGAAGAAGATGGAAGTACTATAGCAATAGTTCTTGGTAAAGATACTCAAGAATCTTTAATTGGAAAAAGAACGCAACGACACAATGTAAAAGGACTTATTATAAGTAAAAATATAAATCAAACTCCATATATAAAAGTACAAAAAGGTAATGATTATTATTTGTACAAACATATAGGTTTTGTAAAAGACAATAATGGAGATGTACAATATAATGTGTTTGCGATAGTTCCGAAACTTGGTGTTCATGAAGGAGAGTTAAATCAATATGAATTTGCTAGTATGAACGGACAACTCCCACTGTTCGATAAAAACGCTCTTCCAGATACATTCAGACTTGAAAACCTTATATTCAATTTAAGTCGATATATAGATAATGTAAACGAAACATTGAAGAAAAAAGCTAAAGAAAATACTGTACCTAAATCATTCCATTTTGAGAAATTTAAACATGTCGATTTATAGTTTGTTGGATATACTGAAACAAGCGGTTCTTCTAAAGAACAAGGAATTACCTCTAATGAAGATGGAAAAATATCTTTTAGTTATGTTTAGAATGTTGATTCTATATTAAACGGAAAACGGTTTGTATTTGATTTATCGAAAAACATAGAAGATCAGTTAAAATCATTTAAAGAAAAATATTCAAACGGACAATCGACCCCAGAAGTTTCTGTGATAGGATCTGCACCTAAGTTTGAAGTTTCTGAAAAGGAAATAGACAATAAAATAAATCAATTTGTTGAACAATATAAACAATAGTTGTTACAAGAAAATAGTAATATAAATAAAGAACAACTTTAGATGTAGTCTAATGATTATAAAAAAGGTTTAGATAAAGAGTAGATAAGAAAATATATATTACAATCTAAAATAAATAGTTTTGTTGAAAATAACATAAATAAATTATTAGACATATCACCTATATTCAGTATATATAGTGATGGAAAACCTGGAGTTGGAGAAGCTGCCATGAGATTTGCACAAACATATTCAGATAATATTGTATCTGATATTCCTGGACATGTTGTTGTAGATTCTCGCAATACTTCTGAAGAAAACCTTAACAGTTTATATAAATTTATTGATAAATTTAATTCCAGTACAGAATTTGAATTTATGTCAGATGAAACAAAACAATAGTTATAGGATGTTGAAGATATGATACATAGAGTACATTCTGTTGATGTTTTAGAAGAGAATGATAGTAAAAAGACAAAACCAAAAACAAAAGATACATCTTCTACTATTATGACGGATGATATTTCTTCAGACGATGCTCAAAATCTTAGTGGTATTTTACTCGGTAGAAAAAAGAAACAAGGAGAACCACCTACGATAATAGGTGAATCTGATAATAAAATTTCCGAAGGAGATACAGATAATATAACAAAGTGTTAATTATGATTAATTTTTGCCCTTTATATAAAAACAAAGAAGTTTTCGATAAATTTAATAAAATGATCGAAGCTTTTGGCGGCAAAGCTATGACGGAAGAAGAATTTAAGTCCGGTGAATTGCGTATGCAAAGATCCGGACTTGATCTTTCTTCAGTAGAAGCCGCATATACAATATATGATTTAAACAATGGTCATTTTTTGGACGAAGCTCCTAATGGAAGTAAATCAGTGTTGTATGAACAATTATTGCAATTAGGTAACTATGATGAATAGTTTGCAATTAGAGAAAAATCCGATATTTATACAGAAGAATTTCGTAAAAAATATGGAGATTGGTTATAGGATGAAAATATAAAAATAAAACTGGACTTAAACGGAGAACCTCTGTTGTCTAATTTTATTGAGGAAAAAAACCCATATAATTCTACAAAAAACGAACAACTAAGACCAATATTCAACAAAGAAACTCAAGATTCTTTGGAATAGGGATAGACTGTTTCTTCAGAAATATTATTATCTGATTTATTATAGAATAACAATGTTTCTGATGACTTAATAAATATAGCTAAAATATTATCTATACATAATATTAAAGTTAAGTATAATAGTAATCTCGGTAATCAAGTATTAGGACAATATACTATAGACGAAAATGGAATCGGAACAATAGAACTGAATCCTATATTAATAAAACAGGCGTCTAATGATTATATAACTAAAGTATTTGTTCATGAATTAATTCACGCAATAACCAGTAATGCTATATTTCTTCCAAAAACGCAATACGAAAAACAGTTTAGAAAAGAAAACGCTAAAATGTTTGAGTTGTTTAATAAAATATTTCCAGAATATTTGTATCAACGTAATGATTTATATTATGGACTTACGAATGAAGTAGAGTTTGCAGCAGAATTCATGACAAATACCGATTTTAGGTTTATTTTATTTGAAAAAGCTAAAGAATTAGATGTTTGCGGCCATGAAATTGAAAGGAGTTGTA
>ERZ1034687.1180-NODE-1180-length-14416-cov-180.867976_pt1 | contig 14416 bp, 14 predicted proteins | sample MGYA00520704_ERZ1034687 | MGnify/ENA primary metagenome ERZ1034687 (study PRJEB33766, sample SAMN09781762) | gut metagenome | biome: gut microbiome | host: Homo sapiens | place: Madagascar | study: EMG produced TPA metagenomics assembly of the PRJNA485056 data...
ACGTCTGGAACGGAACCATGGAGACTTATCAGGAGTATCAGCGCTTGAAGGATGTGGATAAGGCGAAGGCAAATTTCTTCAAGAACAGCAAGACCAACAAGCGACTGTTTGCTGCAAGAAAGGCTATCTCTGCAGCCAAGAAGAAGATGAATAAGGCCAAGAAGCAAATGGACGGACAGAACGATGCTGCCAAACTGGTGGAGATCCGGAAGACCCGAAAGGAGCTGCTTGAGACACTGAACGGAATGGAATAAGCCCGGCATGATAAAAGCTACGAGGGCTTACTCGTAACTCAGAAAAAGAAAAGGGACTTGCTTCACAGCGAGTCCCTTTGATAGTTTTTGTAAAGTCTATATTCCAAATAAAATAATTTTATTTTTAACAAAAATCTCTAAAACTTTGAAGATGTTGGAGCGGAATTAGCTGCCTGCAATAGGGCTATCGCCCTGGTTTCGCTTCTCAGGCCTTGCCCAGCTGATGTAGCGCTTCATGGCTTCGTCCATGCTGGCCTGTTCGCTTTTGGGGGCTTCTTTTTCTTTTTTGCCCCAGAGACGCTGTACGATGCGATCGAGACACCACTGCCAATCGCCATCGAGCGTTACGAACTTGGAGCTAGGAACCACCGTGGCATCCGGCTCGGTCTTCTTATCCTCTTTTTCCTCTTTGGCTTCCTCTTTCGTGATGATGGAGGCAAAAGGAACATTATTGTCGGTGAGGAACTTTTCAACGTCTTCCTTCTTGCTATCGCAGAGGAGGACGTGAACAGATACCTTATTCTTCTGCAGGGAGGTGAGGGCTTCCTTCGCCTTCCCGACAAGAGAGAAGTTGCCTTTATCATCCTTTGTGATGATGCAGGCTTCGTGAACATTGATTGATTTACCCATGATATCTAATATATTAGAAATTCTACTTTAAAATGAAATGTGCGACAAAATTATAAGAAAAAAGCGAGAAAAGTTTGATAAGTTGCGCAACTTATCAAAAAGAATAGGCGAAAAAGGCTTAATTTTGGCGAAAAATTAAAGAATATGGCAAATCATACGGTTATAAATGACATAACGAACTATGCTGAGGCTGGTCCGAACTCGCTGGAAGGTGTGAGTACCCAGAAATTCAGGGTGAGCGACTCCACTCTAAAGCTTTTGCAATGGCTATGCTATTACTTCGACAACATGGCTGAGCTGAGAAAGTGCTGGAAGCGTGCCCAGGACTTTGTTATGGGCAGACAGCTGGAGGAGAAGATAGAGTGGAACGGACGGAAGATTACTATCCGCCAGTATATGGAAATGCAGGGTATGCCGATACTGGAATATGATGTGATTTCCGATAAGCTTATCTCTCTTGTGGGCTTGGTTCGTCAGCAGAGGGCAACCGCAAGCTGCTCTGCCGTGGACCCGAACGAGGAGGACTATATCAGCTTCTTCAACGAATATCTGAGGCAGAATGACAATCTGAATAACCGTCAGGAAATGGATGCGCGGCTCTTCTATGAGTTCTGTGTGTATGGCTTGATAGGTATGAGGACTATCTGGGAAAGAAGGGATGGAAGGGAAGGTATCTTCAATGACAAGGTGGATATTTTCAAGCTTGCCATACCTCCTTTCTTCAAGCCGGATCTGAGTGATATTGAGATTTTCGGTATTGCACATGATTTGACCTGGAGAGCCATCTTGGAGAAGTTTACCGATGGCAGCAAGGCGCAGGCTGATCAGCTGAGCGAGATCTATCTGCAGACCCAATCGCACTATTCACCGGAACAGGGTTATCAGCCTACCGGTTCGGCTCAGTTGACCGGACTGGAAGACTTCCTGCATTCTTCCATTCAGGGTAAGTACAGGGTGATAGAGGTTTGGACCAAGGAATCAAGGCAATCGCTATGGGTACATGACCGGGAAAAGGGTGATGCTGGATTTATGCCGATGAGCGTGAAGGATGAGCTGGATGCCGAGAATGAGAGCCGGAAGCGTGCAAACGTGATGATGGATGAAAATGGTGTGCCGGTGCTGGATGAGAACGGAGAGCCGATGTACTATGTGGATCCTGAGGAACTGGATCTGATAGAATATGAGCCGCAGGTGGAAACCTTCTGGTATCGCAGGTATCTGACTCCTAACGGCTATCTGCTCGATGCAAGGGAATCTCCATACTTTGTGCTGAGAAACGGCTACAGATGCAGTATTCAGCCATATTCCTTCTTGGCATATCCTTGCCTGCAGGGAGAGGTGAAGAGCTTTATTATGCGTATTGAGAATAACCAGCGCACGCTGAATCATTATATGATGATGATTAACTTTGTGGTGGCAAATGGTGCCAAGGGTGCGCTGCTTATAGATGAGGCTTCGGAGAGCAGCAAGCAGACTCCTGAGGAGCGCAGGCATAACTATAACAAGACCAATGGCGAAATCTATTGGAACAGTGCCAATGGTGGCGAGAAGCCGGAGGTGCTGAGCAATAAGACGATGCCGGCAGGTGTGGAATTTATGATTCAGTTTGCCAAAACGATGGCTGGCGAGGGTAGTGGTGTGCAGGGAGCGCTGCAGGGTGTACACCGGAATACAAGCGGTAAGCAGTATCAGCTGGAGCGTGAATCGGCTTCTACCTCTGTGACTGACTTTGTGGAGAGCTTTAACTGCTTCAAGCTGAGGGAGGCAAAGGTGAAGATCTATCTGATTCAGGAGTTCTGTACTGAGCATGACAGCGTGAAACTGGTGGGTGATGACTACAGAACCTACTTCAATCCGGAAACCATGCGCGATATGGACCTGGATGTTGCTATGGACTTGGATAGCTACAGCGCTACCATCAGGGACCAGATTGCTGATCTGCTCTGGCAGTTGAAGAAGGATGGCGATATTGATGCCTACACTATGCTGACAAACGGCAAGTTCCCAGGAACCTACAGAATACGCAAGTATTTGAAGGAGAAAATGGAACAGAAGGAGGCTATGGAGGCGCAGATGATGGCTAACGGTCAGATGCCGGCAGGGGATGGACAGCAGGGCAGTGCTGGGAATAGTGCTGCTCACTTGAAGGATTCGGGTAGCGGACTGAATGATCTGGCTGATTTGCCTTCTGCTTCGTAGATGTTTTTATGGAAATCGTTCTTAGTTGATAAATAAATACTTAAAATGTTTTAGTTATTAGTTAATTGTTAATTTATAGGTTTAGTGTTGATTATTTTATTATGGTTATTTTTTTAGTTAAAGGTTAAAAGATTGTTTATTGGAGAAGAGGAAGCTGTGAAGTTTCCTCTTCTTTTTGTTTTGTGCTCCTGTTTTTCTCTGTGTTTATTCCACTAAAAATGATTTAGTGGAGGCCGTACTTCTTTTTGTAGGCGCGAAGTTTCTGCATCGGGATGGAAACTCGCCACATGTAGTATTCCTGCCAATGGCGAAGCTTCTGCTCTCGCACCTTGTTGTCTGAATCGCAGCCGATGGCGCCCCACTTGGATGGGGTGTAGTAGTAGGACTCCTTCTTGATGTCTTCTACATTGTGGAAATAGCGGGTGGCCTTCCACTTGCCTAGTTGGACGAGGCGACGGTAGGAAAGGAGCTGCTTGCGGTTTGGGTCGTAGGTCATGATGGCCCAATCCTTGTGGGACTGGTCGTAGAGCATGTAGAAACGTGGGGCACCTCCTTCCTGGTACTTGGCAAGGGTGGCTTTTACGCCTTTTCGCCACATTCGGGTGGCGTTTAGGAGTTCGATACGAGTGATAAATGGCGTGTAGATGCTTACTAGCAACTGACGCAGATGAGATTGATACGAATTTTTCATTTTTTTCTTCTTTTTTTTTTGTTAATTTTATAGGGGGGCGGCCGATGGAATCGGCCGGAACGGGGGCGAGAGGGGGCAAACGAGCTGCTGGGGGCTGCTATTCGCTGGAAGGGGGCTTTTTTAGCTGCCACCTATGCCGGCTAACTCCGGAACTGATGGAGGGCGGTGGCGGAGGCGATCGCGCTCTATCTCGGCCTTGGTGCGGAATGGGAGGATTTCCGGGGCTGGCATATCCTTCTCTACATAGAGGGCTATGGCTCTTGCCATTACTCGGTCATCGTGCTTGCCGGCTATGGCTCCGTAGCAGTCGTTCTGCTGATAGTAGAGGTAGTAGGTACACTCGTCTATGGCGGCTGGTTCTCGCTCCATATAGCCTTGGTCTCGGATGATTCTTGCCATCGTCTTGATTACCGCGACCTTGGTATTCTTGTTGGTGTTGAATCCCCATTTCAATTCCTTGGACTTCTTCTTCTGCAACTTGCTGTGGGAGGAGTTGTAGAGGTTCTTGTAGAGCGGCAGGAGGATAGGGAAGAACAGCTCAGACTGGTTGCCCTCGGTATTGTTCATGCGCGAGTAGGCGGTGTTGTTCTCTACGACCAGAAAGGCATCATTGTAGAAATGGGCTATCTGGGCGCATCGCATCGCCAGCTGATCGGCATCGCAGTGGCCATGCCACTCGGCTACTACTTCGGGTACGCCTCCATAGATTTCATCGTAGCGGTCGAGGACTACTATATCTGAGAAGTCGCTGGTTTTATGAGAGCCACCAATATCGCAGGCTACTATGTAGCGGTGGGTGACGTTCTCGGAGTTGTCGGGACCAGCCCAGACTTTGAGAGGGCCACCGGAACGCTCTACAAAGCGGATATTCTCCATGCAGGCAGGATCGGCTGCATCGTAGGAATCGCCTTCTATATCGCCTACCATGATAGGGTTGATTCCCTTGCAATCGTCTTCCATGATGTTGAGCTTGTACGGATCAAAGACTGTGGTACCGGAGAAGAGGAATGCTTCAATATCATCTGATGGGAACTCCTGACGCATATCATCAAGGGTTTCGTATTCCTTCGATTTCTCGATGTACCAGTGGATTCCTTCGAAGGATGCACCCTTTTCGTAGAGCCACCAGTAGTACTTGCCGTGACCCTGCTCATCGAAGCGGTTTTTCCAAAGCCAGATGGCGAAGTCGGCACGCTCATCTTCTGAGGCGAATGGGAGTACATACTTCTCGATCTCGAACCAGGCAACGAAGACTGGGGTGTAGGCAGACATAGGCTTGCCATCCTTATCCACAGACTTGGCTTTCACCCAGGCATCATGGAACTCATTTTCACGGCCGTTAGGTGTTGACTCTCGAACGATGAAGGTAAGAGGGTCTGGCTGGATAGATGATGATGCAGCCTTGATAACCTTTGCCGGGGTCCACTCTGTGGTGTTCGGGAAGAAGGCTTCCTCCGTGATATGGGCGAGGGCAGCATCACCGGAACGGCAGGACTCAGGGTTTCGGGCGGAACCCGTCTGTATCTTGCAATCGCGAGGAATGAGATACTTGATGTTCTGAATGGTTCCGGAGGTCTTGATCTTGCGAGGGTCGTTCTTGAACGGTACACCAATATCATAGAAGAGCCATGTAGGGATGGCATTGATGAGTTTTTCGTACATATCGAATACCTGGGTGGCAGATGAAGACTGGTGGCCCACGATGTTGCTGTTCCAGTTGGTCTTCCAGAAGATCTGCAGCCAAGCCATATAAATATCGGTAGCGGTGGATCCTCCCCACTGGCGGCACTTCAACAGAATGACTCGAATGTAACCGAACTGGCTGTGCAGTCGCAGCTGCTCGAATACCTTGATGAGCTTGACCTGGGCATTGCGGAGGAGGAACGGTATATCATCACCGCCATCCTTATTCTTTATTCGGGCATAGGCGTAGGCGAAGAAGTAGAAATCGTGCTTGCAGCGCAGACGGATGAGATAGCGGAAGATGGCATCACGTGCCTTCTCCGGATCATAGTCTGCCATGTACTTCTCGATGAAGGCTTGGATGGAACCGCACTTGATGATGGCACAGAACTTCTTCTCTTTCAACATTTCTACCGGGAGCCAGAGTTTCTTTCCATTGAGGAAATCGGGCATCTGGCACTCGAAGCGAATGCCTGGGGCGTTCTCTCCAGTAATGGGACGATAAGTAGCGAAGAGACTTTTCAATCTCCTCGTATCTTCGGCAAGAATCTCTTTGAGCTTCTTGTCGGAAATCTGCTGCTCAGGTCGTACCTTTAATGAAGATTTTGCTACTGGCATTATTTACTTACTTTGAACTGCTCTTACTTTGAATATTGAACTTTGAACTTTATGATTGGCTCTTCCTGCTGTTACTATGCCTTTATATGGAGATTCTTGGCTTGCTGCAGGAAGCTTTCTGCCTTGGCATAGATGAAGCCCAGGAGGAAGAGAATCAGGTGGTATATGCCGGCTATATGGGGAAGGAGGCAGCCGATGCACAGGAGGATGATCATCTGCCAAAACTCCAGACGCTTGAACCGGTAGAGCCATGGAGACGAGAAGCCCATGAAGAACGATATGATGACCGATACTCCCAATACCGGGAGGGACGGATAGTAAATGAAGGAGAGGACTACGGAGCCGAGCCATGATGCGAGGAGGCGATGGAGACGGAACAGGCGGTGTACCATGAGCAGGCACCAGGCATTGATGGCCCAATGCATCAGATTGGCGTGGCCAAACATATAGACGAAGTGGGAATAGAGGGGTGATGTTGGCGAAACTGCCAAAAGAGAATGGAATGGTATGATGAATACCATCAATATCAGAATGATGAGAGTAATATATAATGTACGCATAGGAGTGAGTATTTTATTTGGTGATGAATGGAGAATTGATTGTCCGGACGTGAGCCGAAATGATTTCCTGTATGTATTTTGCCGTTAGACCCAGGCAGGGCGCAGGGCGTTCGAGCGTGATTTCTACGAGTAGATAGACGCTTTTTTGCCTGCCTTGCGATTGCTCATGTTCTGAGATCAGCAAATATTCATTATAGAAGGATTCGAGGAGTGCTTTTTTCTGCTGCTGGTATTTACCACATTTTGGTATTATGCCCTTTAGCCTTTTGCTTACATACCTATAGGCAGCATCGAAGGAGAGATAATAGCAAGGAGTGGGCATCTGGGAAACATATTCGCATATCTTAGCCGTAGTGGTTGGCCATTCGACCATCCGCTTCGCCTGCTGATAGAGCCGTATGATTTCGCGGTCTCTATCAATCTTGATCTGGGATATAGAATTTACATGTTTCATCGGAAACAAAATTAATATAGCGAGTTGCTGAATTTATCAAAAAGTTATGCGAAATTTTCGTTAATTTAGCACACAAATATTAAAAATGTTTGAATATGGCAGAGAAAAGTATTAATAATCAAGGAGTTAAATCGAAGAGAGATTCTTTTCGAGAGCGGTTGGCGAGTCGTTATCCTGACTTGGATATGAACGATGAAGATGCCGTTTATAACCAATTATCGACCGATTACGACCATTATGACCAGAATAAGCAAAAGATGGATGGTTTCAACCAGATGCTGCAGGAATACCCTCAGGCACCCGGTCTTGTGACCGGAATGCTGACCAAAAAGAATGAGGATGGCAGCGACTTTAGCTTTGTTGGTTATCTGATTGATGCTATGGGTAAGGACTTCGTGGATGCCTGCAATGGTGATGCTGAGGCTCGGAAACGGCTGGAGAAAAGTGAGAAGGACAAACTGGAGGCTGGCAAGAAGCTTGCCGAAGGTAAAGAGGCGCTTGCCAAGGCCATGAAAGAGGAGGATGCTGAGCTGGATGCCGCCTTGAAGGAGGCGAAGATGAAGCCTGAGGCTATCAAGGACCTGATAGAGTGGCTTTACAAGCGCAACGAGGATGGCGAGGATCGTGATGATGATGGTTTCGTTTGGCGAGCTGCCCGGTATGGCTTGAAGAAGGCTGACTTCCTGAGGCTCTTCCAGATCAAGGACTTCGACAAGGCTGTAGCTGATGCCGAGGATAGAGGCTACAAGCGTGGCAAGAACGAGAAGATTGATCAGCAGAAGCAGCTGCACGCTGGCAGAGGTGGCAAGAAGGACATCAACATCAACGGTGGTGGCGGTGAGGCTTCGCTTCCTCGCGAGAAGAGCCGGACGGAGCAGGTGTACAGTTCTATGGTCGGCATGTAGTGATAGTTAAGAATTTATAGTTAATAATTTAAATGTATAGATTATGAGAAAATTTAAGAAATGGTTTGGTTTTATGATGGCGATTTTCGTCATGATCCTGAGTGGTGGTAACTCTTATGCTATGGCAGAAACTCCTCCTGCAATTCCTGCAGGTGCAGGTGGCGGTGGTGCTACTGGTCCTACTGAAGGTCCGGGTGTGGGCGGCAAAGGTCCGCAGTGGCAGGGCGCTTCTCAGGAGCAGCAGGAGAAAATGGGTAACTTCGACTACTATGTTACTTATGTGAACCCTACCGTGGTAGAGATGAAGCTGGAGAGTTGCCCGATTGACCAGATTCTGCGTGCATCGAAGAGGATGACACCTGTTGATTCTGTGCGAATAGAGTATTATTCTATCGGTCAGCGCCCAATTTTATCGAAGTTGACGGAGAAGGTGACGAAAACAACCAATGGTAGTACCGTAACCTTGAAGGTGGAGAATCCTACAGCTTTTGATAACGGTGACGTAATCATGGTGGATGGCATCTATGGCTTTGAGGATGATGGAACCACTCGCAGCAAATTGAAACCTCTGCAGTTCCGTGTAATCAAGGGTGACGATGACAATAACCCTACCTGTTACGCCTTGAACGGTGGAAAGAATGAACAGCGAGGAAACCGTAATATTCCGGAGGATATTCCTGCAGGTACAGTCTTGTTGCGCCTCGGTAGAGCTGCTGGCGAGAAGGAGGTAGAGACTGGTTCTTACTACTCTATGCCAAACAAGAGCTTCCAGTACTGCCAGCGATTCATCATGCAGGTGGAGGAGTCTCTTATTAACCGTATGTCTCAGACCCAGGTGAAATGGGATTTTACGAGACAAGAAAAGATGGCAATTGACGATATGCGCTATGGTCAGGAGCGAAGCGGACTGTTTGGTGTCCGTACCATGACTGATGGCGGTAAGGACGTGGGTCTTACCTATACTATGGGCGGTATCTTCTGGGAGGCAGGCAAGGACCTGCAGATTGGACACTGGGAGCCTAAGATGACCAAGAACGACAAGGGTGAATTTGTTCCGGTGAAAACAAAGGTAAAGGTTCCTGCTGATTCTGGTACTACAGAGGTGGAGAAGCAGGTATATGAGTATGTGATCAGCGAGAAGGAGCTGACTGCGTTTATTTCTGCTATCTTGAAGGGTGCTGGTAATTCGAGCCGTACCAAGCTTCTTTTTGTAGATAATCTTATTTATCAGGCATTCGCTAATCTCCGCAGTAATAAGCGCATCATTACTCAGACCGAGAAGGACTATCAGGGCTGGAAGCTTGACTTCGAGACCTTTGAGAGTATGGGTACCAAGATTCTGATTTATCGCCATGATGCCTTCAACAGTTGGGGTATGGAAGGTAGAGCCTTCTGCCTCGATGCTCGCTATCTGGATAAGTATGTGTTCGGTGTATGGAGCCGCAATGAATTTAATGCCAAGGATCTCCTGATTCGTAATACCGCTGGTGTTGTGATGGAGGAGTACAGCTGCTGGGTACTGACATTCCCAGATGCTCACGCACGTGTATCTCGCCCTAAGTTTACCGCAGATGGTGTTACAGACGAGGAGATCCGTGAGACTGCATAATCGTATTCATCGCTGATAGTTTTCTACTATATAAAATGATGGGATAGTTGAGGCTTCAAAAGTCTCGCTATCCCTGAAAATCCATAAACACTAAAGATATGTATAGATTTGTAGCAAACAGCATGTTCATCTTTGCGGTGGCTCTTCCTAGCGGACTGATCAAGAATGTGGAGTTTGAAGCCTGTGGGATTGGCGTGTACAGTTACATGACTGACAACAAGCAGGTGGCTGAGGCTATCAGGAAGCATCCGTTGACACAGCAGGGGAGAATCATCGACAAGAGCCAGCCCGAAGATCCGGTTGAAGAGGTGATTGGAAAGATGGTGGATTTGATGAAGAACCCAAATGTGCTTCATTTCGACAACATCACGAAGGCCAAGAACTATCTTGCAAAGGAGTTTAAGGTTGACACCAGGGGACTGAAATCGCCTGCCAGCGTGAAGGCTAAGGCGAAGGAACTGGGTGTTGACATTGATTTTTAACGACATTAAATATTTTGCGATATGGAAGCATTGATGAGTGATCTTGTGACGGCTATGCGCCTCGCCATTGATGAGGTGAAGCATGATGATCTGAATGACATCTTTGATGATGACTCGGATAATCAGATGATGCAGGCCATTGAGACAGCTGCCCAGCAGATTCTGCTGCAGGCACCGATGGAACTGCTGGAGCCACAGAGAGTGCAGGTTTCGCTGAATGCTCTGGGAGCACAGGACTATGATGCTATCCAGACGCAATATACTGATGGGCATGGCAGCCTGGTGATTCCTGATGACTGGCTGAGGCTTGTGGCGCTGAGGCTGAAAAGCTGGCCTACTACGCTGACTTCGCTGATGGAACCGGACAGCAGGGAGGCGCAGATGCAGGCGTGCCGGTGGACGAGGGGAACGCCTCAGAAGCCGAAGGGTATGATTACGGTGAGTCCTACTACTGGTAAGCGTGTGCTGATGTACTGGACTGCCGGGCGATATGAAGCCAATCATGCTGAGGAGACCGGCAAGGTGTATGACCATGCCGTGGAGCTGTTCACTTATATTCCTTTTCAGAAGGTGGAGGATGGTAAGCTGATTCTGCCACTGAGGAAGGAGGGAAAGAAGCTGATAGTATATCGCGCTATCTCCATCTTCCTGGTAAGCAAGAAGGAAGCGGAGTTGGCAGAAAAGTACAAACAATTATCTGAAATTTGATTAATATGGCTAATGATATAGACAAAACAAGTCCTCACTACAAGGGTGAGTTCGGCAGCATCTATGAGGTGAACCAGAAGTTCCCGAATGGTGGTGTGGCTGGCGACTATGTTGAGATAGATGGCTGGGCGCACTACTGGAATACTGATAGAGGAACCTGGTGCGTGAATGCGCAGAGGGATAGCTACTGGGATGAGCTGATAACTGGCATCATTGAGAAGTTTAAACTGTTTAAGGGTGCTACGTATATGGGCGTGGCAGGTCTTGATACTGTGCCAGCTAAGGCTATCGGTGCCAAGATGTATTATTTTGCAACCGTAGCTGGCACGTATAAGAACTTTGGGGGGCTTGTTGTTCCTCAGGGCATCAATGTGCTTTATTCCGAGAATGGCAGTAGCTGGGTATGCTCTACTTTGCTGGAAGTGGCTCAGGAGTTGGGCGTGAGCACAAGGATGGTAGTTAGCCAGAAGGTGGTGAATGATGCATTGAATCTTAAGGCTAACCAGAGTGCTGTGAACGCTGAGCTTGGCAAGAAGGCAAATACTGCTGATGTTGATACAAAATTTACAGAAGAGAAGAAGCGTGTTGATGCCGAACTTGGCAAGAAGTTCGACAAGGAGAGTGTTGCCCAAGAGGCTGGAGATTCCGAGGAACTTGTTATGTCTCAGAAAGCCGTGAGCACTGAACTCAGCAACTTACAGGTGTTCTCTTCAGATTTAAGTAAAGATATAACTTGTATAAGTCTGAAAAATAAAATCATCAAGGGTAATCTTGTAAACATATCAACTGGAAAGCTCAACCCATCTGCTGAATACGATTGTACTGATTTTATTCCAGTAAACAAATCCATCTATACGACTTTGCCAGATATGGGTTCAGCTGTAGTTTATGATTCAGATAAAAAATACATAAAAACTATAAACGCAGTCAAAGAACATGGTTTGGCTAAATATGTGTACGATGATGATACTATAGCATACATAAGAATAAATCAGCGTAAGGGAAATACTGAACTTTCTTATGATAATAGCTATGCCATAAAGGCAGATTTTATAGGAAATGTATGCTTGGGAGTTGAAGAAGAAACAACTGATTTAAGTAATGATATAACTTGTATAAGTCTGAAAAATAGAATCATCAAGGGTAATCTTGTAAACATATCAACTGGAAAGCTCAACCCATCTGCTGAATACGATTGTACTGATTTTATTCCAGTAAACAAATCCATCTATACGACTTTGCCAGATATGGGTTCAGCTGTAGTTTATGATTCAGATAAAAAATACATAAAAACTATAAACGCAGTCAAAGAACATGGTTTGGCTAAATATGTGTACGATGATGATACTATAGCATACATAAGAATAAATCAGCGTAAGGGAAATACTGAACTTTCTTATGATAATAGCTATGCCATAAAGGCAGATTTTATAGGAAATGTATGCTTGGGAGTTGAAGAAAATAGCTATAATGAATTATATGGGAAAAAATGGTGTTGTTGTGGAGATAGTTTTTCTGTTGCTGGTTATAATTCCAGTGACGGCATACCACAAGATGTGTATGTATATCAAGATGGACCATATAAGGGCAAACAAAAAGTATATGGTACTATGATTGCTTTACGAAATTCTATGAATTTTGTAAATATAGCAAATGGTGGAATGACAATGTGTAATATAGACGGTACTCGTACCAATTCTTTCACTTACAATGACTATTACAAAAAAATTCCATTGGATTCTGATTATGTTACTATTAAATTTGGAATAAACGATGGTAATTTTAATTCTCCAATAGGAACTATTGACGATGAAGTAGTCACTACATTTTATGGGGCTTGGAATGTTGTATTGAAATGGATTAGAAATAATCTGCCATTTACGAAAGTAGGAATTATTGTATCTAGCGGACTTGGTAAAACTCAAAGTTCTGATAATTTAGCAGAAGCAACAAGAAATGTAGCTCAAAAATGGGGAATCCCAATACTTGATGAAATTAATGACAAAACTATTCCACTTCTTCATAGAACTAATAGACCTGGCATATCATCTGATGTGTATGACTTGCTTATTGAAAAATTTAGTGTGAATACAGCAACTGGTAATACCCATCCAAATGTAAAGGCTCATGAATTTGAAAGCACATTTGTAGAAGCTTTCATTAGAAAGTTATAATAGTTAAGTAGCTGACTTTATAAATTAAAAATAAGACAATATGAAAAAGAAAAAATTACATGAAGCACTGGCAGTGCTTCTGACCAAACTCTCATCGGCAAGGGACAATCCCTTGCTGATGGATAACTATGTGGTGAAAGCCTTACGCACGGTTCTTTTGGAGTTCAAGGAGTCGGGCGAGCTTTATGACGCCTACAAGGAGCAGATACAATCCACCGTGGAGAGTGACAATCCTTGGATAGGTATGTTGATGAAATCGATTGGCGGTGATGCCTCCATCAAAGAGAGTATGACCGATGAAGCCATCGAAGGGATGGTAAACTCTATGTTAGGAGAATAGGCTATGATCAGATGGGTATAAATATAATAAGGTGTAACTCTTTATAGGGCTACACCTTAATTATGGTTGTTAAGTTGCTTACCTCGTAAACGATAAAAAAACCAGGTAGAACTTATTAATCTACCTAGCTTTTTGTTTTCTACTACTTGTAATTTTAATATAGTATTACTTGGATAATGGTCTGATAGCTATTGTGTCAACTTTAGTGGAATCTGATTGTTGTATTCTTGTACTTCCTTCTCCACCAACCGTTATTGTAAACTTATGTGTAGATAGGTTGACGATGAATACAAGAGCACACATAATGATCATAAATGCAAAAGCACCAATTATACTTTGTATTATTCCATGCAAATATGCTTTGGCTGTTGAAGTCGGTTTTATTGGTTCAATAGCCTTTGAAATTAACTCAATGTGATTTTTATTAATACTATCTTCAATATCCTGTTTTGTTTCTTCCAATGTGTTTTCAAGAAATGATTGAAGTATACTGGATGCAACAAATTTATATTTGTCTAAACTTCCTTTAGTACAGCTAATATCATTGAATGGTTTTAAATCATCTTCTGTTGGTTCATTGTCATTATGCTCTTTTCTGAATTTTGAGATATATTCTATCTTATCTTCTTTATATAGAGCGTAGGCAATGTGCCCAATTATATCACCACGACCCTCTACTAGTTGTTTGTAGATGTAGTTGTATTTTCTAGACATGATTATTTACAGCTTTACTAAATGAACTTTTAATTTGGCTGGCAGAAATGCTTTGGCCATATACTTTGCCCATTACAGAAACAGACACATTGAAACTGGTTCTAGGATTTACTGTCCCAGAATAAGCCTTTTTATTTCCTATCTGCATGATAGTCTTTTTGTTGGCTCTACGAACCGTATCTATAGAAATCTTGCACATAACTTAATGTTTTTAAAATTACCTTATCCTGAGATTACTCTTATACCTTACTAAAACTAAGCCTTGTTTTTATTGGACTGCAAAATTACTGAAAAATACCAAACTAACGAAAGTTTTAACTAACTAACTTTCGTTTTTGTTTTGTTTTTTACTGTTTTTTAATGTTACTAACTAATTTACTAACTGTTTTGCTAAC
>ERZ1034687.1181-NODE-1181-length-14389-cov-4.244175_pt1 | contig 14389 bp, 30 predicted proteins | sample MGYA00520704_ERZ1034687 | MGnify/ENA primary metagenome ERZ1034687 (study PRJEB33766, sample SAMN09781762) | gut metagenome | biome: gut microbiome | host: Homo sapiens | place: Madagascar | study: EMG produced TPA metagenomics assembly of the PRJNA485056 data...
ATATAAATACATAAAGTATGTATACATACATGGATAAAGTAAAAGGAAGTAGGACTGGTCAGGTCACTGCTTCCTTTTGTTTTGCTTAAATTCTTTATATGCTTTATGACGCTTAAAACCAAAATATAAAAGCAGCGCAGCAATCACAAAACACACAGGATTGAAAGCAACAAAGAAACCTAACAGCATGAAAATACCGAAGCCGATCAGAACATTTCCACTTTTTGGAACTGGAATGACTTCAAGCGGTTTTTGTTCTTCCTGCTTAATAATATTATCAACCGAACGATAAACGCCAGTTGCATAGACAGGAACTTCAGGAACATCGCCGAAGATTTTATAAAAGCAGAATAGCGTTGTTTTTGCATCGTCAAGCGCGTTGTGCCAGCTGTCTTCACTATATGAATAATATTCTGCACACGTCTTCAGCTTTTGCCATTTATATTCGTTGTAACGCTTTTGCCCATAAATTTCAGCAAATGCAAGCATTACATCAACGACAATAGAATTTTCCTTTGCATGATATTCAACACCCGAGTTAAATATAAAAGGCAAATCAAAGCCATGAATGTTATAACCAACAATCATATCTGCATTTTCTAAAATGCGTTGAATAGTATGTGCATAATATAAAAGCGGCTTGCAATCCCTTACCATAGAAGGGGATATGTGGTTTACTTTTTCAGCATCAGCCCATTGTTCGTGACGGACAGGCTTTATATATTCATCGAAAAGAATCGCGCCAGAACCATCAATGATAGATAATTGAAGAATTTCATCACTATAACGATTCACGCCTGTTGTTTCTGTATCAAGACAAATAATGTTCACTAGATCACTTCCTTTATTCAGTTTTATCCCAGCCAACTTTCTTGACTAGCTGCTTCATATACTCTTTGATTCTTTCACGGCTTCCAGCTGGCAAAGATACATACATTTCAACAAGTGCCTTGTCAAAATCGTTCAATTCATACTGCGTGCATAATTCATCAACGATTGTCTGCGGCAGATCGTCAAACATTTCCCCTTCGCCATACATCAAATAATCGTAATTCACATTGTATTCACGACAGATCGCCTTCGACATCTGTTCAGTCAGGTTGCGATTGCCTGATTCTATATTTGAAATAGCAGTCTTACCAACACCCAACTTTTCGCCAAACTTTTCCATTGTCAAGTCTAACGTTTTACGAATTTCTTTCACGCGTTCGCTTTGCGTCATGATCAACACCTCTCTTTCTTATCCATAGAATAGCACGCTAAGAACAAAAGGTCAATAAAAAAGTTCACAAAGAAAACAAAAAAGAGTTGACAAAGTTTTCAACGTGGTCTATACTGTTCACATAGACAACAGAACAGACCACAGAAGGGAGCAAACAAAATGACAAGACAGGATTTAGTCAACAAATCAATAGACAAATTAAACGGAGTAAAAGAAGCAATCGAAATGATCAACCTTCTTGAATACGATGAGTGCATCGCAGTTCTGAACGGAACAAAGAACCTTCCAACAGAATTGCACAGCGCATTGATGAAAAGAGCAAAGGAAGCGAACGGCGGCAAGACAACACTTGCACTGATAGTCGCAGGAATGCAGAACATCGTGAACGAATAAAGAAGGAAGGGCGGCAGCAGAGCCGCCCGAACATAAAGAAGGGAGCAGACGACATGACGACAAAAAAGATTTACAGAAACAAGAGAAATGAAAACAAGTTCATTGAAGTGAGAAATGACGGACATTATCACAATACAGTCAGACAGTATATGTACTGGGAAAGAAACGTCATTACAGGCGAACCGCTCCCAGAACCAGTGAAGAACCTTCTGGGCGACAGATGTCTTCATAGATGGAAAGCAAGAAATCTGAAAGAACTGCTTGAAGATTATGAACTTGTTGAAGCATAGAAGGGAGAAAAACAACATGATACACACAGTATTTCCAAAAGACGCGGACGAAATGCCACAGGACTTCCCGACATGGGAAGAAGCAAAGGAATACGCAGAAGAAAACTTCAGCGAGTGCGGATATGTAATCGAAAGCACAGAAGGGGAATGCGTATGAAGAAGAGATTTGAGAGCAACGGAGACACGATCAGGAACATGAGCAACGAAGAACTTTCAGAAATGCTGGCGACAATGAACATGTCGCCAGATGGTTCAGACAGAATTGTGAATCAGAAAGAATGGCTTGACTGGCTGTACAGCGACAGTGAACTGAAATGGCAAGGAAAAACAACAGTACACATGGAACGCTGGTGCTACACGACAATGCTGATGTGTTCAGTGGTGTCGATTATAGGATCAACAATATCAATCATCATTTCACTATTGAAATAACAACACCGACAATCGTTCCGATCGTGCCGACAGCGGCAATGATCAGACTGACAATATTGAAACGGCGCGAACGCTTTTCATTGAGTTGATGACGCTTTCTATCAGCTTCAGCGACTTTGATATTATCTTCGCTGATTTTGATAGCAAGGTTTATATAATCATCATCTTTCATCTTCTTCACTTCCTTCCCTGTTTGAAATGGTGGTACATCTCAATTATAAGGAGTGAAGAAGAAAAGGACAACAAAAGAAATCATATAAACACCACACGAAGGGAGGAAACAACATGGCAGCAGTTACAAACGGAAAGAAGAACCTGAACAGCCAGACTGAAGATGTCAGCGAATTTATTATGCTGCTGAAGCAGATGTCTGACAGCGACAGAATGGTCATCAAAGGAATGATGATGTGGGCGGCAGGAGAAAACAGACCAGTGAAAACAGCCTAAAAGGCATAGGATGTCCCCGACTGGAAGCAGTCGGGGAGTAAATGAAAGGAAGTACAACATGACACAGAATTTATTCACAGAAGAAGAACTTGCAAAGGTAACAGACGAAGAAGAAAGAAAGCATCTGATCGAATGCGCGCAGGATCAGTCAAAGATTGATTTGCAGTACATGAAGATCATGGAAAAATACGACTTGTGGGAAAAAGGAAGTCGATCAAGATATTTCCACGCGACAACATATGCTAACGCTGACAGCATCATCAAGGATGGAGTGATCCGAAAAGGAATGGACGGCGGCGTGTATGTTTGCAAACAACCACTTGAAGCAGCGAAGTTCACAGTGATCCGCGGACAGGAAGAAGGCTCGATCTTTGAAGTTGAACTGGAAGACAGAAAAGTCTTTGAAACACATGATCACAACGAAGCGTTCTTCGGATGCAAAGCATATATGTACATGGATGACATACCGACAGCAAAGATCGTGAAAATATCCAAATATTCAATAAAGGAGGATCAGGCAGAATGACACTTCAGGAGTACGAAGAACAAGGAAGGTGCATCGGCTGTCCATTTTATAGGACAGTTGATGTTGACGGAAGACAGGGCTGCACGTTCCACTGATTCGATGACGGATCGGACGACTGGGAAACGGACAGAAACTGCAAAGACGCTGAAGAACTGTAAAGCCGAAACAGCGCAGATGCGCTGTCGATGAATGATGGCTTCATTTATCCTGACGATGGCAAGCTGACAGCCAGCATCAGAACATTGTGAAAAAATAGCGGCGTGTGTGTACTGCCAGAATTACACATGGATGGTCAACAAGTTTTAGGGATGTTTTTAATGCGAAAACAAACGACACAATGAAAAATCAAGACCAGAAGGGGGAATGAATAAAAATATTTTTGGATGCGCGAAAGCGGTATGTGAATATCAGGAAGGGCAGGGAACAGCAGTGTTTGAATTGAACAGATTATACAATGCGGATTGCATGGAAGCTATGAAAGAGATACCAGACAAATATTTTGAACTTGCGATATGCGATCCACCATACGGAATCGGGATTGACGGACAACATAGAAGCATTTCAAAGAATCCGAAGCACAACAGAAAAGAACACAAGCAGAAAAGCTGGGACAAGTCCATTCCTGACGAAAACTACTTCAGGGAACTGGAAAGAATATCAGTCAATCAGATCATATGGGGGGGGGAACTACTTTGTTGAACATCTACACAAAGGGACAAAGGGCTGGATCGTATGGGACAAGGGACAGCATGGCTTGACAATGTCGGACTGCGAACTGGCATATACGTCCTTCAACGTACCGACAAGAATTGTCGTGATGAACAGAGTCGAACTGATAAAAGACAATACATTCCACCCAACACAAAAGCCTGTGAAGCTATATGAATGGGTTATCAGTAGATATGCGGCAGCAGGCGACAAGATAATTGACACACATGCAGGAAGCGGCGCATGTCTTCTGGCAGCACACAGAACGCAGCACGACTTCATCGGGTTCGAGATTGACAAAGACTACTTCACAGAAGCAGACAAGAGAATCAGAAGCGAACAGGCGCAGATGTCAATATTTGATTTTATGAAATAGAACAGGAGGAAACACAATGGCGAATATAGATGTCATGTACAGCAGCAAGACGGATCAGTGGGCGACACCTGAAGACTTCTTTGAAGAACTTGACAAAGAATTTCATTTTGACCTTGATCCATGCGCTGACGAAACAAATCACAAGTGTGAACATTATTTCACGAAAGAGCAAAACGGACTGAAACAGGATTGGGGGGGCATCGCGTCTTTTGCAATCCACCATACGGCAGAGCAATCACAGACTGGGTGGAAAAGTCCTTCAGGGAAGGAACGAAAGACAACACGATCGTTGTTATGCTTATACCAGCAAGAACAGACACACGATACTTCCACGACTTTATACAACACAGATCGGAAGTCAGATTCGTCAAAGGTCACCTGAAGTTCGGGAACAGTAAACAAGCAGCCCCATTCCCTTCGATGGTTGTTATATTCAGGGGCGCAGGAATGTGAAAGGAAAAGAGAAGATGAAGACAAATGAAGTGATTTACATATCAGGAGCAATCAGCGGAACATCTGACTACATGGAAAGATTTGAAAAGGCTGAAGCATTCCTAAAGGGCAAAGGGTACAAAGTTATCAATCCAGCAAAAGTGATGTGTCCGCTTGATGGTGTTCTGGGATATGAAGACATGATGGACATTGACATGATGCTGATCGACAGGGCTGACATCATATTCATGCTGAAGGGCTGGCGCGAAAGCAAGGGAGCAAACAGAGAATATGGACTGGCTATGGGAAAAGAAAAGATCGTCATTGAAGAAGAAGACGGCGATCTGATAAAGTCGATGCTTATGAGATAGACACAGAAGGGAGAAAGAGCAATGAAACCAGATGCAACAAAGATATTTGAAGCGATCGCACTGATCTTGTCAGCGCGCGGCGATGGAATCAGGGTGCAGCTGTCGGAAGTAACACAGAAGGCAGCGAAGGCATCTTGAAGGGCAAAAAGAAAGCCTTCGGACTAGCTTGGCGGCTTCCGGAGGCGATCCAGATTGTGACTTTTAAAGGTCTGCACATCTAATAAATATTATACAGCAGACCTTGAAGAAAGTCAATCAAATCGGCGTTTTCAAGCGGCTTCGCGTCCTTGTAATAGATAGTAACAAATCAAAGAAATATATATAAATATCTATAACAGGAGCGACAGAGCATGAGGAGAAGAAGGAAAGCTGTATACATAGAATATGACTATGAAGCAGCCTACCAGAAAGCATTGACAGACATGGAAGAAGACAACATGGAACGAATGCTGAAGGAAGGACGCGTCAGATCACTGTATGCAACCAAAGAGATCAGAGCAGGGGAACAGATGGACGTTGAAATATATCCAGAGTTCAGGAGAAACGAAAGGGAGCAGATACCAGACGAAGCGAAGAAAGCAAGACAGAGAAAGGCACAACGCAACCTGAATGAAAAAAACAGCAGGAAGGAATGTGAACGGACGATCAATGCAAACTTCGGGAATGATGACATCTGGGGAACATTGACATACACAGACGACAATATGCCGAACAGTATGAAAGAAGCACAGCATGACATGACGCTGTACATCGGGCGGCTGAATTACGAACGAAAGAAGATGGGACTTGCAAAGCTGCGTTATGTGTATGTGACAGAGTGTTCAGACAAGGGACGCTGGCATCATCATTTTGTGTGCGATGGCGACATGGGGCTGGAAGCAGTCGAAGAAAAATGGAAGAAGGGGCGCAGAAATCAGGTGCGCAGGCTTCAGAAAGATGAACATGGACTGTCAGGAATGGCGAACTACATCACGAAGCAGAAGCATCCTGAAAAGAAGGGCAAAGAACCGAAGCCAGTGGAAAAGTATCAGAAGGCATGGAAAGCCAGCAAGGGACTGAAAAAGCCTGAAGTGAAGAAGAATCACTATAAATTCAAGCAGAAGGACGTTGATGAAATTGTCACAGGCAGATGCGATCTTGAAGACAAGCTGAAGAAATGGTATGCAGCAGACGGATACAAGCTGACATCGTATGAAGTCAGATATAACAACATGAATGGCAGATTTTACATATACGCAAAAATGTACAAGCCAGAGGAAGGAGGACAAAAAAAGAGTGGCAAGCCAAAAAATAAAGCTAAACCGAAGACAAAGAAGAAGACGCAGACGAAGAAGACAGCTGCACGATGCAGCACATAACTTCATCAGGGCGGCAATGAACTTTCTTCGGCGCAAACCGAAAACGGCAGCAGCAATCCTGATCACGTTCATCACAATATATGTGTCGGTAATGCTGGGATTTGCGATCGGCGACATGATCAGCGCAAAAGGAAAGACGGCAACAGAACAGGAAAGCGAAGCAGAAGAACAGACAGAAAGTGACTTGGATGCAGATGAAGAATATCCATTCAATACAATGTCACAGGATTGGAGTGGCGAAGACATGGAAGGATTCTGCTATCACGAAATATCAGACGAATGCAAGGCAGCAGGCGGCAAGTTTCCAGTAATGGCGCAGATATATACATACATTGTTTGCCAGAACTATGGTGTTGACTATGAAATGGTGTTCGCACTGATCGAACAGGAAAGCGAATGCAACTGGAACGCTTCAGGCGATGGCGGCACATCATGGGGGTATATGCAGATAGCGCAGAAATGGCACAAAGAAAGAATGCAACGCCTGAACTGCACCGATCTGACAAATCCATATCAGAATGTGACAGTCGGCATTGATTACCTGAAGGAGATTCAGGACAGCTTGCAGGAAGTTCCAGAAGATGTACGTCCATATTACGTTCTGGCAGTCTACAACTACGGAGCAGCAGGCGCAAAGGAAAACTTGTGGAATCATGGTGTGTATAAATACAGCTATAACACAGCGATCATGGAAAGAGCAGCACAGCTGAAGGCAGAGAAAGACAGGACAAGAAGGAGGAATAAAAGTGGACAACGAAAAAAGATTGTGTCTGGAACAGACAGTCACGAAAGCGGAAATCTACGCAGTGAAAGTGATTGAAGAAGAACTGAACCGAAAAGGCATTGCACAGAACAGCTTTGAAAGAAAAATTATTATCACGCGCACAGCGGATGTGCTGGCGGCACACAGGGAAGAAGTCAGGGATATGTATAAAAAGTCGGGATTGCTTTTGAAGGACTGGATCACGAAGATGTCAGGCATCGAAGACCTGATTGCATTCAAGAAAATGAAGCAGCTGGGATTCACTGGCGATGTTATGCAGGACATGAAGAAGATGGAGGAAGCGCGATGAATATGAAGTATGCGATGCGTTCGGAAGATACCGAACAGATCAATGTCATCAGCTGGGCTTCTTGGCAGATGCAGAAATATCCAGAACTGAAATGGCTGCATCATATCCCGAACGGCGGCAGCAGAAACAGAGCAGAAGCAATCAAGTTCAAACAGATGGGCGTGAAGTCAGGTGTGTCGGACTTATGCCTTCCGTACCCGAAAGGAATATATTGTGGACTGTACATCGAAATGAAGTTTGACAAGGGCAGACACCAGCCTTCACAGAAAGAGTTCCTGACCGATATGGCGGCAGCAGGACACTATGTCGCTACATGTTACACAGCAGAAGAAGCAATCAAAGTCATTGAAGAATATGTCAATCTGATTGACGGAAGTGGAATCAGATCAATGTTTATTCAGGGCGAAAGTAAAGCGATGATGTCGGTCGAGAACAACAGCATATGGAAAGATGACGAAGTGAAACTGCTGAAGGTGTAGGGCATGAACGGATATGCGGCAGCAGTCAGACAGTTCTATGATACATACAGACCGATTGCAAAAAGATATGGACTGCGAATGTCAAGTCACACTTCAATATACGATGATGGATGGATAAGAATATACAAAGGCGAAGGAACAGACAGACAACTGGTCGTCAAGGTTGAAGAAGAGAACGACACAGACCTATACGACAGGGCGGCGGAGGCAGTAATCAGCTGGGCGAACAGCAGGAAAGAAAGCAAGAAGGCGGCAATCTAACAAGGCAAAGAAAGGAAAGCACATCAATGAAAATTATTGCAGTAATGAATCAGAAGGGCGGTATCGGGAAAACAATGACCGCAGCAGCTATCGCCTACATCATGGGCGAAGAAAAAGGAAAGAAAGTGCTGATCTGCGATGCAGACCAGCAGGGAAACGTGTCACTTTTGTATGACAGATTCGATCCTGAAGGACAGGGGATGTCAGAATTGCTTGAAAATCATCAGGCAGCAGGCGGCGAGTATTCGACAACAGACCTGATCCAGACAACACCATATAGAAACATTGACATCATACCAGCAAACGGATATTTGATGCGGACAAATATGTTACTGCTTCAGGAAGACGGAGAAGATCAGATTCTTCGATTCGCAGCGGCAATGAATGAAGTCAGAACAGTATATGACTACTGCATTGTTGACTGTGGATTGCTTATGGACATGACAGTCACAAATGTGATGATCGCAGCAGACCTTGTGATCGTGCCTGTCAAGATCGGAGGATTTGAGATCGAAGCAGCATCGAACATGGACAGTCAGCTGGCATCGTTCAGAAGCGTCAATCCTGACATTCGCATGAAGGTGTTGATGACGATGCGCCAGAAGAATCAGACAACACTTCAGGTTGAAGAATGGCTGAAGACGCAATCAGGACATGACTGCTTCGCAACAGCAATCAGGCGTTCGATCATCGCAGAGAAGTCAACAGTCGCACAAGTGCCACTTCCAAAGTTTTCGAAGAACTGCATTGTAACACAGGACTATCGCGCGGCAACATACGAATTGATGAAGGAGGTGTGAAGCACATGAAAGTCAAAGGACAGGTCACAATCAGCATTGAAGACTTCGAAAAGCTGAAGGCAGCAGCAGATGCGAAGGAATATGCAGAAAACAAGCTGCAAGCGTACAGGGACAGGATGAAGCAATTATATGAACTGGACGACACAGAATTCACAAACTTTTGGAAGTGTATCGAAGAGATTGAAAAAGCAATAAGCGAAGCAAAGGAGGGTTGAAGATGGCGTGGAATGTAATGGAACAGCTGAACGCAAATGCAAAGAAGGCAGCAGTCGGCGATGAAACACCAAAGGCAAGATTCAGGACGAAGGACATTAGCATAAAAAAGCTATACAGCAACGACAAGAACTTTTATTCAGTCACAGACATTGAACCGCTTGCACAGAAGATCTTGCTTGTCGGGCTGATTGAAAATCTTGAAGTTGTTCACGATCCTTGCGATCGCGGCGAATATAGGATCACAGCAGGCGAAAGAAGATGGCGCGCACTGAAGCTGCTTGTGGAACAAGGCTATACAGATTTTGAAATGGCAACGTGTCAGATTCAGACACCAGCGTCAGCAGATGAAGAAATGCTGCGCCTGATCATTGCAAATGATTATCGGAATAAGACAGTCGCAGACATTCTGGAAGAAGAAAAGCAGCTGAAGGACATCTTGCAGAGAATGAAGCAGGAAGGAAGGACGATCAAGGGATATAAACTTGACAGCGGTCGTCTTCGCGATGTCATTGCAAAGATGCTTCAAATGCCAGCGACAAAGATTGCACAGATCGAGAGCATCAACAAGCATCTGATCCCTGAATTTGCCGAAGAACTGAAAGAAGGTCGCCTGACTTTTTCCGCTGCCTATATGATCAGCGGAATGAATGAAGAAACACAAGCAGAAATGCTGGAACGCTATCAGGAAAACGGCTTGACCTACAAGGAAGTGAAAGAGATCAAGCGGCAGCAGGAGGAAAAGGCAGCAGCAGAACAGATTGAAGGTCAAATGAACATTGACCGGTTCAAAGAAACAGAAGAAGAGATCGAAGAACCTGAAGACGATGCAGAGAACACAGAGGACGAAGACGAATGGGAAGACGCACACCCTGAAAGCATCACATCGCTGTGTTATAGCTGCAAGAAATATTCAGACTGCAATGTGAAGACAGGAACATGTCAAAGCTGCGATCAGTACATAAACAAGGCAGAAGCCGAAAAGACTGAAGAAGAAAGATACAGCGAAGAACAGGACGCGATTGACAGAGAAACGGCAAAGAAACTTCGCGAGAAGGCAGACGAAGAAAAGATGCAGCAGCTGCCTTCGGACAGCAACGCAGATAAGTGCATCAGAATGTCACAAAGCGCATTTGAAGAAATTGAAGCAGGCAAGCCGTATATCATCACGAAAGACGACAGCTTCAGAAAAGGACAGGAAGTGACACTGATCGCATTCAAGGAAGGCAAGGCGACAGGGCAGCAGTGCAAGAAGACAATTATCTGCGTTGACACAAGCATCACATCATCAGCACTTGAAGACGGCTATTGTATTTTAGGACTGGGAGAAGCAGAAGAAACGCTTCAGGAAGCGGCAACAGGCGCAGGACAGGACGCAGACAACAGAACACTACAATATGGAGCATAGGAGGAAAACAGATGCAGGACAGCAATGAAGTAAGAGAAATGGCGAAAACATTCAGAGAAGCAGCAGATATTCTGGACGAAATGGCAGACTTTGCAGAAAACCGCAAGGAAATGACAAAAGAAGAAAAAGAAAGCAAGGAAGAAGAACTTCTGGGAAGATTCACAGTGAAAATGATCAAGATTCAGAGATTCAGCTAACGACAGAAAAGGAGGAAATGACATGAATGAAATAATCTGCGATAAATGTGCAGCGACATTCACACCCGACATGATAGAGGTTCAAAACAGAGTGATCACACAGGACAAGGAACACAACGACATCATTGAACAGTATTACGAATGCCCGATCTGTGGCGCACATTACACAATTACAATCACTGACAGGGTGCAGCGAATAGCGATTCAGAAGCGCAGACAGCTTCAGACAGCAGTCAAGAATGCAATCAGAGCAAGAAAGCCAACAAGGGCGCAAACATACAAGTGCAAGGAGAGAGAACTTGCAGACGACATTCAGGCGCGTGCGAAGATGCTAAAAGAGCAGTACGCAGAATACACGGAGGAATAAAAGCATGTGCGAACATTTCACAAGAACACAGCAGCAGTTCGATGTCAGACGCGGCGATGTGTATTATATCAACAATAACAGAGGGCAGAGAGGGAACGAGATCAGGAAGGACAGACCAGCGGTCGTTGTATCGGCTGACTTCCTGAACAAACACAGCGGCGATGTGGTCGTTGTGTTTCTGACATCACAGCCAAAGAAAGACATGTCAACACATGTGACAATCAGAACAACTGGAAGAGTGTCGGAAGCACTGTGTGAACAGCCGACAACAATTAGCGTTGAAAGATTGAATAACAGGATCGGAAGCGTGACGGACAGAGAAATGCAGCAGATCGACATTGCACTTCAGATCGCATTGAAACTGGATGCAGGAGCAGACGCGAAGGATATGTCGAAAATCAATCAGGGGGGGGCATCGCGCCGCGAGCAGATGATCAGGCTTGAAGCAGAGCGCGACACATACAAGAAACTTTATGAAGACATGATATGTCGAAGATAACAGGAGGAAAGAAACATGCGAAGTATATGGATTGAAGAAGCGATCAGCAATTTGGGTGGAATTATTGTGATTATATTACAGTTGGGATTTGCTGTAGTATTGGCGGCACTGGTCATCTTGATTGTCACAGAAATCATCAAGGCAGCAGTCAAAGGATGCAGAGGGACAGGAAAGAAAGAAGGCGAGAAAGAAAATGAATAAGGTCATATTGATGGGAAGGCTGACAAGAGATGCACAGACACGATATACAGAAGGCGCAGAACCGATGGCAATTTCACGATTCACACTGGCAGTTGACAGGAGAACGAGAAACAATCAGGAAGGGCAGGCAGCGGATTTCATTCTTTGTGTAGCGTTCGGAAAGACAGGACAGTTCATTGAAAAATACGGACAGCAAGGAACAAAGTTCTGTTTGGAAGGTCGTATTCAGACAGGAAGCTACACAAACAGAGAAGGTCATAAGGTGTACACGACTGAAGTTGTTGTGGATCAGGTTGAATTTGCTGAAAGCAAGGCAGCAGCAGGAAACAACCAGCAAAGACCACAGCCAGTACCAGACAACGACGATGGATTTATGAACATACCAGATGGCATTGACGAAGAATTGCCTTTTACATAAAGGCGCAGGAAGGAGTGAAAGACATGAAGCTGAAGGAATATGCAACAAAGATTAAAAACAGGCTTACTGGCAGGAATACAAAGCCACAGGAGGAAGAAAAAGACGATCTGTCAGAACAGATTCTTGAAAGAACACAGGAAATGATCAAAGAAGACAGACGGGAAGCTGTCAGGGCAGCAGTCATTGAAGAACCTGAAGAAATAACAGAGCCAGAAGAACCAGAGCTGAAGGAAGAAGAAAGAAACATCAGTGCGGATGCGATGCGGCTGGCAGCAATCACAAAAGGACTGACGATTGATCCTGAATGGTCAAAGGATGACATGATCAAGGCTATATCAGAATACAGCGGACTTCCTGAAGATGAAGTTGAAGCGTTGCTGATATCAACAGTGAAGTGGATACAGGAAGTGAAGAAGGTCATCACAGCTGTGCTTGTGAAGAAAGAATGGACTTCTTTTCAGCTTCGCAAGGAACTGATCAGCAACAACAGGCGAAAGATGAATGGAATGCCGCTGATCAGGGCAAAGGCGATTGAAAAAGCTAGAAAAAACGCAAGGCGAAAGACTAAAAAGTAGGAAGAAGGTGTGCAATGTGCAAAAAGGCGAAGAACCACAGCAGGAAATGACGGAAGCAATCAGAATCGCAGTGCGAAAAGCGTTTGCAGAAGTCAAGATCGAAGAAAAGAGGGCAGAGAGAAAGAAAGCATTGTACAACACGCGAAAATTGATGGAATCATACATTGATCTGAAAAAATACATCAATAATGCGATTACAGAGGAAGGAGAAGTCAAAGAAAGCGCATACAACGCCTTCAGGGGCGAAAATGCGAAGCTGAAATCGGTCAAAGAATCGAAAATGGTCACAGCGATGATGATTATTAACATTGACAGAGCATTGACTGAACTGAAAGCAGAAAACCGAAAAGAAGGCACATTGTACAAGTATGAAGCGTTCAAAATGCACTATATTGACGGAATGACCTTTGAAGAAATTGCGGATCAGCTGAATTGTGGAAAAAACAGCCCTTCAAACTGGTGCAAGACGATTTTGAAGAAAATGTCGGTCAAATTATTCGGAATTAACGGAATATGAGAAAAACGGATTTTTGAAAGCAGATTTTTAAGGGAAACGAAGTCGGAAGCATGGGAAAAGCGTGGGAAAAGTGAGGGTTTTTATAGGGGATTTTCTAAAGTAAAATATTATCGTGAAATGTTGTACAAAGAAGACCGAAACAGCACAGAAGTGTTGCATCGGTCTTTTTTATTGCATTTCTGCCCTTCTATTATGCGGAATGTGGGTGCTTTATAGGGGCATCCACAGGAAGCAATATATCAGGCTATATATAGGGGCATACCTATCAAGGGGCGCATATATAGGGCGTATATAAGGGCATATACAAGCGACTGCATATAGAGCCTATAACAGAAGGCTATATGAAGCGTATGCAGGCAGCAGGAAGGACGATGCAAGCGTGTTATTTCACAAGTGCCACTGTGGGGCTTTAATACCGCAGAACATAGCTGCATGTGCAGCCTGTGAAGCGAATGCGGCAGGGCAGCAGTCAAGACACATGCAATATAACAAACACAGGAGAAACAAGAAGACAGCAGCCTTCTATGTATCGAGCGAATGGAGAAAGACCAGAGCCGAAGCAATCAGACGTTTTGATGGTGTTGATATATATGCCTTCTATGTACTGCATGAAATACAGACAGCTGACATGGTGCATCATATCACACCTATTGAAGACGACTGGAACAGACGACTTGATGCAACCAATCTGATCCCATTGAGCAATCACAGCCATGGAATCATTGAAGCCTTGTACAGCAAGGATGAACAGACAAAAAAAGCGACACAAAAGATGTTGTATGACCTGATAGAACGCCACTGGAAGGCGACAGGGGGAGTATGAAAA
>ERZ1034687.1184-NODE-1184-length-14352-cov-18.466182_pt1 | contig 14352 bp, 19 predicted proteins | sample MGYA00520704_ERZ1034687 | MGnify/ENA primary metagenome ERZ1034687 (study PRJEB33766, sample SAMN09781762) | gut metagenome | biome: gut microbiome | host: Homo sapiens | place: Madagascar | study: EMG produced TPA metagenomics assembly of the PRJNA485056 data...
ATTTAGAAGGTAATAAAAATGAAAGAACAACTAGAAAAAATATTTGCAAATGCAACGGAAGATTTGGCAAAAGCTACTTCTATTAACGATATTGAGGAAATTCGTGGTAAATATTTAAGCCGTAAGGGTGAATTTAACGAAATTAAAAAAAATTTAAAAAACTTGTCTAACGATGATAAACGAATTGTTGGTTCTTTGGCAAACGAGATTACCAAAAAGCTTGAAGATGGTTTGAAAGCAAAACATGACGAGTTTTATAGAAAAGAATTGAACGAAAAATTGAAACAGGAAAGAATTGATGTTACTCTACCTGGAAAATATACTCAAATGGGTAGAGTTCATCCGTTGACTTCTACTACAAATGAAATTACCGCTATTTTTCAAAGCTTAGGTTTTTCAGTTGTTCCGCAAGCCAATGCACCGGAAGTTGAAACAGAATATTTTAATTTTGATGCGTTGAACGTTCCGAAAGATCACCCTGCACGTGATGTTCAAGATACTTTCTATACAGAAATTGCGAAAAACGTTGTTTTGAGAAGTCAAACTTCTAACGCACAAATTCATGCAATGGAGGGTAAAAATCCGCCTATTAGAATTATTTCTCCGGGTAGAGTTTATAGAAACGAAAATATTAATGCTCGTAAGAATAACTTCTTCCACCAAATTGAAGGTTTGTATGTTGATAAAGACATTACTTTCGGTGATTTGAAAGGTGTTTTGAATGAATTTATCAGAACATATTTTGGTGCAAGCAGACCAACAAGATTTAGAAGCAGTTTTTTTCCATTCACTGAACCATCTGCAGAAGTTGATGTTCAATGTATAATGTGTGAAGGTAAAGGTTGCAGAACTTGTTCCGGCACCGGTTGGTTAGAAGTTTTGGGTTGCGGTATGGTTGATCCGAACGTCTTACGTGGTGTTGGAATAGACCCTGATGTTTATACCGGATTTGCTTTCGGTATGGGTGTAGAAAGATTGGCAATGTTAAAATACGCAATCGACGATATAAGATTGTTCTTCAATGACGATGTGAGATTTTTGAAACAATTCTAATAAGAATGAGTGTATAAAAAAAGACCTCAAACGAGGTCTTTTTTATTTGTAAATATCTTTAATGTAATAGAAATAGGCATTTGACATTGGTAGGCAATACGATAAATAGCCATCTTGCCAAGCTCCCAAAACAGGAAGTCCGCTTTTATTGCTAATTCCTAAAGAAAAAACATCTTGTCCACCAACATTTGGCTTTTTAAAACCATTGATATCAAAGCCAATGGCAGGATAAAGAGTTTTTTGCCAACCATAAGGAAATATAATACTTCCATCTGCTAAAACTGCTGCAGGTTGTTGCTCTTTTATTTGAGCTGCGGAAAAACCACCGCAACCTTGTGTTCTTGGAAAAATTTCTGGACTATAATTTGGTACACATCCCTGTGCGTAAGCATCTGTTTCACAATATTTAACAACATTTAGATTTTTTACAAACTCATTCCATAGTTCTTTGCAAGCTTGCGGTCTGTCGCTTTCACTATAATTTTCTTGGGTACAATCTATATTTTCACCTAATTCTTGGACTGTTTGATTGAAGGCATTTGTTAGTGTTGAATAAGTCTTTTTGAATTGATTTTTTGCAACTGATTTCTTATAATTAGCCATCAGTGTTGGTATTGTTAATGCTGCAACTACTCCAATAATTCCTAATGTAATTAAAACCTCAGCTAATGTAAAAGCTCTTTTCATTTTTAACTCCTATAATATATCAAGTTTTATCGATATTCTTATTGTAACACATTATCGAACTTAATGCAATACATCAAGATTAGCCTATAACATGGGTTTAATAAAAATGGTAAAATGGAGTTTAATATCTATATGAAAAAGATGTTTGGTCAGAGATTAAGAGAATTACGTACTGCAAAAAAGTTGACGCAGGAAACAGTTGCAGAATTGATTGATATAAAACCTGAAAATTATTCAAGGATTGAGAATGGGTTGTCGTTTCCAAAACCAGAAAATATTGTTAAATTGAGTAAAGTTTTGGATGTAGAAATTGCTGAATTGTTTCAGTTTTCGCACTTAAATGATTATGAAAAGATTTTGGATGCAATTATAGAAAAATTGAAATCCGATAAAGAAACCACTGTCATTACATATAAGTTTTTGAAAAGTTTAGGAAAGTTGTGATATAAGTAAGCACCCATCCCTACCTTCCCTCGCAAGGGAAGGAGTTATGTCTTATTTTTCATAGAAAAATTCCATTCACATCTTACTGCACAACCTTATGCAAGCCATGTGGCTTGTCGACATTTCTTCCTAATGATGTAGCGATTTCTAATGCTAAAAGTTGCGAAATAACAACTAAACAGAAAGATTTAACTATTTCACTTTCGCATTTTACATCTATATTAAATTTTGGATTAAGTTTGTCGTTTGTACAACCGAGTATTGTTAAAGGTGGGTTATAATCTTCTGAAATTTTACTCAAATTCTTGATTGCTGTGTAACTTAATTCATTTACAGAAATATGTATCATTGCCGGTTTGTTGTTCAGAATTGCAACATGTCCGTGCATAAATTCTCCCAAAATATTTGAATAAACATTGATGTAAGAGGTTTCTTTAATCTTTAAAGATGCTTCTTTGGCGATTGCGTAAGAAATTCCGTCTGCAGTGATAACAATATTTTTATACTTAGACAAAAATTTGGCGATTTCTTTTATTTCTGGATGAAGTTTGTAAGTTGCATTAATGTATTCCGGCAACTCTTTCAAATCATTGATATAGTTTGAAATATCAATCCCTTTGTGTGCAGCGTATTTTAATACTAATAGAGTGCAACATAACATTTGAGTTGTAAGAGATTTTGTCGCCGCAATACTTTTTTCTTCTCCTGCACAACAATCTATTTTGAAATCAGATGCTTCCCAGATTGTAGACCCTTTTTTGTTTGTGATGCAAAGTGTCCTCATTCCAAATTCTTTAGCTTTTCTTAGTGCAGAATTTGTGTCAGATGTTTCACCAGATTGGGTTATAAACACATATAAAATATCATTGTCGTGTGGAACAGCAGCTTTTAGTAGAAATTCACTTGAATAAATAGCTCTGGCTTCAATTCCGGCAACATTTCCAAACAAGTCGGCAGCAAACCTTGCGCAGTGGTAAGATGAGCCACTTGCAACAAAAATAACTTTTTGAATATCTACAGGGATATCAAACAAGATATAATTATCATCGCTAATGTGCGTTTCCAGAAGATTTTTAAGCACCTCAGCCTGCTCAAAAATTTCTGTTGCCATACTTGTTGTTTTGTGTGAATTGAATAACATATTTACTCCGTTTTGAATTAAACAGTCCTCCCGAAAGGGGAGGACAATATAAATTTAGCCTAAAATATCTCTCAAAATTTCGTTAACGGTTTTTGGATTAGCTCTGCCTTTAGTTTCTTTCATTACTTGACCAACGAAGAAACCTAGCAGGTTGTTTTTACCGTTTTTGTAAGCTTGAACTTCATTTGGATGAGCGTCAACAATTTTTTGAGCAATTTCTTTGATTGCACCGGTATCAGAAATTTGGCTCAAACCTCGTTTTTCAACAATTTCAGATGCTTTTGTGCCATCTTTCATCATATCAATAATAATTTGTTTCCCGATGTTGTTAGAGATTGTATTTTTTTCGATTAACGCAATTAACTCAGCCAAATTTTCAGGAGTTAATTTAGTGTCTGTAATTTCTTTCTTTTCTTCTTTTAAGTAAGCTGCGATTTCGCCCATAATAAAGTTTACTGCGATTTTTGGAGATGCACCTAATTCTAGCACTTTGTCGAAGAATAAAGCTAAGCCCATTTGTTCAACGATTACTGATGCGTCGTATTCGCTCAAACCTAGTGACATATAGCGTTCACGTTTTGCTTGAGGAAGTTCTGGCATTTTGTCTTTAATTTCTTGAACCCATTCTCTTGAAATTTTTAAAGGCATTAAATCAGGTTCTGGAAAATATCTGTAATCGTGAGCATCTTCTTTGCCCCTCATAGAGCGTGTTTCTCTTGAATTGTCATCCCAAAGTCTTGTTTCTTGAACAACTTCTCCACCTTCTTCAACGATTTCGATTTGTCTGTCAATTTCATATTCAATAGCTCTTTGCAAAGCCGAAAAACTGTTTACGTTTTTGATTTCGGCACGTGTACCAAATTCTTTAGAACCTTTAGGCATAATAGAAATGTTTGCATCGCATCTCATTGAACCTTCTTCTAAGTTGCCATCGCAAACGCCGATGTAACGAACAATGTTTCGTAATTCTTCCATGTAGTTTCTTGCTTCTTCAGAAGATCTCATATCCGGTTCAGAAACGATTTCCAATAACGGAGTTCCGGCTCTGTTCAAGTCAACTAGTGAGTATGAAGAACCAGCAAGCCCGTCAGCTCCTGCGTGAACAAGTTTTCCGGCATCTTCTTCAAGGTGCGCACGAGTGATACCAATTCTTTTGCCCTTGATATCTAAATAGCCATTTACACAAATTGGTTCATCATATTGAGAAATTTGATAACCTTTTGGAAGGTCAGGATAAAAATATTGTTTTCTGTCAAATTTACATCTTTCTGGAATTTCGCAGTTTAATGCCAAACCGGTCAAAATCCCCATATTTACACATTCTTTGTTAAGAACCGGCAAAACACCAGGCATACCCAGTGTAATAGGGCTAGTTTCTGAGTTTGGTTCTTTACCAAATTCGCAACCGTCAGGTGCGAAAATTTTTGATTTAGTTTTCAACTGAGCATGAACTTCCAAACCAATTACGACTTCATATTTATCTCTTAAATCTTCCATTTTGATCTCCTTATTTCTCATTTTATTTTATCACAAACATATCCATCAAATCAATTAGTTTTCGGTGCATTTTTATGTTGTGAACTCTTATGTAATCAACGTTTCTTTCTATTGCAAGTGCGTTAATAGCCGTTGTGTATATGTCTTTAGCTAAATTATCAGCATTTGGCATATCCAGCAAGCTTTTTCGAGAAATTCCGAGCATAATCGGACAATTCAGAGATTGAAATTCTTCTATTCTTTTAATGATTTCAAAATTATCCTCTTTTGTTTTGCCAAAACCAATTCCAGGATCAATGATAATGTTTTTGATATTTTTTGAGTGCGCAAAATCAATTTTCTTTTTGAGGTTTAGGAAAATATCTTCAATTAAATTGTTGTAATGAGGCGAATTTTGCATTGTTTCCGGAGTTCCTTGTGAGTGTTGGATAATAATTGGGATGTTATGTTTTGCGATTACATCAACCATTTTTTCGTCATAATCAAATCCTGAAACATCATTTATGATGTTTGCTCCTGCATTTATACATTCTTCTGCAACAATTGCACTACGGGTATCAATGCTGATTGTGGTTTTGTTTTTTGCAAAATCAATTATTGGTAAAAGTTTTTCTAACTGTTCTTTTGGTGAAACTGGAGATGAATATGGTTTGGTTGATTCTGCTCCAATGTCAATAATATCAGCCCCATCAGAAATCAATTCTAAAAGATGTTCTTTGGCTTTTTCAAAATCGTTATACATTCCTCCATCTGAAAATGAATTTGTTGTTAAGTTTAAAATTCCGACAAGTTTTGTCCCCCTCCTCGAAATCATAGATTTCGGTCCTCCCGCAAGGGGTGGACATGAATTTTCGAGTTTTTTACCTAATTCTTTTAACCCAAATGGTTGAAATTTTAGTTTTTCTGCAATTTTTTTAATCTGAGAAACACTTCCGCCTAAAATACAATTTGAATTTTCGATTTTCCCTGTAATAACCTCTCTATGTGTTGCACAATCACAACCTACAGAAAGAGCGGTTTGTTTCAAAATATTTGCCATTGCAGGGGTTAAAGAATATATTTTGATATTCTTGTATTCAAATTTTTCTTTAGCTTTGTGCGAGTATGATTTGTCAAAACCAATGGCATTAATTTCTTTTTCAATATCCGTATCTTTAATTTCTCTCAAAATAAAATCGTGCATAGCATAAGCTTAGCACGACTTTGTGTATTTAACAATATTGATTAATTTTTATGTAAAATGTTTTCGTCGATTGCATCGGTTGCAACTTTACTGATATCAGAAAGTCCGGAAATCAATGTTACGAAACCAAAGCCGTAACCCAAAAATCCTGCACCGAATTTATACAATTTGCTATTAACAAGAGGTTTAAGAACTTTCATTCCTTTTACTTTTGCCCCCCAGTTAAGTACTGCATCTTTAGCCCATTTTGCGTTTTCAACAACTTTTGCCCACAAACCGGTTGTTTGTTTGGTAACAGCTGTAGTTGTTTTGGCAACTCCTGCAACACCTTTCATTCCTTTAGAAACTTTTGATGCAGAAGCAAACATGTCAAAACCTGACTTGGCTGCAATTGCGCCACCACCTGCAACTATTTTCTTTTCAGCGTCTTTATCTCGGTTGCGAGCTTGTGGTGCCGGATTTGATGTAAATGAAATTCTTTCGTTTAAAGAGATTGTCATTATTCTTCAGATCCTTTTTCGCTTTGTTCTTTGATAGCAGTAACGCCAGATGCAACACCTCCTGATGCAGCAGTTGTATTTACGGCTACTTTTTCATAAGTTTCAGCCTTTACGCTTTTGATTTTGCCTTTTACGTAATTAACTCCGGCTTTAATTTTGTTATAAACAAATGAAATTCCGTTACCTATTGCTTTGAAGAATTTTACAATAGGTTTGCCAAATTTTGTTTGTGCAAATTTATCAAGTTTAGCTTTTGGAGTTGTGTAAGCTTTTGATTTTACGAAATCTGCTTTCACGTTTTTGGCAGTTTTGGAAATAAATTCTGTTGTTGCTTTTGCTTGTTCTTTCAAACCTTGCATAGCTTTAGTTTGACCTAATTTTTTGAATGCTTTTATTGATTGTTTAGCACCCCATCCGGTAGCCATTCCACCTAGCAAACCTGTTGTTACAATTGCTCCGCCGGCAATTACTTTTTTAGCAGTTTTGGGTAGGTGCAAATCTTTGTTTTCTGCTAATTCGAGAAAATCATCTTGTTGTTCTTCAATTTCTCGTCTTGCAGTTTGATAATTCTTTTCTTCAAGTTCTTCAGGACTTAATCTTCTATCCTTGTTACGACCAAAAGTAGTGCTGTTGTTTGAGATTTTAGGTTGTATTGTTAACATATTTTTCTCCAATATCTTTTTTTTACAATACATAATGGATGTGAATAATTTTTCTTGCTATTCTGTTAAAAATTTGTTACAAAATATTCGCCAAGATACTTCGTTATTATTGCACATTGATACTTATTTGTAAACAAATTTACTCCCTTGGTATGAATTTCTTTTAATAAATTCTCTATCTATTTTGTTTAAACAATCAAATTTTTTAGAAAGCCATAGTGGCGCAATGAGTTCCGAACTCAAACCATTGCCTGCAAGGCGATGAATTGTCGTGGTTTTAGGTAAATATTCTAAAAAATCGCAAACTGTTTGAACATATTCATCTTCATCCATAAAACTAATTCCGCCATCATTATAGATTTTTGCAAGTTTTGTTCCTTCTAAAGCGCATAACATGTGGATTTTAACCCCATCAACTCCGAGTTGAGCTAATTTTTGTGCCGTTTGCATAATTTCATCGTGTGTTTCCCACAAACCAAAAATTACGTGTACACAAACATTTATACCAGCATTTTTTGTTTTTTCATAAGCTCTTAAGAAACAATCGAAATCGTGACCACGATTGATTTTTTCTAATGTTTTGTTGTGGATTGATTGTAAACCGTATTCTATCCATGTGTAATAATCGTCTTTGTATGATGAAATCAGTTTTATTTTTTCATTATCAACACAATCAGGGCGAGTGCCAATTGAAATTCCGACAATATTCGGATGGTTAAGTGCAGAATTGTAAATTTTTTCAAGCTCATTAACCGGCTTATAGGTGTTGGAATACGCTTGAAAATATGACATGAATTTTTGTGCCTTAAAGCGATTTTTCAAAGTTTCTGCGCCTACTTTAACCTGTTCTTCTATAGGTAAAAGTTTGGAATGGGCTTGCGAAAAACTCCCGCCTTCGTCGCAAAAAATACATCCGCCTGTAGAAATTGCACCATCTCTATTCGGACATGAAAAACCGGCATCAAGTGTTATTTTATAAACCTTGACACCGAATTTGTTTTTTAAATGTGCGCTATATTGGTTGTAGCGTTTGTCTGTGTCGTTGAACAAGTTTGTATCCCTTCTTCGAAATCCATAAAATGTAAAATCAAAAATTATAATTTTAATTTTTGGATTTCGACCCTCCTGTTAGTGGAGAACTTGAAGTTTCAATGTTATTTGTTTTCTTCTTCATCATAGATTGGGTAAACATAATGTTCGCCACAGTTTGGACATACAACTTCTTGTTGTTTGCCATCTTCGACTTTAGCTACTTCAAACAAAGTTTTGCAACCTGATTGTACACATCTGATAGCCCAGCTTGGTCTTATTAATCTTGCCATAATTCGTTCCTCTTTTTCTCTAATACAAAAATATCTTATCATTTTAAACCCTCGAATGCAAGTCGTTAAGATTATAGCAAAGAGTAGTAAAAATATTTATCTTTTGCTTTAAAGTGCTTTATGTGAAAGGGAAAATTATGAAAAAATCTTTAATATTTTTATCTGTATTGGTTGTTACTATGATTGCATTTTTTGATGCAAAAGATAGGTTTGCGGAACTTGATAGTGTTGCTGCAAATACTCCATCTCAGGTTGAGATGAAACAAATGATTAACAAAAATGGAGAACAGACAAAAAATAGTGTTCCTGATTTTAAAAATACACAACAACAAAATAGTGAAAGTATTCAGGATAAAATGAATAAAGGGCGTCTAGACAATCAAAATCAACTTAATAATATCGACAAAAGACGAGATACAATAAACAATAAGCAGTAAGTGGTAAAACCTAATCTCGCCCCAATGGGGAGAGAAGAAATTTCTTAGCGAATAAGATGAGCTTAGTAATTTCAGAGAGGGGTTAATACTACATTTATTTTATATCCCAAAAATCATGTCCCCATAAAAAGGTTCGGTGTTTTTATTATCTTTTTTAGGTTTTTCTGGAATTGTTCTTTCAAATCTTAATGCTCCACCGTTGTTTTCATCAACTTTTGTGTCTATTGGTCTGATTGCTTTTGGAAAAAATCTTAGTATAATATTTTGAGTTGCAGATGGTGTAACAACGGTTTGTGAATACAATTTAATTTTTTCTAATTCTTCGTTAGCTTGTGCGTAGCTTTTTGCTGTAAAAATATTGTCATTTGCGCCGATTTTGGTAGAATAATTATTGCTCCACATTACAAGATCGTTTACAGTATCAAGCAGGACAACTGATGTTTCCAATCTATATGGGTAAGAAATATCAAAAACAGATGAAATATTTAGGATTTCCCACACGCTGCGTTTTATTGAGTTTTTGTTTGTAACTGCTGAACTGGAAACGATTAAAACAGATTTGCAATTAAAACTGTTTCCAACTTTTTTTATTGCCGCATAATCCAATTTGTTGGTTGTTTGGTATTTATTCAAAAGGTTTGTAGTTATTTGTTTTAAGTCGGAATTTTGATTTAATTTTGTTCTAATTTCGTATAAATCTGGGGATTTAACTTTTCCATCAGAAGAATTAAAGTCTTTGATAATGTCATTTGCAACGATTTCAGAAACTTCTTCAAAACCGTAATAATTTTCTTTGGTGTTGAAAATATCAGCTGGTAATACAAGCACATCAAAAGTAATTGCTTGCGCAAAAGAAGTTAGTAAAGCTAAAATTAATAAAATTTTTGCAAATGCTTTCATAATTGAATTATAGCATAAAAAAATAGCTCCTTCCCTTTTGTGAGGGAAGAAGGGGATGGGTGCTAGCCCGTAGGGAAACAAAATTAGCACCCACCTTACTCCTCCCTCGTAGGGAGGAAACATTGCTCCTTACCTAAAAAGGGATTGGGGCTAGTGAAGGTTTAGTATGCCTTTTTACTTAAATTCTCAACAATTTCATATAATCGTATGATAACAATTTTTGAAAAATAACATAAAATTCAGGTATGAAATATGAAGAAATGATTAAATTGGCAGCAAAAGCCTCAGAAAATGCTTATGTTCCATATTCAAAATTCCCTGTAGGAGCTTGCGTATTAGCAGAGAGTGGAAATGTTTATACTGGGTGTAATTTTGAAAACTCAAGTTATGGTATGACAATTTGTGGTGAACGTAATGCGATTGGTACTGCAATTGCAGCAGGTGAGAGAAAAATTCGTGCAGTTGCGATATATTCTCCAAAAATGAAATATTGTGTGCCGTGTGGTGCTTGTAGGCAAGTAATGAGTGAATTTGTTTCATCTGAAGGTTTGGATATTATTCTTGAAACAGATGATGGAATTGTTGTAAAAACATTACAGGAAATGTTGCCGGATAGTTTTGTATTATAGAATATGTATTTGTTTGAACTAATAACCAAATATATAAAAGGTAAAAAATATAAAAAAGCTCTTGACTTTGATCCGTTTGAAACAGGTGAGCAAGATGCGGAATTTGATTCTGAAAATTGTGAACATGTGTTTCTTCCCATAGACAGTACAGAAGAAACGCTGGCATGTTCAAAATGCGGGCTTGTTGTGAAACGTGAAGATTTAAAGGATGTGAATATTTTCAAAAGAAGTTAAAATTTGACTGGATAATCTTTAGAAATTTTCCAACCGTCGTATTGAATTAGTTTTGCGCAGAAAGCGTGATTTTGCGCACAACTAAAAGAATGCCCGTCAATTAATTGTTCACGAGTACCATTCCAGTAATTTGAATATGGCTCAAATGTTGGTTTTAAAGAGTATTTTAAATCTTTTTGAGCTTCTTCATTGTTTTGATGGGATAACAATATTGGATTAAATCTAAATAAAAAATAGTTTTTCCCGGATTGTTTATTGCTAATTGCGTCTGAATTTACATAAAAAACCATGTCATATATATAATTTGTTACGCCTAAAATACTACCATCCTTTAAATAAATCAAAAGAATATCATCAGTTTTATTTTTAGTTTTTCCGGTTTTTAATGTTTCAAGATGTTTGCCAATAGTAGAATTAAACCAATTTTCAACTTCGTTGATAGAACAAGTTGGACTATTAGAACTTCCACAATCAATAATCCAATTTGTTACATCTCCATATTCAGCATTAGTCAAATTAATGGCTTGGTTCATAACAGAATAAATTTTTTCTAATTTGGTTTCAACTACTTTTTTTCTGTGATTTGCCATAAGTGTTGGAATAGTCATCGCTGCAACAACCCCGATTATTCCGAGAGTGATTAGAACTTCAGCGAGAGTAAAAGCGATTTTACGAGAATTGTCCCAATGGGCTACGTGCGTAGCATCTTCTGCCAATGTAAAAGCTATTCTTTTCATTTAGTAACCTCTTTTTATATCTTGTTTTGTCTATAATAATGTGTGACTAGTCTACTATATCACGTGTATTATTCTGTGTCAATGGTTTACTATAGTAAGCAATATGACTATTAAAATAGATGAAATTGATAAAAAAGTTGGTTTAAATATTAGGTTGGAAAGAGTTAAACGAGGAATTTCACAAGAAACTCTTGCTGATATGGCAGGCTTAGCACGCTCTACAATGGGGATTATTGAAAGAGGAGAGCAATCACCGTCACTTCAAACAATTGCAAAAGTTGCTAATGCCTTTCAAATAGATATGTATAAGTTGTTTTTGTTTGAGGAATAATTGATATAAACAGTTGAAATATTCAGAAAAATTTGTTATACTTTATTATAAGAGGTACCTATGAAATTTGATGTTATTTTGCATAAAGAAGATAATGGCTATTGGGCAGAAGTTCCTGCCTTAAAAGGTTGTTATACTCAAGGTGATACTATTGATGAAATAAAAGATAATATAAAAGAAGCTATTACGGCTTGGTTATCTGTAGATTTGTCAGATACAAAAGAGGAAATTATATCAATAGCTTTATGAAGAATATTTCTGGAAAGAAACTTTGTAAAATTTTGCAAGATAATGGTTGGCAGTTGGTAAGAATTGCAGGCTCTCACCACGTTTTTGCTAAAAATGGAGAAGATGCAAGAATAGTAGTACCTGTTCATGCTAATAAAGAAATAAAAACAGGATTATTAAAAGCTATTTTGAAAACAGCGGGTTTGCTTTCTATATATTTTACAATTATTTCTTAGTTTTTAATTTGATAAAAACTCTATCTCTTACTCAACATCATTTGAGATAATGTGTTTTTTGCGGCTTGGAGTTGTGCATCATTGTTGTTTTTTACGTCTTGAATACTTAAAACCACTTTTATATCAGGGGTAATTCCTTTTTTGTTGATATCAGTGCCTTTAGGGGTTAAGTATTTTGCAACAGTTAAATTTATGCCTGTTTCATTTGGCATTGGGATAATTTTTTGAACCATTCCTTTGCCGTAAGTTTTTGTTCCCAAAAGTTTTGCTTTATTATAATCTTTTAATGCTCCGGACAAAATTTCGCTTGCGCTTGCAGAATTGCCGTCAACAAGTACAACGGTTGGTTTCTTTACGCCAAACTCAGTATCCTGTGCGTTGATATCATATTTGTAACCGTTTCTGCCTACGATACTAACAATATTTCCTTTAGGAATAAAAAGATTTGCGATAAATACGGCATTTGGTAACAATCCGCCTGTATTTCCTCTCAAATCAAGAATTAAGCCTTGTGTGTTTTTTGTTTTTTCTAACGCTTCTAAAAATTCGTTTGGAGTTGTTGAGCCGATAAAACTTGTTATTTGAATATAACCAATATTTTTGTCTAAAACAGAACTTTTTACAGTTTTTATTTTTATTTCTTTACGCATAACTCTTTTAGAAAGCTTGTCGTTATTTCTTAAAATTGTTATGTTGACAAAGCTATTTTCAGGTCCTCTAACAAGATTTGCAACTTCTGAAAGCGATAACCCGTTTACGTTTTTACCATCTATTGATAGAATTATGTCTTTTGGTAAAAGGTTTGCAAACTGTGCCGGAGTGCCTTCCATAACGTTTTCAATACGAATTTTCCCTGCAACAGATGCAATATTTACGCCAATTCCAGTAATTTTTGAATTAATAGAATTATTTTGTTCAAGATATTCTTGTTTTGACATGTATCTTGAATATGGATCATTCAAACTTGCTAACATTGTATCAATGGCAACTTTAGCATCTTCATCGGTTTTTATTTGCCCGTGATAATGCTCTTTCCATCTGCCCCACGCTTGATTGTTAAGCTCTGCATCGTAATAATTATCACGAATAAGTTTCCAACAGTTGTCAAAAAGTTTTTGGGATGAAATTTGGTCATGATCTACCATTTCCGGCATTTCTGAAACTTCAAAATTATCCAGACTTAAAAAAATTCTGTTTAGTGCGAACAAAGTCGCAACTAACAATAAAAATATTACGATTTGAGTTTTTTTCATACCAATATTTAACAACAAGGATTTTTTATAATCAATATGCTTTTTAAGTAGGTTAAGCAGGGAAGTAAAAAGCACAAATAAGTTTTATTGAACAATCAGCACCCACCTTACTCCTCCCTCCAGAGGGAGGAAACTTTTTATCCCCTGCCCTTGCGAGGGAAAGGGTAGGGATGTGTGCTATTTTGTCGATTGTGGAATAATAAGTTTACAAATCCTCAAAACCTGGTGATGTTGATGGTAAGTTTTTATATCCTTCGTTAGACATTACGGTTTTCTTGATGTATCGGTTTGAATAACCGCCACGTTCAAACAATTTTTTCAATTGGTTTTCTCTTACAACCAATGGATGTAATTCGTCATTACTTTCAGGATAAAGTTTTGAAATTTCATACCAAACAGAAGCTTCCATTGTCCACGCATAAGTTTCTTCGGCTAAGGAGTTGTACTCATCTTGATGAAGTGCTTCGTGGGACAAAAGAGCTGCTAATGCTCCTGGAGGTGCGTCTTTGTGGCGTGGGTTTATATAAATAAATAATTGCTTGTTCTTTTTCCAGCCGAGCGCATCAAAATTTGCGTAATCAGGGTTGATTGTTCCCAAATCTCTAAATTCGATTTTTACTGCTCGACCAGACAAATTGTTACCTAAAATTGCGTTACGAGAAAATTCTCCGTTTGTACCTTTTAGCATATCAAGTGCAACGTACAAAACTTCATCTTTCCCAACTTCTTTGTACATTGGAGTAATTTGTTTAACATAGTTGTAAGTATATTTTGCAGGATATGTTTTTGGCATTTCTAAAAGTGATGGATCTTGTTTTTTTGCTGCAAATACCGGTAACTGTATAATTGTAATCAGTGTTGTTATAAATAAAATCTTT
>ERZ1034687.1191-NODE-1191-length-14290-cov-20.927854_pt1 | contig 14290 bp, 13 predicted proteins | sample MGYA00520704_ERZ1034687 | MGnify/ENA primary metagenome ERZ1034687 (study PRJEB33766, sample SAMN09781762) | gut metagenome | biome: gut microbiome | host: Homo sapiens | place: Madagascar | study: EMG produced TPA metagenomics assembly of the PRJNA485056 data...
AACCCTGAGGCTTTCAAGGCTATCGTTGCAAAGGTGAAGTAAATCCGACGCTAGGTCTAGGCCTAGCCTCTAGATTCTGAAAAGACTGAAGATTGCATGGATTGGAAGTATTTCCGTCTGTGCAATCTTTTTTTGTGCCCATATATTGAAGATTAGTCCTCAAAAATTTGGTTGTTTCAATAAAAAAGTGTAGTTTTGCAGAAAAATCATTTTAAATGCTATAAATATGAGGCTAGTAGGTAATTTAGATATACAGAATACTTCGGTTTGGAACGAGGTGAAGAATTGGAATGATGAGGATAAGGTTAATTTGATAACTTTATTGTCTGTGTCTTTGGCTGATAAAAAATCGGTAGAGACGAAAGATGTTGCAGCTCAAAAGAGTGAAACAGAAGCTGAGAAGACCAAGCGTATGTTGGAAAAATACGTTGGTTGTTGGGAAGGGGATGATACAGCCGAAGATACCATTCGTATTATTAATGACGGCAGGCACTCTAGTATGGAACCGTTAAAGTTTTGATTATGCAGTATCTGTTAGATAGTAATATGTTGGTTTATCTTATGCGCAAACCTACATTCAAGACAAAATGTATTGTAGATAAAATGAATGCTGTAGGGTGGGATAAATGTTTTATTTCAGAGTATACTCTTATAGAATTATTTTATGGCGCATTTTGTAGTGATAGGCCTGAGGTAAATGTTGAAAAGGTAAGGTATTTCTGTAAGGATTTTCAGATAATCCCTATCTCTTCTATTCGTCTAGAATTTGCTAAGCAAAAGGCTTTGTTGAGAAAGAAAGGATGTATGATAGAGGATGCTGACATCTTTATTGGTGCTACAGCTATAGCTAATAACATGGTTATGGTGACGGAAAATATGAATCACATGAGCAGATTGGAAGGTATTGTGATAGATAATTGGTGTTCTGGTGCTGAATTATTGAATTAGTCTTTTGAGATGTATCTATACAGTTATCCCCCAGTTCTCTAGGAGATTGCTCCAGAGGGCTGGGGGATCAGTTTGTTTTAAATATAGATCAATTACTTGGTGAGCTCAAGACCCAACTCAAGCTTGGTAGTTGCTTCCATGATGGTAGGCAACTGAACTGCGATACCCTTGACCTTTTCGAAAGTAGCCTTCTCCTCTTCGTCCATACCTGTGGTAGGTACGTTGCTGATGATGGCTACGAGATTAGCAATCATTGGCTGAACGAATGCCTTGTCTACATAGAAGAAAGGCTTGGTCTTGGTAGCATCCCATGAGATGTGAACAGGAATCTTGGTGTACTGTTTGAGGATACCCTCAATCATAGACTTCTGCTGAGCGTCTTTGATGCCCTCTGTTACCTTGCTTGCGTTCAGGGTAACGTAGATCAAGCTCTCGTTTTCTACTGTATATGTAGCGTAACCCTCAGCTACCTTCCAGTCGCTAGCTGCTGCATTAGCTTCGGTGGATGCAGCCTCCTTGTAGAGGGCTGTGATCTTGCCATCGGCTGTGAATGTTACGCTTTTCAGTACGTTAGGGAGCTGTGAGTTGCCGAGCATTGATACCGTAGCCAGTGCACTTTTCAATGGGTAATCTTCCTCAGAACCCATGAAGTTCTTGAATACTGCCTTGGTCTCGTCGCCTTCCCAGTTAGTCTTTACAGAACCTGTCATCTCATAAGTGTTAGGGTCCATGATTGCCTCTTGTACATTCCATGTGCCCTCGATGGCTTCCAGGCGCTTGGCTGGTGTGTTGTCATCATCATCGCTGCTACATGCAGTGAAACCCAGTGTGCATACCATTGCCATCAGATAAATAAACTTTTTCATTTTCTTCTTTTTTTAAAAATAATAATTATTATTACTGTCTGTATCTATTCTTTTCTTGTTGCTATGATGTTACTTCAGCTGATAGTTGATGCCGATGGTGCCGAAGATGGGGTACATGGTTTGCTCGATGACGGTGAAATCTTTCTTGAAGATGCCGTTCAAGCCCCATGCCAGGTCGGCGCTCACGCCCCAGCGCTTGGTGATGTACCAGTCTACGCCTGCCTTGACTCCAAACTGCCAGGAGCGCATGTCGTCTGAGAAGTCATATTCTCCTCTTTCGCCCTCCTCGGAACCCAGCATCACTTTCTGTCCGGTAGGGTCGGCCTTGTCCATAGTTTCGTCTTGGCAGCGCAGGTAGCCATCGTATGCCCAGCCCTCAAACTTCTTGTTGGTTACGAAGGATACGTATGGGCCTAGCTTCAGGCGCAACTTGTCCGAGAGGTCGTAGGTGGCTAGGATGGGCACGGTGATCAGGCTCATGTCTACCTTGGTCACCACGCTTCCGGTGAAGAGACCTTGCAGCTGCTCTCCGCCACGGATTATCTTCATGTAGTAGCCCTTGACTCCGGCGTCGGTCTTCATGCCCTTGTTCTCGAAGAGCAGTCCGCCCTGGTATCCCCACTTGCCGCTTATCGGATGCCATGCGTCCACGCCCAGGCTGAAGTTGGGTCTGAGCGAGTAGCTGTGCAGGGTGCGTATGCTGGCAGGCATGCCCAGAGGAGCTGTGCCGCCTATGTTGTAGCCCACGCGGGCGTGATAGCTGTAGCTGTGCAGGAATCGGTTCCATGAGGTCCATTCCTCACTGTTGTTTTCATTGCCAGCCCATGCGCCGAGGCTCAGGGTTAGCATCAGGGTCAATAATATCTTTTTCATCTCTCTCTCTTCTTATTCGCAAGTTACCTTTAGTTTGTCCACCCAGAGTGTGCTGCCCTTGGCTCCTATGAAGTCGGCTCCCCTGGTGCTGGATGAGCATACGATGGACAGGCTGTAGCCGCCGTTCTTGAGCTTCTGCATGTCGATGCTCTGGCGGTACTGGAATGGCAGCAGGAAGTGGGTCCATTCAGGGGTGGTGTCGATATCGTCGAGGCGTGCCAGTGCCACTACCTGTGGGCTGGTCTGCACGTTGTCGCCATAGAGCACCACGGCATTGCCCTTCTCGTCGTGGTTGTCGTAGAGCACGGCGTAGATGGTGGCATAGTCTTTCTCGCCCTCCAGAGGGTTCTTGTTCTTGTCGGTGACGGTGGCGCCTGGCTGGTATTTGTACCATCCCTCGAAGTTGAGGGGCTGGCTCTCGAAGCTGAATGGCTTGCCAAACTTGGTGGCCTTCATGGCGTCGCGCAGGGCGTCGGTGGCATCGAATTGTCCGATGAAGAGGTTGCCTGCGGCGATAGGCTTCTTCACCATTTCGGCGAGTCCGCTGGTGGCGCAGGTGGTGAGCTTCGCGCAGTGGGTACCGTCGATGCCTTCATCGGCAGGCGATGTAGGATAGAGGTACTTGGTGGTGCTGGAGTTGCTTATCTTGTAGCCGGAGTTGCCGGTTGCCCAGATGGCTAGCTGCTTCTCGTTGCCGTCGGCAAATGTCCATGGCTCCGTCCAGTTGAAGTAGGTGACGTCGGTGCCTTCGTTCTGCTCGCTGAAGTTTTCGAAGTCAAACTCGTGCTCCTTGCCGAATGGTGTGGTTTGCTTGATGCTCACGGTGTAAGTGCGTGTCCACTTGCCGTCCTCTGATGTTACGGTATATGTCACGGCTCCCTTGCTGAAGTCTTGCAGGCTTCCGCTTTCAGGGCTGATGGTGGCTCCATGGGTGAGTCGGAATTGTGGTGCCAGCTGGCTCACGTTGGCTGCTCCGCTCATGGTGAACTCGATGTTGTTCTCATCGCTCTGCACGCTGACGATGGTGTCGGATGGATAGAGGAACCATGCGTCGAGCTTGCTGCCTGCCGATATGTATGCCTGCTCTATGTCGCATTCGGCATTGAGGGGCTCTTCCTTGAAGCAGGAGGTGAGCATCGGGGCGGTGAGTGCAGCCAGGAGGGCTGCTGATATTTGATGTTTCATATATTGAAATTTCTCCCTATGTTTATAAATTTCTGTTTCCCATTACTTTTCTATATGTGGAGTCTTCTGGGCTCCTCTCTATATATAATAATGTGTAATTTCTTTTGTTTTCGGGTGCAAAATTACGCAGAAAACTTGGAATATCCAAAAGTTTTTCTTTTTTTCTCTGTTTTTGATTCGAAAATCGCCAATATGGGTCAAGATAAAGGAGAAATTGGCGATTTGTGAGATTGAAAAAAGCGGCCGATGCTTTGGCCTAAGAGATAGGGGGAGCATCGGTCGCTTCTGGTTGGTTTTAGAGTCCTACGTTGCCGGAGTCGGAGCCCTCGGTAGAGCCGGAGCCGCCGCCCTCGGTAGAGCCGGAGCCTGGGGTGGTGGTGCCTTGGCTGCCGCCGCCATTGTCATCGGATGGGTCCTTGAGGCCCTGATACTCGGTCATCTCCTCGGCCTTGATGCCCTTGAGGAGGGTCTTGATGCGCTTGCCACCATTCATCTCGATGGCTGGCTGGAAGATGACGCGCATGCCGGTGATGTTGTTGGCGGTGAACTTCTTGGCGGTGTCGGCTGGCTTGGTGGTGATGCCTACCTTGAAGGCGCCGAAGCCGTCGAGCACCACTCGGTTGCTCTGTGAGAGCTGGCTCGCCATCTCGCTGCCCAGGGCGGCGATGACGGCTAGGATGTCAGGCTCGGTGACGGTGCAGCGATTGCCTATCTTCTCGGCCATCTCCTTGGTATACACCACGTTGGTTACTACCGCTCTGCCGTATACCTTTCCTTTGGTGGGAGAGTTCTTACGATTGTTGATCACTTTCTTGTACTTTACGCTCATAATACTTTTTTTGAATTTAAGGGTTAAACAATTGATGAACAGATTACAGGCAGCTCGTGATTCCCAGGGCTGAGCCCAGTGCGGTGAGCACGGCGATGAGAAACTTGAGGACTGCTTTCCAGTTTACATTTTTCATGGTTTCGATATGTCTGTGTGTTTATTTTAAGATTTGATGTCTGTTGCTCCGCCTCAGGGTGTAGCTCACGTGCAGCCAGCGGTGGCGCTGTGGGGTGGCGTCGGGGTCTCGGGCACGGGGCTCCAGGATGAGCTGGTCGTAGTGGCAGTGCTCACGGATGAAGCCCACGTACTTCTGCAGCGTCTCCTCATTGGGGATGAAGATGTCGGCTGCCTCACCCAGGGTGTGCTGGCTGCCGGGGGCTCCGTGGACGGCTAGGTTGAGCCTAGGGCAGCGGTAGCCGCTGGTGATGGTGATGATGCCACACTGCTGGCGGAGGGGTTCTAGTACTTGCTCGCAGAGGGTCATCAGTCGGATGATGACCATAGGGTCCTGCGGCGTGTTGTCGATGCCATACTTGATGGCGATGCCCGAGCGGAGAAACTCGCCCAGGGCGAAGTGGGGGGAGAGGAGCATCTGATGCATCCTCTCCTGTTCCAGTTTGGTGTGTTCCATGGTGTTAGAGTATTTTAAATTTCACGATGCAAAGATACAACATTTTTTCGTGTTTTGCAAGTTTTTTGGGGGGACATCAAGGGGGACTTCTTGGGGGGACATCCCAAAGGAGGCTCTTTCGGGGTGGGAAGGAGGCTTCTCCGCGGTTGGGAAGAGCCTCATTCCGACCCGAGAAGGGGCTCATTCCGTCCCGAGAAGGATTCCTTTTCGACCGCAGAATGGGCTCTTCTCGGCTTCATTCAGGGCTCTTGTCGGCTTGGGATGAGCCTTCTTTCGGCTCCATGAGCAGCTCTATGATGCGGCAGGGGGGATGCTTCTGCATCTCCTGCATGTAGTAGAGGGTGATGCTGTCGGGGCTGATGCCTCGCAGGGCTTCCTGGGCGTGGAGCTTGTTGAGCGCCTTGTAGGGCTTCAGGGGCATGGGGGTGCCGATGTGCTGGAAGAATCCCTCGTAGAGCACTCGGAGCTGCACGGGGCGATGCAGGTCGTCGAGCATCTCCTGGCGGTCGTTCACGTCGTGTACCAGCTCTATGAGCCATCTCCTGGGGCAGCGCCACTGGCGGGGCTGGCGGGGCTGGGAGAGGGGCCCGGGGGAGTCGGCTATCATCTGCTGCTGGGCTTGGTGGCGCAGCTGCTTGTATTCTTCTTGTGTCATAGTCTTTTTCTTTTTGTTTGTGGTTCAACTGATTTTTTTTCTTTATCATCGGAATTTATTCTGAATTTATTCGGAACATTCTTGCTGTCACGATTTCTTCGGATTCTATACGGAGATAGGTCGTCCCGACCTTTGGCGGATGCCCCTTGAGGGGGCTGCGTTATGATGCGGATATCCATGGCTGGTCGTCCTTCTCCATCACTTCCTGGGCGGCGTGCTCTCGGATGCAGGCTTGCTCGTCGGGGCGCTCGTCGTAGCGGCCGCAGGGTTGGCGCGTGTAGTATACCTTGCCGGGATGGCAGAGCTCCTGGTCTCTGACCTTCAGCATCTCTACCAGCGTGAATACCTTGTGCTCCTGGGGCTTGTTCACTCGGCGCACGGTGAGCAGGAAGTCGGCGAGGTTGGCCCACTGCGCACTGCCGGCTATGGCGTAGATGTCTAGGGGCGGGAAGTCCTCGTGGCCATCCTTGTACTGGATGCGTGGGTGGGCCACGATGATGGTCCATACGTGCTTGGCTCGGCTCCATGCCTGCAGCTTGGTCAGCATCAGGCGCACCTTCTCGGTCTCCGTGGCTCGGCTTCCTCCCTCGGTCATGTCTACGAAGATGTAGGGGTCTATGATGAGATAGTCCAGCCCTCGCTTGCGCATCTCCTGCTCCGCCATGGTGATGATGTTGTCGCTGTCGGGCAGTCGGCTCTTGGTGTCGAAATCCACCATGTGGCGCATCAGGAAGCCCAGTGCTTTCTGGTTCTCCTGCCTTGCCTCCTCGGGGGTGGCTATGCCGTCCAGGGTGGCGGTGTCGCTCACGCCCAGGGCTATGCGGGCTATGTTCCTGACGTGCTTCGATTTCTTGGGCAGCTCAAAGCTGAAGTAGGCTATGCGCTTCTGGCAGTGGTACATCAGATGGGTGGTGAGGCAGTTGAGGAAGTCGGTCTTGCCCGAGTTTGGGATGCCCGTGAGCACGATGAGCCCGCCCTCGTTGGTGGGGTGGAAGATGCCGTCGGTGAGGGTGCCCATGCCCACGTCATATCCCTTGTCGTCCATGCCCATCATGGAGCGCATGATTTCGTCCTGGTGCTGGGACAGGTCGTATACCTCGTCGGCGTCCACCTCCTGCGCCTCGCTGATGATGCGCCTCACCTCGTGGGCTCCGAATGCCTGGTAGGCCTCGCTGATGTCCTTCATGCCCTGTGGCAGCGATACCACCTTGGCCCGGGACTTGTATCGGTCCAGGAGCTGGATTTCCAGTCCTCTGCCAGGCTTGTCTTTGTCGCCGCAGATGATGATTTCCTCCGCCTGGAGTATCCATTCCTCGAATGCCTCGTGGCTCTCCTCGATGTTGGTGGCGGCGCCGTTGGCTATGCTGAGCACGTAGGGGAATCCGCAGGTCAGGAGGGTGAGCCTGTCCTTCTCGCCCTCGGTGAAGATGAGCTGGTGGATGGGTTCGGCTCCGGGGCGCAGGGGGTCCAGGCTGTGGATGCCGTAGGGGGCGCAGGGCTTGTAGGGGGATATCTGCTCAAAGTGCTTGCTCCACTCGCCCGTGAGGGGATTGAGGCTCACGGTGCGCAGCTTCACGTTGATGATGCGCCCCGAGAGCCAGTTGCAGTAGGCGATGGCTGGCACGGGCTCGGCTCCCTGAGGGTCTTCGCGGCGCCTGTCGTCCACTCGCTGGCTGGTGTAGGCGCACATCACTCGCTCCCTCTTCGCCACCTCGGGGCTGATGCCCATGGCCTGGAGATAGGATCTCACCTGGCTCTGCAGATGTTGCAGCTCGGGGGCTGAGAGCAGGGGCTGGGCCTTGGGGCAGCGCACCTGGAGATTGGAGGGGTGGAAGTGCTGGATGAAGGCCTGTCGCTCTTCCTCCTCCTCGGGGGCGAAGGGCCAGATGGGGTAGAGGCGTGAGCGCACCTCGGGGGATATCTCCTGGTAGTCGTCGGTGGATGTGGGCACGTATCCCTTGTCCTTCTTCAGCTCCTTCTGCTGGTTGCGGGCGTGGGCGTAATATTGTCGGTCTATGCAGCTGCTCTCCTTGTGGTTCAGCGAGCGCAGCTCGTGGATGATGCCCTTGTGGTCGGGGTGGCGCCAGCAGTGGAAGAGGCCATTGTCTCGCTTCACGTCGCAGGTCTTGTGGCCGCAGATGGGACAGGTTACTCGGGCATTCTTGCTTCCGCCTCCCTTGATTTGGCGCAGGGCGTCGAGGGTGAGGTCGATGATCTGCTGGCGGATGGAGGAGGTGGTGCCAGGGGCGGAGTCGCTCTCGGGGGGTGTCGGGAGATTGCCCTTGCGGTTGGCTCTTTCTTCCTGCTCGATGAACAGGTGTCGCTTGTCCTCTGGGATTTTCTCCCAGATTTCGGGGAAGTCGCTCACGATGTAGCGTGCCTTCTTGTTTTCTTGATTTTCCATGTATTTTTTTTGTTGATTGTTTAAAAGCTACAGTTTCCATTCTTTGGTGAATTTGTTCCATCTGGCCGTGGCCGATGGTCTCTTCTCCGCGTCTCGGGGTATGGGTTCCGTCTTCTGGCTCCCGTCCTTGGGGTCGATGAAGTCATAGAATCGCTGACCCGACGCCTGGTCCTGGTATTCGTAGGGGGAGAGGGGGCGATGCTGGCGGCGCAGCTCCTCGGCGTGGAGCCTGAGCTGTTGGCGGGTCTCGTCCACGGCTAGCAGGATGTTCTTCTGCATGAAGTCAAGCCGCATGAGATTTCTCAGCCAGCAGCATCTGCCCTCTAAGGTCGAAATCTTCATCAACTTCTCGCCGTGTCGCATCAGATAGGGATACAAATAGCTGTTGAAGAAGCATCTGGTGGCCAGGTTGGTGGGGTGCGATTCCTTGGGGTTGGTGTATAGCTCGGGCATCAGCTGCTGCGTCTTCTCGTTGACGGGCTTCACTATCTGGGTGTAGGCATCATCGTTGAGGGCGATGCCCGATATCAGCTCTCGGGCAGCCTGGTCCACGATTCTTTCCCTTTCCGCCGCCGCTCTGGCATTGAGCGGTGCAAGTTGGTGGGTGTTAGAAAGATAATGAACATTTTTCTTTTGTATATTTTTCTTTTTATAATATATATCTTTAGTAAGATTATAACACCCACCAGCTTCCACCTGTTTCTGCAAATCTTGCATATTTGCCTCCTCGTCCTGCTGTTCCATTTCCTCTTCGTTCGGCTTATGCCACAGTGGGGAGTAGAAGGCCAGCAGATTCTTGGAGGTGTGTCCGTCTGTCTCGTTCTTCCAGATTCTTCCGAATCCTCGGCACTTGAGCAGTAATTCCACGAAGTCATTGCGGCAGTGGAATCTCATGCCCTCGGCTATTTGGTTGAATCGTGTGCAGTCGTACATCTTGTCCAGGTTCATCCATGCCGGCTCGCCAAAGTAGAGCAGCTGCATCTTGACGATCTGCGAGTCCGTGAGCCCCGCCACTCGCCATTGGGCTATGAGCTGCCGCATCATTCGGATGTCGAAGTCGGGGCTCAGGGGCTTGATGATGAAGTCATCGCTAGAATTTTTGTTTGTCATGATATTTCTTAATTTTTATTGTTTGTATTTTTCTTTCTTTTCAGATGGTCTGATTTATCTGCGCGTTTGTAGTTCAGGTCGATGAAAGGTTGCAGGTTGGCACCCATTTCATGGTATATGATGGCTTCTGTACCCGCCTTTCCGAAAGCCATCAGAAGCTCCTCCATGAAGTGTCTCTCAGCCTTCATCGTAGCCATCTCAGGCGTCATCAAGGCTCCTTGGTAAGCTCTGGCATTGTAGGCCACGATGCGATTCCAAAAGCAGACCAGTCCCAGGGCAAGTCTCTTGAGAGTCAGTTCGCAGTATCTGTCGTCAGGAGTGAGATGGCGCAGATAGTCATTCACCGTGTCCACATGGATGCGGCTGGCATGTACAAACTCCTTGGTGTCAATCAATTTGCATCTGCCCACATACTTTCTGATAGTGGAAAGGGTAAAGCCCTTGGTGAAATCTCCTGTAGCCTGTTCTATTTCCAGTACATTGCAGTCTGTTACGTCCTGCATTTTTTCCTTTAGGGAGCGCACATTCTGAATGCCCAATCTCTCTTCCAAATGTTGAGTAATATCCATATTCATTTATTTATTAATAAAATGTATGCAAATTAACAACATTTTTTCGACATATAGCCATTTCTTCCCCCACACCCTAGTGGGGGATTTTTAGAGTTAATTAAGGCTTTCAGCATTTATGCACTCCAGGGGCATGAAGCCAGTCTAGCTCACAATAGATAAAAAGTGCAATGTGAAGCACTCAATAGCGATAACATGACTTTGAGAGGATTGGAGGTGAAGTTGACCGCATTGCCTGTTAATACTACAAAGAACTTGACCGAGGAGGAATATAGCTGTGAAATCGTTGTGCGTCCGCCTACCATCTGCTTTGTGGCTTGCAGTATTTGTAGTAATCCCTCCATATCTCCAAATTTTATCCTCCATTTCTTCCAATAACCACAAAAAAAAAGACTGGATTCTCTCTCCCGAGAGAAATCCAGTCTGTGTAAATGATATGTTTTTGCCTATGAATGTCTATGCAAAATCATAAATGGGAGTAGGGAATCCTAATCCTATGACAGGGTTAAGCCTTACCCTCCATCTGAGCCTTGAGCTTAGCAAGAGCATCGATGTCACCGAGTGATGTACCAGCAGCAACATTGTTGATAGCTGGAGCGTCGTTCTTGCGACCACCGTTGTTGTGCTTGCGTGGAGCTGGCTTAGCTGTAGCCTCTTCGCCCTCCTCGAATGTGCGAGAGTGAGAGAGGATGATACGCTTAGTCTCCTTAACGAACTCAATTACCTTGAAGTCGAGAGTCTCGCCCTTCTTAGCCTGAGTACCGTCCTCCTTGGTGAGGTGCTTAGGAGTAGCGAAGCCTTCGCCGCCCTCTGCGAGAGCTACGACAGCGCCTCTATCCATCATCTCTACGATAGTGCCCTGGTGAACTGAACCTGGAGTGTAGATGTTCTCATACTCATCCCATGGATTCTTCTCCAACTGCTTGTGGCCGAGGCTCAAGCGACGGTTTTCCTTGTCGATCTCGAGAACTACTACGTCGATAGTAGCACCTACAGTAGTGAACTCAGATGGGTGCTTGATCTTCTTAGTCCAAGAGAGGTCAGAGATGTGGATCAAACCATCAACACCCTCCTCGAGCTCTACGAAGATACCGAAGTTAGTGAAGTTGCGAACCTTAGCAACGTGCTTGCTGCCTACAGGGAACTTAACGTCGATAGTCTCCCATGGATCCTCCTTGAGCTGCTTGATACCAAGGCTCATCTTGCGCTCCTCGCGGTCGAGAGTCAAGATAACAGCCTCTACCTCGTCACCTACCTTCATGAAGTCCTGAGCTGAGCGCAAGTGCTGGCTCCAAGACATCTCAGATACGTGGATCAAGCCCTCTACACCAGGAGCGATCTCTACGAATGCACCGTAATCAGCCATAACAACTACCTTACCGTGTACGTGGTCGCCTACCTTCAAGTTAGGATCGAGAGCATCCCATGGATGTGGAGTGAGCTGCTTCAAACCGAGAGCAATACGCTTCTTCTCCTCATCGAAGTCGAGGATAACTACGTTGATCTTCTGGTCGAGAGTAACAACCTCGTGTGGATCGCTTACGCGGCCCCAAGAGAGGTCTGTGATGTGGATCAATCCGTCTACGCCACCGAGGTCAACGAATACACCGTAAGTAGTGATGTTCTTAACGGTACCTTCGAGGATCTGACCCTTCTCGAGCTTGCCGATGATCTCCTTACGCTGCTGCTCCAACTCCTGCTCGATAAGAGCCTTGTGAGAAACAACAACATTGCGGAACTCCTGGTTGATCTTGACAACCTTGAACTCCATTGTCTTGCCTACGAATACGTCGTAGTCGCGTATAGGGTGAACGTCGATCTGGCTTCCTGGCAAGAAAGCTTCGATACCGAAAACGTCAACGATCATACCGCCCTTAGTGCGGCACTTGATGTAACCCTGGATGATCTCCTCGTTCTCGAGAGCTGCGTTAACACGCTCCCAAGACTTGCTGAGGCGAGCCTTCTTGTGAGAGAGTACCAACTGACCCTTTACGTCCTCCTGGTTCTCTACATAAACCTCAACCTTGTCGCCTACCTTGAGGTCTGGGTTGTAACGGAACTCAGAAGCTGGGATGATACCATCGCTCTTGTAACCGATGTTTACGATAACCTCTTTCTTGTCTACAGAGATTACGGTACCCTCTACAACCTGGTGCTCTGTTACCTTGTTAAGAGTTTCGTCATAGGCCTTCTCGAGGTCCTCTTTGCTGACGTTTGCGCTTGTGCCATTCTCAAACTCGTCCCAGTTGAACTCGTCCAATGGCTTTACGTTCTTAAAATCTGACATAAAAAATAATTAAAAAATTTAAATTAATAAAGTTTGACTTTATGTGAATTATATAAAACGGCTGCAAAATTACACATTTTCAGCGAATTAGAATCATTTTCCTCCGATTTTCTTCTCTCAGTTAAGAAGATTTAACTAAATCGAGGCTTCTTTCTGCCTTCCTTTTCCCCACTTACATATTAATATAAGGTGGAAATCAGGGGGGAAATGGGAAACCGGTGTGTTGCCGAAAAATGGTCAAATATGCTACGATATTGTTATTTTTCCGTTAAAGCTATTAAAAAAATACCGAGAAATGCTTGTTATTTCGAATATTTTGTTACCTTTGCGGTCGATTTATTCAATTAATGTAGAGAAAAATAATATTTATGACACTAGTCATTACAGCCATATTGATACTTGCCTACATCCTCATAGCTACTGAGAATGTGACCAAGGTGAACCGTGCTGCCGTTGCCATCTTCGCGGGAACGGTGGGATGGGTGCTCTATATCTGTTTCGGTATGGACTTCGTGACTAGCGAGCATCAGACCGACTATTCTCGGTTTCTCCACATGAGCGCATGGAGCCACATGGGAGCCACCAGCACATCCGTGAAGTACTTTATCGCCCGCAACATCTTCCTGCCTTACGTGGGAAGGGCGGCAGAGATTGTGCTCTTCCTCCTCGCCACCATGACCATCGTGGAAATACTCAATAACAATGGTTGCTTCGACTTCATTCGCCAATTGTTGCGTACTCGAAGCTCCAAGAAGATGCTCTGGATTCTCAGCGTCGTAACCTTCGGCATATCAGCCAATCTGGATAATCTCACCACCACCGTGATGATGCTCACCATCATGCATGGCATCATACCTAACCGACGCCAGCGAATGGTGTACGGCGGTGCCATCCTGCTCGCTGCCAACTGCGGCGGAGCGCTCACCGTGATTGGCAATCCGGAGGGACTGGTGCTCTGGAACTCGGGAGCCGTGACAGCCACTGCCTTTTCGGCATCGCTCGCCCTGCCATGCCTCGCCGCATGGCTCATCCCAACCTGCCTGTTGCAGCGCATGTTGCCAGAGAGGGTAGAGACGGAGTGGATCGTGATGCCATATCGTGGCGATGACACCCGCCTCAATGTATGGCAGCGCCTCGTGATGCTCCTGGTGGGCATCGGCGGCTTGTGGTTTATCCCTACCTTCCACAACATCACCAAGCTCAGTCCATTCCTCGGTGCGCTCTGCGTGCTGAGCATCTTATGGATAGTCAATGAGATATTCAATCGTAAACTCATGAACATGGATGCGATGACCGAACGGCGCACTCCACAGGTATTACAATATGGAGTAATCCAGATGATCCTCTTTGTGATGGGCATCATGCTCGCCATCGGAGTGGTGAAGGAGACTGGCATCATCGACGACGTGGCTTCATACATGGGTATGGACAGCCGCCACCCTAACGTTTGGATGCATGGCATACTGGCTGGAGTGGTGAGCACCGTGCTCGACAACTTCGCCACAGCCATGAACTTCTTCTCGCTGCACGACGTGGCAGGACTGGGCGACCCAAACTATACGCTCGTAACCGACTATGACACCAATGGCATCTACTGGCAGGCCATCGCATACTGCGTGATGGCTGGTGGCAACGTGCTCGGAATCGGCACCATCAGCGGCCTCGCCCTGATGAAGATGGAGCACATGCACATGGGTTGGTACTTCCGCAACATAGGCTGGAAGGCTCTGCTGGGTGGCGTCATCGGACTCGCCATCCTTTGGCTCTCCCACAACCTTGTGGCGGGCGCAACATGCTTACTGATTTAAGAAAAAACTGTTTCTAGCTGATACCGAGATGTAGACACGCATCCCGACGACTTTCTACTACTATTACTAAGGAAGAGAATATTCTGAACTATTTAATAAATGTATCAAAATAACATATATAAATA
>ERZ1034687.1195-NODE-1195-length-14225-cov-7.551376_pt1 | contig 14225 bp, 9 predicted proteins | sample MGYA00520704_ERZ1034687 | MGnify/ENA primary metagenome ERZ1034687 (study PRJEB33766, sample SAMN09781762) | gut metagenome | biome: gut microbiome | host: Homo sapiens | place: Madagascar | study: EMG produced TPA metagenomics assembly of the PRJNA485056 data...
TATTTATACTGATTACAGTATTTTTTATTAAAAAGGACAGGTTATGCTTTATTATTTTACGGATTTAAAAAATGTAACAAAAGGACAGCTTGACAGTTTAATGTCTCTTCTTCCACCTGAGCGGTTAAAGCGTGCTCTAAAGTATAAGTTTCCTGAGGACAGGCTTGCCTGCGTAATTGCATACCTTCTTTTCCTGTACGGCTACCGCACTGAATACAGCCTGACAGACACTCCTGATTTTGATATTTCATCGGATGGCAAACCCTACCTGAAAAGCCATCCTGAAATTCATTTCAACATCAGTCATTGCAGCAAAGCCGTCATGTGTATTTTTGATTCATCCCCTGTGGGTATCGATGTGGAAACCGTCCGCAGAGTCCCTGCTTCAATGCTTGCCAAAATCTGTTCTCCCGGTGAATTGAATACAATCCGGTCTTCGGATGCTCCGGAGGCTGACTTTTGCCGTATCTGGACTTACAAGGAAGCTGTTTCAAAACTTTCCGGTGACGGCGTATTCAAGAGTCTCCGTAAATCTCCTGCCAAATCCTTATTCACCCATCAGGATGCTTTACTACCCGATGTGTATTTCACAGTTGCGTCTGACAGCAAAATTAACTTAACTGCAAGGGAGCTTACTTTGAGTGATTTTGAGTTGTTTGGGTAGAGCGGTGTGGGACGGGAGTGTGAGCTAGGAGTGTGGGCCGGCGGTGTGGACCGGGAGTGTGAGCTGGGAGTGTGGGACGGCGGCTGTGGGAATCTCTACCTTTTCGGCAGGTTTTCGCTGTTTGGGTAGAGATTTCCGGGCGGCGGAACTGGGAATCTCTACCTTTTTCGGCCGATTCCCGCCTTTTGGGTAGAGATTTCCAACCGGCGGCTACCGGAATCTCTACCCTTTTCGGCTGTTTTCCCCGATTTGGGTAGAGATTTCCAACCGGCGGCTACCGGAATCTCTACCCTTTTCGGCCGATTTTCGCTATTTGGGTAGAGATTTTCAACCGGAGGCTATTGGAATCTCTACCCTTTTCGGCAGGTTTTCCCTGTTTGGGTAGAGATTTGCAACCGGCTGCTACCGGAATCTCTACCCTTTCGGCCGTTTTTCGCCTTTTGGGTAGAGATTTCCAACCGGCGGGGCGTGGGTGCACGGGTGTTGCATCCCACATCCCACGCATTTAATGACAGCAACCCACTCAATGCCTGCGCCTGCCCCGTGTTGCATCCCACATCCCACACGCTTTATTGCAATAAAAAAACTTTGGTTACACTTTTTAACTATGCGTAACCAAAGTTTTGTAATTTACTATTATTTTTCAACAAATGTAACAGGACATCCTAATCTGTAGTGACCTTTTATATATTCAGCGATTGCGTGTGAACAGTATACCGTTGTTGCCTCTGTATTGCTGTCCATATCATTGTTACCACACATGATTGCATCCAATTCGTATACCAGATTGGTTCCCGGTGCAAAAGTAATGCTGTCAAGATGGTAGCAACTATAGAAAGTCCTTCTCAAGCCCTGCATCGTTGATGGGAGAATGACTTTTTTAACAATCTGATTGCTTCTGAATGTGTTAAGTGCAGCTACAACCGGTTTGCCATTGATAGTATCAGGTACGATAACCTCTCTGTCCGTTCCGATATACTTTAACAGACAATATCCCTTTGTCTTAATTCTGTTTTTAAAAGTATCGGCTATATCAATTGTCTCTCTTTCGCCTTTTTTGTTGATAGAATCGCTTGTGAGGACATCATCTGACTTACAATATACCCATGTGCCATCAGTTATTACACTGTAATGCTCATCAACATTATAAGTCCAGTCATAATATGACTCGTTGTTGCGGAGGCCTTCTTCAGTGTCTTCTTCTTCATCAAAAAATTCCACATCGGAGAAAGTTTCTCTTACAGGTGTTTCAACCGTTGATGCAAAAGCTTCTTTTGCGGTTTCTGCTTCTGAACTAACATCATCATATTTATCTGCTGATACCGGACCATCTTCTTTTTCAAGCTCTGTAACCTTTTCTACTGCCGGTTCAGCGGTAACATCATCGATTTCTATTTCCTGAACTTCATCCGAAAAATCTTCATCATTTAATACAAAATTATCTCTCACCGGTTCTGCATCAACCGGTTCTGCAATAAATTCCCTGTCAAGTTTCCTATCAGATATATCAACAGGCTCGTCTTTAACTGACTCCCTGCCAACAACCACTGACTCAAATACAAACGTATCATCAGGTTCTGCTTCCGGCTCCCCGGCTACATCCTGCACACCTACTGTTTCCGGCTCCTCAGCTACATCCTGTGCCTCTGCTGCTTCCGGCTCCTCAGCTACATCCTGCACATCTGCTGCTTCCGGCTCCTCAGTTACATCCTGCACACCTGCTGTTTCCGGCTCCTCAGCTGCATCCTGCACATCTGCTGTTTCCGGCTCCCCGGCTGCATCCTGCGCCTCTGTTGTTTCCGGCTCCTCAGTTACATCCTGCACACCTGCTGTTTCCGGCTCCTCAGCTACATCCTGCACATCTGCTGTTTCCGGCTCCCCAGCTGCATCCTGCACATCTGCTGTTTCCGGCTCCTCAGCTGCATCCTGCACATCTGCTGTTTCCGGTTCCCCGGCTGCATCCTGCACACCTGCTGCTTCCGGCTCCTCAGCTACATCCTGTGCCTCTGCTGTTTCCGGCTTCTCGGCAGGTTTCTCTGCTTCTTCGTGCTTTGGTTTGAAATCCACGATAGGCTTTGCCTTGGATACTGACTGGAATTCCTCATCTTCTTCGTAAGAAATCTCTTCATCGTAAAAAGATGTGGCTTTGTCATTCTGTGGTTCGTTGTCCTCATCCACAAAAATATCGTCCTCGTCTGCTGTGCTTTTCTTAGCGTGGTGGGATTCGTTCTTACTAAAAAGCGGAAGTTTGACAAGTTCATCCTTCAGGAAACTGTTTAAACTCTGCTTTTTCTTCTTGCTCTTGCTGACTGCCACAATTGCTGTTGCAACTGCCGTAACTCCTAATACTATGGCACCGAAAGTACCAAATCCATGCTTGTCATTATCTTTCATGTCTGACCCTCTCCGTTCAAATAGTCTCAAAATTAAGCTACCTCTATTATCGGATTTTTAGGGGGTATTTGTCAACTAAATTGAGTATTAAAATACCCTTTTTTCTTAAATTTTTTCATATAAATTATATAAGTAATAATAAGCGGTACGGCAGCACATACCCATGCAACCGGACCGGCAAAACATACACCGGAAAAACCTATCGCTTTTGGAAGCGTGTATGCTACTATAGACCTTGCTCCAAGCTCAAAAAATCCCGCAAGTAACGGCATTGTTGTCTTACCCATTGCCTGAAGAGCATTTCTGAAAATAAAAATCTGGAACAATGGGATATAGAAAAACATTGAAATATGGAGATAAGTCATTGCATAGGAAAGTATTAATTCATCCCCGCCTTTTATGAAAAGCCGACTGATTGGTCTGCCGAAAATGAAAATAACACCCATACATAAAACTGCGCTTCCAACCGTAAAAAGACTCCATTTCAATATTCCGTTTTTAATCCTGTCATATCTGCCGGCACCTACATTCTGACCGACAAAATTTGCAACTGTTACGCCACCCGATATGCCAAACTGCATGATAAGCTGTTCCGTTTTACTGGAAGCCGTAAAAGCGGCAATGTAATTCTCGCCAAATACATTTACGGCACCCTGCAGGATGATTGTTCCGATTGCCGTAACCGAAAACTGGAACGCCATCGGAAGTCCTATGGTAAGGTGTGTCTTTATAATTCCCGGATTAATTTTAAAATCTTCTTTCTTTATATGAAGAACAGGGAACTTAACGGAAATATATACGATACACGCAATTCCGGCAACAAGCTGTGCAAGCACTGTAGCAATGGCGGCACCTGCAACGCCCCAATTAAATACAACTATAAAAAGCAAATCCAGACCGATGTTAAGGAGTGCTGAAAAAATCAGGAAATAAAGCGGGGTTTTGCTGTCACCAAGAGCCCTTAGTATACACGAAACGGCATTGTATAGCATAGGTGCAGCTATTCCTGCAAAAATAATAACGATATAATTATAGGACATATCAAAAATACCGTCCGGTGTGTTAATAAGCCTTAGAACCGGCTTGGTTATCAGCACCGAAAGTAAAGTGATAAACAATGTGATTCCGGACCACAACATAATGGCATTACATACGGAATTACGCATCTTGTCATAATCTTTTGCCCCAAAGCATTGTGCTATATGGACCGAAAAACCGCTTGTTATTCCTATAACAAACCCATTGACAAGGAAAAACATTGACCCGGTATTACCTACGGCAGCCAATGTACGGTTTCCAAGACATTGTCCGACAATAATTGTATCGGCAAAATTATATATCTGCTGTACAAGATTGCCAATCAGCACAGGGATTGCATATTTTATCATAAGGCTGATTGGTTTTCCTGTTGTTAAATCTTTTGCTTTTGACATTACATTCTCTCCGGTGCCTCGATACCAAGCAAGTCAACACATGTCTCTAACACATCTTTTGTAAGTTTTATGAGTGCAATATAACCTTTCTTTTTATTTTCATCTTCTTCTGAAAGAATCTTTGTTTCATGATAAAAATGGTTAAAAGCATTGGAAAGATCATATATGAATTTACAAATTTTATGAGGTGCTCTTTCTTCATATGCTGTCTTAATCATATCCTGCATGCCTGTGAGCACAAGCATAAGTGAACGTTCGCTCTCGCTCTCAGGGTTAGCAGTATGGATACCTGACACCATGCCTCCTGCATTTTCATATTTTTTAAGAATAGATTTAATTCGTACAATTGTGTAAAGGATATATGGACCTGTGTCTCCCTCAAAAGAGGTGAAACGATCAATATCAAATACATAATCCTTAGATGCCTGATTGGACAAATCACCATATTTTAATGCGGCAAGTCCTACCATCTTAGCTGTATTTCTGGCTTCACTCTCATCCACGGTACGGTTAGCCATGATTTTTTCGTATACCTTGTCTTCAATTTCTTTTATGAGGTATTCAAGACGCAGTACACCACCCTGTCTTGTCTTGAAAGGTTTGCCGTCACTGCCGTTCATCGTACCGAAACCGATGAACTTAAGTTCTGTATCAGGAGATACGATTCCCGCTTTTCTTGCCACACGGAAAAACTGTGTATAGTGAAGTTCCTGTCTCTTATCTGCAAGGTAAATGTATGACTTAGGTGCATATAATTTTTCCCTCTCGATAAGTGTCGCAAGGTCGGAGGTCTCGTAATTGGCTGCTCCGTCCGATTTCTGGATGATACATGGAGGAAGCTCCCTGCTGTCATTTTCCTCGGCTATGTCTACAACAATGGCGCCCTGGCTTTCATGGGCTATCCCCCTGTCTACCATATCCTTAACCATATCAGCAATATATGGCTGGGCATCACTTTCACCCTTCCATAAATCGAAATGGACATTAAGGTTGCCATAATTTTTTTTCAAATCAGCAACCGACACATTGATAATGTGTTTCCAGAGGGCTGTGTATCCTCTGTGACCGTTCTGTAAAAGATATGTGGCATTCTGAGCTGATTTCTTATATTCGGCATCTTCTTTTGATTTGCCGCTGGCACATGGATAAATTTCCTCAAGTTCTGATATTGTAAAAGGCGCTTCCGCCGGATATTCACCTGTGAAATTATCATCAAAATATGGCAAATCCGGTTTACGTTCTTTGAGTTCTGTAATAATAAGTCCCATCTGGAGACCCCAGTCGCCAAGATGAACATCACCTATTGTCTTATAACCTGCAAATTTGCAGATTCTTTTTACACTTTCGCCGATTACTGCCGAACGAAGATGTCCGATATGAAGAGGTTTGGCTACATTGGCTCCGCCGTAATCAACAAATACTGTCTCATCCTTAGGTTCACAGTCGCATCCAAACTTATCTTCCAAAGCCATGGCACGAACATAACCACCTATAAAATCTGCGCTCATTACCATGTTGATAAAGCCCGGTTTGATACATTCAACCTTCTCAAAGGCACTGTTGTCCTGTAAAATTGCAACCACTTCATCACCAATCATAAATGGTGCTTTCTTATATTCCTTTGCTGCTGCCATTGCTCCGTTGCACTGATATTCACATAAATCAGGTCTGTTGGATATTCCTGTCTTTCCGTATTTATCATCATAGCCGCATTGTTTAAAAGCATTTCCGACTATTTCTGTAATCTGGTCTAATATTTTTTTCATAAAAATTATTCCTCCGTTGGTTATGTTCCATTATACTTTTCATATTTACGGTTGTAAAGAAATTTTAACGTTAAAACAGCTATGAGAGGATCCCGGTAATCCCAGATAAACTCATAGCTGTCATTAGAAATTCTTAATTATTCCATAACAATTAAATTGTTGCTATATCAATCGGTGTCATTGACTGTGTTGCCTGACATTCAAGACTTGTAAGCAATGCATTGGCTGTATCAAGTGATGTAAGAACGTTTACACCGGTCTCGATTGCATGTCTTCTGATAATGAAACCATCGTGACTCTTTTCAATACCGTTCTCAGGTATATCGATGACAAGGTCAATCTTGTGGTCAAGAATAAGGTCAAGAAGTGTTGGTGATTCCTGTTCAACCTTATTGATCTTAATTGCCTCAACGCCGTTTTCATTGAAATAACGTGCTGTACCTCTTGTCGCATAAATTGTATATCCAAGAGCTGCAAAACGTTTAGCAACCGAAAGAGCATCTTTCTGCTCATGGTCATTAACTGTCATAATCATCTGTTTATGTTTTGGAAGATTAACGCCTGCACCTACAAAGGCTTTGTATAATGCTTCGTTAAAATCTTTTGCTATACCAAGACATTCACCTGTAGATTTCATTTCCGGTCCAAGGCTGATATCAGCGCCACGAATCTTTTCAAATGAGAATACAGGCATCTTGATAGCAATGTAGTCTGCTTTCTTCTGAAGTCCTGGTGTATAGCCAAGACCTTTGATTGTATTACCGATAATAACCTGTGTAGCAAGTTTTACAATAGGAATACCTGTAACTTTGCTTATATATGGAACAGTTCTTGAAGAACGTGGATTAACCTCTATTACATATACCTGGTCATTGTATACGATAAACTGGATATTAATAAGACCTTTTACATGTAAAGCTCTTGCAAGCTTAATTGTATAATCTTCAAGCATATCCACAATTTTCTGTGAAATACTCTGGGCAGGATATACTGAAATACTGTCTCCTGAATGGATACCGGCTCTTTCAATATGCTCCATAATACCAGGAATTAAAATATCTTCTCCGTCGCAAACGGCATCAACTTCAATTTCCTTACCCATAAGGTATTTATCAACAAGGATTGGATGTTCCTGAACCTGTCTGTTAATGATTTCCATGAATTCAACAATATCTTTGTCGCTTATAGCAATCTGCATACCCTGTCCGCCAAGAACATAGGAAGGTCTTACAAGAACAGGATAGCCTAATTCATTAGCTGCCTCAAGAGCTTCTTCTGTAGTGAAAACTGTCTTTCCTGCTGCTCTTGGAATTCCTGTCTGTTCAAGAATCTCATCAAAAAGTTCTCTGTCTTCTGCCGCATCAACGTCTTCTGCGCTTGTGCCGAGGATTGGAACGCCCATTTCCATCAATGCTTTTGTAAGCTTAATGGCTGTCTGTCCACCGAACTGTACAACAGCTCCGTCCGGATGTTCAAGTTCAACAATGCTTTCAACATCTTCAGGTGTCAATGGTTCAAAATAAAGTTTGTCAGCTATATCAAAGTCGGTACTTACTGTTTCAGGGTTATTATTGATAATGATTGTCTCATATCCTTCAGCCTTGAATGCCCATGTACTGTGAACCGAACAATAGTCAAATTCGATACCCTGTCCGATTCTTATAGGACCTGAACCGAGTACGAGGACTTTTTTCTCAGGCTTAGTCTCAATAACTTCATTTTCTGAGCTGTAGCATGAATAGTAGTAAGGTGTTGAAGCCTCAAATTCGGCAGCACAGGTATCAACCATCTTAAATGCCGCATGAATACCATATTCATCCCTTAAAGCCTTAATTTCTTTTTCTGTCCTGCCTGTAAGTCTTCCGATAACAACGTCAGGGAATTCAATTCTCTTTGCTTCAGCAAGAAGTTCTTTGGTAAGTTTCTCTGCCTTGAGGCGGTTTTCCATTTCAACGATAATGTGGAATTTATCGATAAACCACTTATCAATCATGGTAATATCATGGATTGTATCGTAAGAAATGCCTCTTCTTAAAGCCTCTGCAACAACATACATACGCTTATCATCAATGTTGTGAAGAAGTTCTATAATGTCATCATCAGAATATGATGAGTAATCATCGTTCATAAGCGAATCAACGTGCTGTTCAAGTGAACGGATAGCCTTCATAAGTGCGCCTTCAAAGTTAGTGCAGATACTCATGACCTCACCGGTTGCCTTCATCTGTGTCGTAAGCTTTCTTGAAGCAGTAATAAATTTATCAAAAGGAAGTCTTGGAATCTTAACTACGCAATAGTCAAGAGCAGGCTCAAAACTTGCAAATGTCTTATGTGTAATTGCATTAGGTATCTCATCAAGGTTATAGCCGAGTGCTATCTTAGCCGCAACCTTGGCAATAGGATAACCTGTTGCTTTGGAAGCAAGAGCTGATGAACGGCTTACACGAGGATTAACTTCGATAACGCAATATTCAAAACTTGTTGGATGAAGTGCAAACTGTACATTACATCCGCCTGTTATTTTAAGTTCGTCAATAATATTAAGAGCTGATGAACGAAGCATCTGGTATTCCTTATCAGACAGTGTCTGTGAAGGTGCAACTACAATACTGTCACCTGTGTGTACTCCGACAGGGTCAATATTTTCCATATTACATACTGTAATACAGGTTCCGTTGGCATCACGCATTACTTCGTATTCGATTTCCTTCCATCCTGCGATACATCTTTCAACAAGTACCTGGCCTACACGGCTTAATCTTAAACCATTGGAAAGAATGTCGATAAGTTCTTCTTCATTCTTAGCGATACCGCCGCCGCTTCCACCGAGTGTATATGCAGGGCGGAGAACTACAGGGTAACCAATCTGGTTGGCAAAAGCAATACCGTCTTCAACGTTCTCAACAACAAGAGAAGGTGCACAAGGCTCTCCTATTTTCTCCATTGTTGTCTTAAATTCAAGTCTGTCTTCTGCCTTCCTGATTGTCTCAGCGGTTGTACCGATTAATTTAACATTATGTTCTTCAAGGAAACCTGTCTCGGCAATTTCCATTGCAAGGTTAAGACCTGCCTGTCCACCGAGTGTAGGAAGAATACTGTCCGGTTTCTCCTTGAGAATAATCTGCTCAAGTGAATGAACTGTCAATGGCTCAATGTAGACTTCATCAGCAATATTTTTATCAGTCATGATTGTGGCAGGGTTAGAGTTCACAAGAACAACCTCCATGCCTTCTTCTTTAAGAGAACGACATGCCTGTGTTCCCGCATAGTCAAATTCGGCAGCCTGACCGATTACAATAGGACCTGAACCGATTACTAATACTTTTTTTATGTCTTTATTCTTTGGCATAATTAATCCCTGCCTTTCTTCATCATATTCATGAATCTGTCAAAAAGATAATCCGAATCCTTAGGGCCTGCACAGGCTTCCGGATGGAACTGGACTGTAAAGATGTTCTTGCCTACATATTCAAGGCCTTCATTGGTCTTGTCATTAACATTGATAAATGCAGGTCTTGCAATCTTATCATCAAGTGTATCCATATCAACAACATATCCATGGTTCTGTGATGAGATATATACCTTACCGGTCTGAAGATCCTTAACCGGATGATTAGCTCCTCTGTGTCCGTATTTCATCTTATGTGTATCAGCGCCTGTGGCAAGTGCCATAAGCTGATGTCCGAGACAAATTGCAAAAATAGGAACATCCGAATCATATAATTTCTTGATTTCCTTAATAATGGAAACACATTCCTTAGGGTCTCCCGGGCCGTTAGAAAGCATTATTCCGTCAGGATTAGCTGCAAGGATTTCTTCTGCTGTGGTTAAAGCAGGATAAACAGTTACCTCACAACCTCTCTTATTAAGGGATCTTGCAATATTTCTCTTGGCACCGAAATCCATAAGTGCAACCTTAAATCCATCACCGGGAAGTACATATTTCTCTTCACAGGTTACTTTTTCAACAACCTTGCCTGTGGTATATTCTTTTAATTTAGGGAGAATCTCATCAAGATTATAATTCTCATTAGTGGTAATCATTCCGTTCATAGTACCCTTTTCCCTGAGAATCTTGGTAAGAGCACGGGTATCAATACCTGCAATACCCGGAATGTTATTTTCTTTAAGAAAATTTTGTATAGAATCTTCACTACGGAAGTTACTTGGAACACGTGAAAGTTCTCTGACAATAAAACCGTCAGGCCATGGTCTGCCTGATTCCTCATCAGCATAGCAAATACCATAATTGCCAATTAATGGATATGTCATAACTACTGCCTGTCCGGCATATGATGGATCTGTAAGAACCTCTAAATATCCTGTCATTGAGGTATTAAAAACAATTTCACTGATTACTTCTCTCTCAGCTCCAATGCTTGTACCTTCAAAGACATTTCCGTCACTTAGAATCAAAAATGCTTTCATCTTCACACCTTCAAACCTTTCACATGTATTATTTATTTAGGCAAAAAAAAAACAACTAAACATACTGATAGCGCTTTTTTTCTTCAAATTGTAGAAATTTTACCATAAAATCCGGCTGATTTCAAGATGCAAATTGTACTCAACAAATATTTTTTTCATCATATAATATCATGTAAGCATCGACGCTGTCATTTGCGATTAATTTTGCATCGCAGCAATATGAATTATAATATCCGGAAAGGTTAAAATTATGCTTTATAAAAATGATGAAACCGGCTTTTTAAAGGTTAATATCACAAATGAAGAAGGAATTCCCATTGATGCAACCGTCAGCATCTACGAAGGTACGGATGAAGAAAACCCTGTTGACGTTGTAGAAACCAATTCCATAGGTCAGACAGAACAAATCGAACTGCCGGCTCCACCACAGAGCATCAGCGAAGCTCCCGGCATTATCATACCTTACTCCATGTATAATATTGTAGCTTCTGCTCCGGGCTTTGCCCCGGTTTCTATTACCGGTTCAAATATTTTTTCCGGAATATTATCAATACAAAATATTATTCTTACAGGAAATCCCGGCAATTATAACATTGGTCCCAATACACTAATCGGCAACTATCCTCCAAAAATTCCTGAGGCCGAGATAAAACCCATTGAAAACACCGGTGAAATTGTTCTTGACCGTGTTGTGGTACCCGAAACCATTGTTGTCCATGACGGTGTCCCATCCGACTCGACAGCAACGGACTACTACGTTCCATTTGCCGATTATATAAAAAATGTTGCCAGCAGTGAAATATACCCTACATGGCCCAGAGAAACCATCAAAGCCAATGTAATTGCCATTATTTCTTTTACCCTGAACCGTGTATACACCGAATGGTACCGCAATAAAGGTTATTATTTTACCATTACATCTTCTACCGCTTTTGACCATAAGTGGATTAATAAGCGTAATATTTTCGACACCATTTCCAATGTTGTTGATGAATATTTCTCAAATTATGTATCCCGTCCCGATGTCAAACAGCCAATCCTCACCCAATACTGCGACGGCAAAAGGACTACCTGCAGCGGTCTCAGCCAGTGGGGTTCCAAGTCTCTTGGGGATGACGGCAAAACCGCTCTCCAGATTCTTCGTAATTACTACGGCAGCGACATATATATAAACACTGCCGAAATAATCGAGGGCATCCCTGTCTCATATCCCGGATACACCCTTGAAATCGGTTCATACGGTCCTCCTGTCACCACCATTCAGGAACAGCTTTCCCTCATCCGCCGTACCTACAGCAACATACCTCCTCTTACTGTTGACGGAATCTACGGTAAGGACACAGCAGCTTCCGTCAGCAAATTCCAGGAGACCTTCAACATGCCCGTTACCGGCACCGTCGATTATGCCACATGGTATAAAATATCCCAGCTATATGTAGCACTGGCTAAATTGGCGTAGATTCACAATGTTATCTAATCCTTATGTTTTCGGCTGTCAAGGTACTCTTCTGCCATATTTACAACAACACCAAATCCGTAAATCAGCGCTGTCCTAAAAAGAATAGCAATCATCTGACATATTATACCGGCAGTCTTCAATGTTCCGTAGTTGTAAATAGATATTGCTGATTCAAAATTTTTATACAGTGAAATATCGTGGCTCAGACTGATTGCTATACAAACTACAAACAATACAAATCCAACCAGACAATATACGACTGCAACACCTTTGATAAGACTACTTACGCTAAACTTTTTCTTCATAATGCTACCTCCAATTTGTTAAAAAATAATGCGGGACAGAAGCCTGAGGGTTGTATTTTCCAATCCCGTGATAATTATCTCATATTATCTGTCCCAAAAAAAGGACTCATATTATATATTTTTGTATGGCAAATTGATATTCCTATATGATATAATTTATTATCAATTATAATTTTGGAGGAGGACAAAAGATGTTAATCAACTGGCTTATCATGGGTTATTTTCTGATTCTTTTTGGTGAAAGGCTTCAGAGTCTCATACGTTCATTTGCGGATAAAAATCTTTCCATGTGGGGAGATGGGTTCAGCCGGTATGTAAACGGCATCTGTATTCTGTCGCTTGCAGCATCCGTTATTTTATTATTTACAATTAACAGGGATTTCCTTAAGGCACTTCTGTCAGACGGAACGCAGGTTAACACAAAGATGATATGTATTACAATCGGCGTGATTCTGGTCTCAGGAATGGTGCATACCGAATATACAATCCCCGGAATACAATTTGCCTCATACGGATTTCTGATAGCCGCACTTGTCATCAGAACGGCTAAAAATAATGCAATGGCAAATGACAGCATATTACTATGGCTTTCACTTGTGTATCTCATATTTTTTTCTATGGCTATTCCGGTTGTATATAAATCACATATTGAATACGCCGGATTATTCCATATAATAGAGGCAGTCGTATCACTTGTGCTTGTCGCTGCTTTTGCATATATGGCATACAGGGTATTCAATAATGATGCAGTTAATCTTTTTATGCTTCTGCCAATTATCATAGCCGTCATAGGCGACGCAGTTGTTCTTTCATTGAGATGGAAAGAACAGGTTAATACATTTGTTCTTATATTTATTATTGCATCGGCTGTCATGTGGCTGGCAGGATTTATTGCGAGCAGGAGGTAGGGGACAAGATATATTTACTGTCCGTGGGGCACTTCTATAGGAATAACAGTTTTAGGAAGAAAGGGAAAATAACGTAAACGCATAATCTGGATCATTCTGAATAACTTATCATAGAGATCAAGATCAAAGTCATTCTTTATAATGGCAACGAGGCGGTCGGTGCCGCTGCGTAATCGGAATACCCTAATGCGATGTATATGTGTTCAAAACATATAGCATCATTCAACATATGCAAGTACCCCTGGCACTTTCTTGAGAAGAGAGCTTGATTTCTGCTCAGATTCCGGATGCATCAAATCCATAGGACCCGGAATAATTGCGTGTTCTATGACATCGCTTGGAATAGAATCAAGGTAGGCTTTTCTGACTTGTACAAAGCGATAATAGTAATTCGCCTTGGTAATGTTATTTACCTGACATCATTCGTCTACGGACATGCCACTTGGACGATTCCGGTATTTATGAACCATTGTAGCCAATTCACGAATGCGATAGTTGCGTACTGCTTGTGATGTTTGGGATTTCATTGCAACAATCCGGTTTTACTACTATATAAAATTACACTATTCTCAAACATTCTCAACGCGTGCAATCTCTGTACGCGTGTTTTACTACCATATGAAATCACACCACTCTCAAACTGAAAAGCAGATGGAAGATGCAGCGGTCAAGTTTTACTACCATATGAAATTACACTACTCTCAAACAGTATTCATCCAGTTTACCGCCATCATCTCGTTTTACTACCATATGAAATTACACTACTCTCAAATGCTTCTGAACAACCGTCACCGATAAATTCTGTTTTACTATCATATGAAATTACACTACTCTCAAACGCTTATATGCCCCGGCTCATAATCAAAAT
>ERZ1034687.1199-NODE-1199-length-14205-cov-5.999929_pt1 | contig 14205 bp, 10 predicted proteins | sample MGYA00520704_ERZ1034687 | MGnify/ENA primary metagenome ERZ1034687 (study PRJEB33766, sample SAMN09781762) | gut metagenome | biome: gut microbiome | host: Homo sapiens | place: Madagascar | study: EMG produced TPA metagenomics assembly of the PRJNA485056 data...
ATACAGAAACACACAAAAAAAAGGGTGCGTCACAGACTTATGACACACCCTCTTTATTATTTATTACTAAACTGAGTCTTTGAATACTTGACTACCCCCTTATGGAATCAGCAAAGAAGAATCTCCGTAACTCAAGAAGCGGAAATCGTGACTTAAAGCATAATCATATACTTGATGCCAATCACCATGCAGGAAGGCGCTGACCAACAACAAGAGAGTACTCTGTGGCTGATGGAAATTAGTAACCAGCATCTTCACAATCTTATAGGTATATCCTGGAGCTATAATAATCTGTGTACTGGAATGCAGTGCCTCCAATCCATTCTTATCCAAATAATCTACGATAGCCTGAATAGCCTGCATCGGAGTAATATCATCTACAAGACCACCATCACGACCATCATCATAAGGATCCCACTGATTCACATGCAAATCCTCTTCATTGGCCTCTGGATGTTTCAACAGATGAACACCCATATAATAAAGACTTTCAATCGTACGAACACTGGTAGTACCCACAGCTATCACCTGACAATCATGGTGAAGCAGTTTTTCCAAGCTACGACGATGAACAACGATATACTCCGTATGCATCTGATGCCCCTCAATCTCCAAACTCTTGACCGGTTTGAATGTACCAGCACCAACATGAAGAGTCACTTCTTCTCTGTCTATACCATGGGCATCCAGATCTGCCAAGACTGCATCTGTAAAATGAAGACCAGCCGTAGGAGCAGCTACACTACCCTTGATTTTAGAATAAACCGTCTGATAGGTAGTCTTGTCACTCTCCTGAGTTTCGCGATTCAGATAAGGAGGGATCGGCAATTCACCGACTGCCTCGAGAATCTCAGCAAAAGAGATATTTTCATTATCCCAATCAAAGTCTATCCAATAATTAGTTCCACCACCTACAGCTAAAGGAGCAGCCTTGCCGTCAGCACCAGCCTCTCCTCTTCGCATCGTTGCAGAAAGAGTGAGCGAATGACCTTTAATTTCAAAATCGCGTTTCAGGCTACCGTCTTTCCATTTCTTCAGATTACCCACCATACACAACCAAGAACAGTGACCAGTAGTCTGGAACATCAATTCATAATCGGTAGGAGCAGCAGGTTCCATCAGGAAGACTTCAATCAAAGCACCAGTTTCCTTTCTGAAGTGCATACGTGCTTGAATCACCTTTGTATTATTGAATATCATCAAAGCTCCCTTAGGAAGATAATCTGGCAGATGATAAAAGACATCATCACTGACCACACCATGCTTATAGACCAAAAGTTTGGAATGATCTCGCTGAGCTATAGGGAACTTGGCGATTCGCTCATCTGGCAAACTATAATTGTAATCACTAATTTTAATATGTTTTGTATCCATTTTCAATTTATTCTTTATATTCCAATCACCATACAATATTTCTCACATCACATTAAAATCCACTCATCATGATACAGGCACGCAAAAGCACATAGACGAGGATGAACATAATAACACCCATCACAAAATCCAAATCATCGTGCGCATAACCCGTACTTGTATATTGATTGGAAATGTATTTAATCTTCGGAGAAATCTTATAGTACAAACGATAATACAGCAGGTAAACCAATATACCAACTACAACTCCCAATACCAGTCCACAGAGAATGTCTGAAGGATAATGTACACCTAAATAAAGGCGAGTCCAACAGTTCAACAATGACCAGAAGACCAACGTGAAAGTCATCAGACGACTACGTATCAAGAGAGAGAAAAATACAGCTAATGACATGGTATTCGCTGCATGGGCAGAACAGAAGCTGAAATCTTTCAGGCGCATATTGTTGACTACCTCTATGGTATATTTGATAACAGGATCATTACTTGGTCTCCAACGGGCAACCAATGGTTTGATAATACCATCTACTAATCCGTCGGAAAAGAAGATACATAGAATAGCCATCAGAACTACCAATCCTATCTGAGACATTGTTTCATTGTTTCTCATTACAATATAAAACAAAGCCAGATAAAGAGGAACCCAGGTTAATCCGGAAGAAAGTAGCCAGACAATCTGGTCCAACAGCATATTACCACTTCCATTAAAGAAGTGAAGCAACGCCAAATCCGCATTTAATAAAAGAGATGCTCCCATATTATATTTCCTCTATTTGTTTGGTCTCTACCCAACCGGTTCGCCCGTCAGCCAGGCGAACACCTCGCCAGTCATCCATAGACTTGTCAGTAATATCAACTCGAGTTCCCTCATGAATGACGAATTGGTCAGAACTTGATTTAGCAGGCGTATTCTTCACATTCACAGTTGGCGCCACCACAATAGCACCCGTGCGGTTTAAGAGAACTTCTTTCTGCTGATATGCAAAGACATTACAGAACAGGAAAATAACCAAGAAGAATATACCACCAAAAAAGCCCATCTTGCGCAAATAGATTTGCGGAGCAAACAGATAGACCAATGCTAAAACCAAAGCTATGATAATCGCTATGATACCAGTCTTAGCCCAGCAATCAACACTGGTATAATTTACTAAAGCCTTATACCATGTCACGAAAAACATCTCGCTTACAGGTGTAATCTTGTCAATCGTCTTGCCACGAACAAACTGAAGATTGAAATTAATATCTTCATCTCCAGGAGACAGGAGATGAGCACGCTCGAAAGCCAATACTGACTTAGTGATATTATCCGTACGATAATAAGCATTACCCAAATTATAATAGATCTCAGAAGAAACACCATTTTTCAGGAGATCCTCATAATCCTTGATAGCTTGCTGGTAATTCCCTTTCTGATACTCAGCATCTGCATTCTGCTTGGTTATTGCAGAAGCAGACACAGATGTAAGGAGAAAGAATGCAAGAATCCATATGAAAGAATAGGACTGTCTGTCCTCTTTTGCACGGTTCTTGTGCTCCTTGCGCATAGCATTGATTGCGTTTTCTATTTCCATAATTCCTGTCATAGCAGAATTGAAAGTCTTATTCATATTACCAGCAGCATCACCCGGTGCATATCGTTCGAACTCGCACTCATCCAATGCCTGGGTAAATTTATCAATCGTTGAGATGTTGACAGAATGCATCTCTAAATTTTCCGTGATATTCTCACGAGAGAGTTTCTCTACAGGAATATTCAACTTATAGCTCACATAACCCCACAATGCTCGCAAAACTTCATCATAGAATTCACTCTGTTTACCATGAGACATTAACTGCTGAGCTTTTTTCAGACGTTTCGTTGCAATCTTATTAGCCTTATTAGAACGAACCTTCACGATGTCTGCATTTTCCAAAGCTCGTTTGCGGAAGACAACAAGCAAAACAATAAAGGTGATAAGCGGAACGAGCAGACTGGTCCAATATCCAAAACTGCCATAGAACATATCATCCAAATCATGCAACTTGCTCTTTCCTAATTTCAAAGCACGAATATCCTTTGCCTGATCGGAGAAATCCTGTGAACCTCCTGTAGAACCATCGCCTTTAGACACAGTCAGATCAAAGGCCTGAGTCTTGATGGTCTTATATGAATTAGAAGATGTATCGTAATATGTAAATTCTACAGGCGGAATCTTATAAGAACCCTGATTACGAGGTACAACCAAGAAATCATATACCATATTACCTTCAACACCATTGGAGGTCAGGCGAGTCTTGTCGGTTATCTTAGCATCATATTTATCAAAATCTTTCGGCAAAGTAACGACAGGTTGTTTGAGAAGCTTGAGATTTCCTACTCCACCCACAACCACACGGATGGTAACAGGATCACCTGCTTTTACTTCTTTCTTGTCTATACTTGCAGAAATATTAAACTTACCCACACCTCCTGAGAAATTAGCTGGACGAGAAGGCAAAGGCAAAACATTGATAGTCATGCCTGGTGCTTTGATATCCTTGTGTACCTCAACATAACCGGAGCCACCATTAAAGAAAGCTTCCATCGGATCCACATTACGATTCTGCTGAACGACGAGACCCTTAAAAGTAATAGACGGAATTTCAAGTTTACCAGTCATCTGCGGATACATGACATACTGGCTCCAGGTCACACACTTATATTGACGGCCATTGACCATTTCACTATGAAAAGCCTTCTGCTGAGGCAAAGCTACCTCCTGAGTATGGAAACCCTTCAAGTCAGGCATTTTTCCTTCCAACTGAGACAAATCAACCAGAGTATATACCTTATATGTCAACAAGACAGGTTCCTGTTCATGTACCGTTTTCTTATTGGCAGAAACCTTGATGAAAAGATCTCTACCAGAAATAGAAGAACCAGCCTGTCGCATACGAGGTTCATCATCCATATTGGAACTTCCGTGCATATTCGGAGCACCATTGGAATTTCTGGCATGACCAGAAACACTCACCTTAACAGCACGAGAAGCAATTCTCTTACCATTTACTACAGCATGAGAAGATCCTATCGTATAAGAACCATTCTTTGCAGCATACAAAGTATAAGTAATAGTAACGGAAGAAGAAGAACTGGTATGTCCGTTAATCATCTGATAGCTGGACTGCTGGGAAGTATAAGGACCGGCAATCACTTCCAATCCTTCTGGTACTCCGCCCATGCGGAATTCCTCCACATCACGCGTATTAATAGTGTAAGCCAGACGGAAGTTCTCACCCGCCGACACATGAGATGGAGCAGATACAACAATATGCTGAGCACTGGAACTCAGAGCACAGCAAATAGCAATCACCACCAATATCGCATAACGTCCAATATGTTTCATTATACACATCATAATTTTACTTTTTGAAAAAAAGAGTCTGTGATAAGATTCCTATTACCAGTTTTTCTCATAAGAGCGGCTCTTAGGCTGTGACAATGCTTTCTGCATTTTCTGTTTTGTAGCCTTCTCTTGTTGAATAGCTGCATTCAGAAGTTGCTCAGCGTTGTCTTTGCTCATCTTGTCCTGATTACGCTCTTCGTTCTGGTTCTGTTTATTCTTATCCTTGTCGTTATTTTTCTTATTGTTTTTATCTTGTTCGTTATTCTTGTCCTTATTATTCTGGTCTTTGTTTTTATTTTTGTTGTTCTTGTTCTTATTATTCTTATTATCTTTATTATTCTTTTGAGGTTGATTCTTCAGAAGTTTCTTACACAAAGCAAGATTATATCTTGTTTCATTATCCTGAGGATTACATCTCAGAGCCATTTTATAACATTCAATAGCCTTGGCATATTCACGATGGGTTTGCATGATAACACCCATGTTGTGATAACTCTTGGAACGTCTCAGCACATTGGTTTCTTCCTGTACTGCATGCTGGTACTGTACCATCGCCATGGAATCCTTCTGCTGCATCATCAAAGCACAACCTAAATTATACAAAGCCTGGGTATTCTTAGCATTTTTAGATATAGCTTTCCGATATTGGGTTTCAGCCTGAGCCCATTTCTGAGATCGGTATAACTTATTACCCTGTCGAATGAAGGTTCTGTCATTCTGCGCAAATGCAAGTCCGCAATTCACAATCAAGAGAAGAAGCAGGATACTGGTTTTACCCAATTGCGATGATTTGGCAGCCCTTCCCATAGAAAAGGCCTTTCCAAAGAACATGACATTTCTCAACAGAGGATTTTTCACTTCCAAAATACAGATTTCTATGATTAAGAGCAATATCACTAAAATACCAACAGCCTGAAACTGTTCGTCATACTCACTGTATATCACAGAAGAAGTATCTCCCTTTTGCAATTTTGCCAGATCATCATTCAGTGTTTTCTCTGCATCGCTGGTATTATCAACATGAATATACTGTCCGCTACCAGCCTGAGCCAATTCCTTGCACATGTTTTCATTCAGGGCAGTCATAACCGTATTACCGGAATGATCTTTCAGATAACCGCCATCACCCATAGGGATAGGCGCACCTGTCGTATTACCAATACCAAGGATAAATACATTAATACCTTTTTTCTTGGCAGCGGCAGCAGCATCCGTTGCTCCTGGTTCATGGTTTTCACCATCAGTAATCACAACGATAGCGCGTCCAACATTGTTTTGTTGGGTAAAACTTTTAGAAGCCAAATCAATGGCATCAGCTATATTGGTGCCTTGTGTCTGAATCAGACCAGGGGTGATATTCTGCAAGAACATCTTGGCAGAAACGTAATCGCTGGTAATAGGCAACTGCACAAACGCATCGCCTGCAAAAACAATCAGTCCAATCTTGTCATTGGTAAAATTATCAACCAGATTTTCTACCAGCATCTTACTCTTATCAAGACGGGAAGGAACGACATCCTCTGCCAACATAGAGTTGGAGATATCCAAACAAATGATAGTTTCAATACCCTGTCGCTTATCATGCGAAATCTTGCTACCCATCTGCGGACGAGCCAACATGACAATCAGGAGTGCCAATGCTGACAACAGCAGACAGAATTTCACGGTAGGACGGTATTTAGAAATACCAGGCATCAATTGTTTGAGAAGCTCAGGATCACCCAGCTTCTTCAACTTTGCATGTCTCCTCCTCCATCCTATCAGTCTGATTAAAATCAAAACAGGAAGGATGCATAGCAACCAGAGGAATATAGGATCTTCAAAACGTAACATTATCTAATCTTTTTAAATCTACAAGAATCGACTTCATGTATAAAATAGAAGTTCGACCTCTTTTTTTAAGGAATTTTTCTCAACCAGGTGATTCTAAGAAGAATTTCCATGAGCAAGATCAAGAACGCTGCAATAATGAAAGGCTGATATGCCTCATATCTCTTGGCGAAATGCTTGACATTCATCTTCGTTTTCTCCAGTTTATCAATATCCTGATAGATTTGCTTCAACTCCTTGTTATTGGTAGCTCGATAGAAATTACCATCGGTAGTCTGGGCAATATCCTTCAAAGTCTTCGTGTCTATTTCCACAGGAATATTCACGTATTGAACTCCACCTGCTACAGGTACTGGATATGGAGCAACCTTATTAGTACCGACACCAATGGTATAAACTCTGATACCCAAACTTCTGGCAATTTCTGCAGCTGTCATAGGAGAAATATCACCCATATTATTACTACCATCAGTCAGAAGAATGACAACCTTGCTCTTTGATTTCGAATCTTTCAGACGACTCACGGCATTAGCCAGACCCATACCCACAGCGGTACCATCCTGGATAAGACCTCGGGCAGCTATATCCGTACGAGTATCTTGCAACAGACGTAAGAGACTCGAATGGTCTGTGGTCATCGGACACTGAGTAAAAGCCTCACCGGCAAAAATCGTCAAACCGATATTGTCATTCGGACGGCCGGATATGAATTCATGAGCAACATCCTTGGCAGCTTCCATACGGTTAGGTTTCAAGTCTTCAGCAAGCATGGATGTAGATACGTCCATCGCCAGCATGATATTTATACCTTCCACCGTCTTGTTGTCCCAGGAATTATGGGTTTGAGGACGAGCCATTGCACAAACAATCAGTACAAAAGAGACGCAGCGCAGAAACATCGGAAGATGAATCAGACGAACACGCAGACTCTTAGGCGCATAAAGATACTGCTTGGTATCACTCATACGCATCGTTGGCTCGTTCTTTCTCCTGTATAGGAAATACCATAATATATAAGGTATCAATAACAGGAGTAACAGAAAGTATCCTTTACTTGCAAATTCCATTTTTTCGTTTTATTAATAACTATCGTCCAACAACCACTGTTAAACAAGTGAAACCACTGTATAGACGATATAAACCAAAATAGCAACAATCGCCAAAGAGCCTGCCCATAAGAGCAACTTGATGACCTTACGCTGACTCTGAGACTTCTTATCATTCTCACTCAATGTTGGAACGATTTTCTCCTCTACAGGCTTTTCGTCGGTCTTTGTCTGATCGATAAAGTTGATGGCATTAACGAGATTAGAATCGTTTTCATTGATGAGCGTCTCATACTTGGCAAACTTTACCAGATCGGCAGTTCTGAAGAGTTGTCTCAATTCATCAATCATCTTCTGATCACCAGCAGACTGAAGACATTCGATAATTTCGCTACTGGTCATCTCCATAGCGTTAAATCCGAAGCGACCATTAATATATTCACGCAAAGTATTGGTAAGACGTGTATAATACTCTTTCAGATTCTCCTGATTCTCAGAGCGCTGATGCTTGATAGCGTTGATTTCGTTAAGAGCCTTTTCATGAGCAGGAACTCGTTTTACAATACGGAAACTTTTGAGAATTGGTTTATTCTGCTTTAACCTCTGCAAGAGATAACACATTGCACCACAGAGCAATAACATCAATACGCTCAACCAAAAGATTCCACTCCATTCACTCCAAAGGAAAGGATTGTCCTGAACGTCCTTAGGAGGATAGAACTGGTTAGGATGAACTGTATCTACAGGAACCGTAAGTACTTTCAATGCTAAGGGATTACCATGAAAGTCCTTGCCGTTTACCTTTACATTGAGTGCAGGAATCGCATACACATTCTCATCGAAAGAAGTAAGCGTATAGTTGCGACTCACCTGAATGCGGTTACCATCAATCTCAGAAGTATTTTCTTCACTCTGTCCAACAACCTCTACACCAGGTATCAACTGTTGGGAAGGTTTGAAAGAAGGCATTACAATCTTCTGACCACGGTTGGCAGTCACTGTAAGATGTAAAGTAGTCTGCTCACCAATGAGAAGTTGCAGAGAATCCAACTTCTGTTCAACACTTTGTGCTGAAGCAGAAAAGGCACTGCAAATCAAGGCGATTGCTAATATAAAACTTTTAACTTTAATCATTAATCCAATATTATATGATTCGCAAAGTATTTATATACTTCAGTCATCGTAATCATTTCATCCTCTCTGCTTGAAAAGCATGAGAAGCGCTTTAGAGAAATCTTCATTCGTAGCAATGGAAGTCCAGTCCACTTTACTCTTGGCAAATGTATCACGAAGTTTTTCTTCACGATACATCCAATTGCGAGTATGAGCCAACCTCAATTTCTTGCTACTGGTATCAACATACATTTCATGTCCAGTCTCAGCATCCCTTACCTTCAACAAGCCGATATCCGGTAATGTCTTAGCCCTTAAATCATAAACCTGGATGGCCACTACATCATGTTTCTGATTGGCAATCTGCAGTTTGTGCTGATAATCTTTTTCATCATAGAAATCCGAAATCAGGAACGCAGTGCAATGTCTCTTCATGACACGAGTGAAATATTCCAAGGCAACACCGATATCGGTGCGCTGGCTGTCGGGATGGAAATCCAACATTTCCCTAATGATATAAAGAATATGTTTTCTTCCCTTCTTCGGAGGAATATACTTTTCTATTCTGTCCGAGAAAAAGATAACACCTATCTTATCATTATTCTGAATAGCGCTGAAGGCTAATGTGGCAGCTATCTCTGTAGCTAAGTCACGTTTCATCTGGCAACTTGTACCAAAATCCAACGAGCCACTCACATCGACCAACAGCATGACCGTAAGTTCGCGTTCTTCTTCAAAAACCTTGACGAACGGACGATGGAAACGGGCTGTAACATTCCAATCAATGTCACGCACATCATCTCCGAACTGATACTCCCTTACTTCCGCAAAAGCCATACCCCTACCCTTGAAAGCAGAGTGGTATTGACCTGCGAAAACATTCTGGCTCAATCCGCGAGTCTTGATTTCAATCTTACGAACTTTTTTTAAAAGATCTTGTGTATCCATCAAGGAACCTCCACCTTGTTGATAATTCGGCTTACAATTTCTTCACTGGTTACATCACTTGCCTCAGCCTCATAAGAAAGACCAATACGATGTCTCAAAACATCATGAGCAACAGCTCTCACGTCCTCAGGAACCACATAACCGCGATGCTTGATGAAAGCGTATGCTCGTGCTGCTTTTGCCAAAGAGATACTTGCACGTGGACTACCACCAAAGGTAATCATATCCTTCAAATCTGCCAGTCCATAACGGTCAGGATAACGGGTAGCGAAAACAATATCAGCAATATACTGCTCAATCTTTTCATCAATATATACCTCATTGACAATGCTACGAGCCTTGAGAATTTCATCAGCAGAAGTAACAGCAGTCACTGTAGGCATACTGCCCTGAATATTTTCACGGATGATAAGTTTTTCCTCTTCCAATGACGGATAATCAATGACAACCTTTAGGAGGAAACGGTCAACCTGCGCTTCAGGCAGCTGATAAGTACCTTCCTGTTCTATAGGGTTCTGAGTAGCCATAACAAGGAAAGGATTAGGCAACTTGAAAGTCTGTTCGCCAATGGTAACCTGATGTTCCTGCATAGCTTCCAGCAAAGCACTCTGTACTTTAGCAGGTGCACGGTTGATTTCATCAGCCAACACAAAGTTTGCAAAGACAGGGCCTTTCTTTACATGGAAAGACTCATCCTTCTGGGAATAGATCTGTGTACCGATTACATCGGCAGGCAACAAATCGGGAGTAAACTGAATGCGACTATAATCGGCACTAATCAACTGAGACAGTGTTTTAATTGCAAGGGTCTTAGCCAATCCCGGCACACCTTCCAAGAGAATGTGACCATCGGAAAGCAAGCCTATCAAAAGACAGTCAACAAGGTGCTTCTGTCCTACAATGACCTTATTCATGCCAGTTACCAGATTGGTAACGAAATGACTTTGTTGTTCAATCCGGATATTCAATTCGCGGATATCTATAGCTTCTGCCATAATCTATATACTTTTACGTTTAAACTCTAAATTAAAATCGTATTTAATCACTCCAAGATAAGGAGCATTTATTAAAACAATCGCAAAAGTAATCATTTAGCCTCAGATAGACGAATATAGCAATCTAAATAATATTAAAAATGAGAGATATTTTCTTTATTTAAGAAACTTTTGATATTTTGAGCCAAAGAAACAAGCAATAAAAATGGGGAATGTAAGAAACATTCCCCATGAGAATACTATAATCATATATAAATATAGCATCTGTAGATTACGCATTCTTGATCCAGTTTACGATCCACTCACCAACCTGAGTGGTACCGTACTGTGCACCGCCCTCAACCTGAATTTCAGGTGTACGGACATTGGCATCAAGAGAGGCATCAACAGCCTTGCGAATCAAAGCACCTTCCTCGTTCAGACCGAAGTGTTCAAGCAACATGGCTGCAGAAAGAATCTGAGCAACTGGGTTGGCAAGATTCTTGCCAGCTGCCTGTGGCCATGAACCATGAACAGGCTCAAACAATGGAGTATGCTCACCCAAAGAGCTGGATGGCTGCAAGCCCATAGAACCTGTAATGCATGAGGTCTCATCAGTCAGGATGTCACCGAAGGTATTCTCTGTTACGATGACATCGAAGAAAGTAGGTTCTGTCAACACACGCATAGAAGCGTTGTCGATAAACATATAGTCGGTATTAACCTCAGGATACTGAGGCTCCATTTCCTTAGCAATCTGACGCCAGAGACGAGAAGAAGCCAAAACGTTTGCCTTATCAACAACAGTCAAGTGCTTATTGCGCTTCATGGCAAACTCGAAAGCTACCTTCAAGATGCGCTCAATCTCAGGACGTGTATAGATATCTGTATCGTAAGCCTTGTCGTTGTCCTGATACTTCTCACCGAAGTACATACCACCGGTCAACTCACGAATAACAACAAAGTCAGCACCCTTCAAGAGTTCATCTTTCAAAGGAGACTTGTGGAGCAAGCAATCGAATGTTGCAACAGGACGTACATTAGCAAAAAGGCCCAACTTCTTACGCATAGCGAGCAAACCCTGCTCAGGACGAACCTTGGCAGTAGGATTGTTGTCGAAACGTGGGTCACCAACAGCTGCAAAAAGCACAGCATCAGCATCCATACAAGTCTTGAAGGTTTCCTCTGGGAATGGATCACCTACCTCATCGATAGCATGAGCGCCGCAGATAGCCTCGTTGTAAGTAAACTCGTGATTGAATTTCTCTGCAATGGCCTGCATAACTGCAACGCCCTGCTTCATAATCTCTGGTCCGATACCATCACCGGCGAGAACTGCAATGTTTAATTTCATCTTATTTATTTTTTAATCGTTTTTATTCCATGTCTAAATTTCGAGGCGATACTGGCTGTTCGTCACTCTTATCTGCCTCATACATATTGATCATCTTCAGTGTTGCCTTGATAGCAGCCTCAGTCTGGTCGGCATCCAAACCACGGGTTCTCCAGATACGATTACCTTCACGCCAAGTGATGACAGTCTGAACAAGTGCGTCTGTACGACCGCCAGGAGGAATACTTACCTGATAGTTGTCAAGCAATGGGAAGGTTTTGCCAAGCTTTACCTTATATATATTACGTAAAGCTTTCACGAAAGCATCATACTGACCATCACCAGTACTCTGATCTTCATATTCCTTGCCATCGATTTCAACTTTTACACTTGCAATAGGCTTCAAACCATAAGAAGTTGACACCATGTAGCTTACCAGCTTTACCTTATCTTCAGGAGCGGAATGTTTCAGCACATCACTCACGATATAAGGAAGATCATCCTGAGTTACCAACTGTTTGCGATCACCCAGTTCGGTAATACGTTTCGTCACCGCCTTGGTTTGCTCCGGCGTCAACTCCAAACCCAGTTCATTAAGATTCTGAACAATATTAGCCTTACCGGAGTTCTTGCCAAGTGCATATTCACGATGTCTGCCGAATCGTTCCGGCACCAGATCATTGCAATAAAGTTTGTCCTTGTTATCGCCATCAGCATGAACACCAGCCACCTGTGTAAAGACATTATCACCCACGACAGGAGTATTCGGAGCCACAGCAATACCACTATACCCCTCTACCAGACGGGAGATATCATTCAGACGATCTTCCTTGATATTAGTTTTAGCCTCAAACATATCCTTCAGAATCACCTGCACGCTCGCTAAAGGCGCATTGCCACAACGCTCACCCAGACCATTTACGGTAACGTGAAGTCCCTTAGCCCCACTCAGTACTGCAGCCAAAGAATTGCTCACCGCCAAGTCATAATCATTATGAGCATGGAAATCGAAGTGAGTTTTCGGATAGCGGCGCACCATCAGGCGCATATACTCCACACACTGTAATGGGTTCAGAATTCCTAAAGTATCAGGAAGAAGGAAACGCTTGATAGGCAGCTTGACCAGTTCGTCCATCATCATGAAGAGATAATCACGACTATCGCGCATTCCGCTCGACCAATCCTCCAAGTAGAGATTTACAGTGAAATTCTTGCTCAAGGCATAATCAATGGTCTGCTTGATATGCGCAAGATGCTCCTCTGGAGACATCTTGAGCTGCTGGGTGCAGTGCTTGTAACTGCCCTTTGCCAAGAGGTTGATAACATGACCGCCACATTCGGCAATCCAATCTACACTCTTATTGTTATCCACGAATCCAAGTACCTCAACGGAATCCAGTTTACCTATGGTCTTAGCATAACGGCAAATACGAGCGACAGCATCCTTTTCGCCTTCCGAAACACGAGCTGAAGCCACCTCAATACGATCCACATTGATATCGTGCAACAGCATTCTTGCTATCATCAACTTCTCGTGAGGAAGGAAACTGACACCATTGGTCTGTTCGCCATCACGCAGCGTACAGTCCATGATTTCAATCTCCTTGATACGAGAATTATCTCTCTTTGCGTTAACATCCATAATTACTTGTTTTTAGCTTCCCAAGCCTCTACCTTGTCACGGTTCTGCACGAGGAAATCCACATCATCCAAACCATTCTCGAGACAGTGCTTCTTGTAGCCATTGATCTCGAAATGCTCGCTCTTGCCAGTTGCAAGATTAGTAACGGTCTGATTAGGAAGATCCACCTTTACCTCTGTCTTATGATCCTTATCGATGCTCTCGAAAAGTTCTTTCAGGAATTCCTCACTTACGACAACAGGCAAAACAAGGTTGTTCAACTCGTTGTTCTTGTGAATATCAGCGAAGAAAGAGCTGATGACAACACGGAAGCCAGCGCCAGCAATGGCCCAAGCAGCATGCTCACGAGAAGAACCAGAACCGAAGTTCTTACCTGCTACGAGGATGACACCACTGTAAGAAGGGTCGTTCATCACGAAATCAGGCTTAGGAGTACCGTCAGCATTATAACGCCAGTCACGGAAAAGGTTGTCGCCCATACCTTCCTTGTCAATAGCTTTGAGGAAACGGGCAGGAATTATCTGGTCTGTATCAACATTCTCCAAAGGAAGAGGAATGCAGCTTGATGTGATTACAT
>ERZ1034687.1209-NODE-1209-length-14156-cov-3.943692_pt1 | contig 14156 bp, 10 predicted proteins | sample MGYA00520704_ERZ1034687 | MGnify/ENA primary metagenome ERZ1034687 (study PRJEB33766, sample SAMN09781762) | gut metagenome | biome: gut microbiome | host: Homo sapiens | place: Madagascar | study: EMG produced TPA metagenomics assembly of the PRJNA485056 data...
CATCTGCAGTAATGATGGGTTCAACGCCTAATCGTCTGAGTGCATAATCTACGGAGAAGATGTTTCCTGCATTATATTTTATGATTGCAACGTTCATTATCTTATGCTATGATTAAAAATGTGGAGCAAAATTAGCAAATTATAAGAAAACGCTCTAATTAAACTGATAAAAGTTGGAATATGGCATAAATAAAAACGGGCTGCGACTGGAAGCATTGCAAGCCGCATGTGGCTGACTGTTTTCATGCGGCTTGCAGAGATGTTTGTCGCGACATGCGGGGAATGGAAAAAGGCTGGATTCCAAAGAGCGGAATCCAGCCTGAGAATTTATGAAGAAGTATATTTAAGTGGCTTTAAAGGCGATATTGGTAAATATGCCTATTAAAGTTTTTCTATTTTCGCCAAATAGCCGCCACCCGAAAGCAGGTCGACTTTCAGTTTCTGTCCGGCTTTTATCTTGCGGTTGCTGATGACTATTTTTTTGTAGTTTGAGCCTTCGTCCGATGCTACAGTCATACGATAAGTTCCTTTGGGGAGGAAGCTCATATTGAGTTCTCCTTTGTAAGGAGTTTCACCGTTCAGTACGGATAGATACCATATGTCGCCCTTTCTTCTGGCTATGGCTGCTAGTTCTCCGATGCGGCTTTCAGTCAGAACTTTGGTTTCGTCCCAAACCACCGGTACTTCTTCGATGAACATCCGTCCCGGACACGACAACATGTCTTCCATGTCGGCGGCAAAAATCAGCATGGGCGAAGTAAAAGTGTAAATGCTGGCCAATTGATGGGTAAAGCTTACGGATTTCGGGCAGAAGTTCCGGAAGTTTAATGGCGTATAATCGGCAGGACCGGCCAACCAGCGAGTAAAAGGCAATACCGTGTTGTGATACGGCCATGGCGGACCAGGGGCCCAGCTGTTTTCACCACCTACAGTTTCCAACCCTCGTACCGCTTCTTTTGCCAGCAGGTTGGGATAAGTATAATTGTCGCCGGTAGGTTTGTTTACTCCGTGGAATATAACCATCAAGTGTGCTTTGGCAGCATCTTTTAGGATATTCTCCATCAGATTGACGGTGAAAAGATTCTCGGTATGAAAGAAGTCGATTTTCAATCCTTTCACTCCAATTTCGGCACATTTCTTCATAAAGTCAGTCCGCTCGTTAGCATCTATCAGTCCGATATCTGTTTTATTTCCCGAACGGGGAGAAGAGGGACGCCATACCCAGATGTCTACGTTTTTGGCTTTGGCATAGTCGACCAACTCTTTCAAGAAATCCCATTTAGAGCGTCCGTTAGCGTTCTTTTCTGTTTTATCCCAAAGTTCCCAACCATCGTCTACTACAACCGATTGCAGCCCTAATTCGGCAGCTCCGTCTACATATTTTTTGTGGTTGGCTACACTGAGGCGGTCATTCCCTTCTACTAACCAAGTAAAGACGGAACGTCCCGGTTTTATCCATTCCGTATCCTTTCCTTTTGGGAAAAGGGCTGGGTTGGGCTTATCTGACACTTGGGCGATGATTTGGTTATTAACCAAGCCATTCAGGTCATCGGCCAACATAAGTACACGCCACGGAGTAACAATTTCATTTTCTCCTTTGCGGGGCGAAACAATCCAAGGCACATCGCAAACAGCTTCATGATAGAATTTTGCAGGAGGAAGGCCTGTGATGATTCCGGTTTCCATGTGCCCTTTGTTCTCTACATAGCCGAACTGTACACGATTGTTTTCTTTGCCGAACAAAACGGCTCCGTGAAAATTGAATAGGTTGGCTTCTGTAATGGCTGCATACGTTCCGTCCGGCAAAAGGAAGGTAGCGGGAGGAGCCAATAATTCATTTTTTATAGAGTCAGTATTCCGCTCTTGATAAGCTTGTATCCATCCGTACTGAAACGGCCCACTGGCATACCATACGTGTGTGCCTGACGGGAAAGTATAACTTGTTTGTTCACTGTAAATACAGCGCGGACCGTTTGTCGGAATGCGGTAACGCAGGGCTACACCATTGTCAAATTCCCACGAATCAATGTAGTATATATTCCCGTCTTTTTGTTCTATTGCATATGTTTTATACTTTTCGGAAGTCGTATTGGCTGTAGTGCTTTTAATCTCTTGTCCCAGTAACCGGTTGTCGATATTCATTCCTAACGGGGAAGTCATAATGACAGGTCTTCCCTTGAATGAAATGCCGAAATTGAGTTGACCGGCCTCTATTCCGATATTCATCTTGGCCTGTTGGGCTTGAAGCAGGCACGGGATGGAAAAGGCAAGTGACAGATGAATTAGTTTTCTGAGTTTCATAATTAATAGGTTAGGTGAAATAATTAGCTTATAAAGAGTCGTTTTTTACTCTATTACATACCACGTATATCCTTTTGCCGGAATTTTGACGGTAAGATTAACCGTGTAATCTCGGTTCAAGGTATAGGTAGTCGGTGTGCCTTCCTGCTCACGAATGCTGGCTGTGTTTGTCAGTCCGGTATAGTACAGCGGAAGCTGTATGCTACGTGTTATTTCTTTGTCGGTTGGGTTGTAAAACATGGCCAGTCCTTTTTCTTTTTCTGTAGTACTTACGTGCATGATGCCATCCCAATCGCGTGCATCCGGTTTGCGCAAATGAATGATGTCGCTATTCAGTATGTTTCTGTATTTTTTATACCAGCTGATGATTTCTATCACGGCTTTTTTAGTCTCCGGAGTATCATATAGACGCGGACCACGATAGCAGGCTTGTACTCCTGCACCATAGTTTTGAAACATCAGTGTCTTATATTCGTACAAATGTTCACTCAACGGCTCCAGTGTGGCCGCGGCACCGCCTCCCTGATATTCCACCAGTGGAACAAAGCTCCACAAAGAAGACGGAATGCGCTCAAATGTACAGTCATAATTCAGTTGGCGGGTATGGATAAGTTGCCGGTCGCGTGGCAATGACCAATTGACTTCCCGATAACCGATTCCTACCTTGGTAGAACCGTTCAAAAAGTAGAAGTCGGGCACATTGATATAGATTCCGTTTTCGCACATCCAATGATAAAGTTCTGTTATCTTATGGAATTGGTTCCATTGCGAATCTTTCAGTCCCTTGTGATGTGAGTGGACAGTAGATGCGCAGAAGTCGCCAGGATACGAACCATCGTGTTCAAAGCATCGCATCCCCGTTTTCTCGAAGAAAATCTTTACCTTGCGGAAATATTCATACCCCCAGTCACTGCACAAGCAAGGGGAACTGCCGAAGGTCATGCCGCCACGTTTTCCGGTTTCTGGATTGATGACATCCACCTCATCGCTAATCCAGCGGCTGGCGAGCAGTGAGTAGCATCCCATTTCTATGCCTTTGCTGCGGGCATAGTCAACGAACGCTTTATATTTGGCTATATTGGCATCAGAGATATCTTCCACATTCAAGCCCGACCCGAAACTGAGAATTATCATTTCATAACCGGTCTCGGCACATTGGTCGATGGCACGATAAACGGTCTCCGGATTGGTAGAAGTGAGGTGCATGAAGATGGGATTTTCCGTAGTCCATGGTGCAATGGTGCGATATAGCTTACGGGTGAACAGCCCTTTCCGTTCACGGTCATAACTATCGAATGGCATTTCGTACACACTGAAAGACTGGAAAGAACTGTTGGAAGGAACGGATTGGTCCGGTCCCATCTTAGGTGAAACATCCAATATGCAGGGAGTTTGCAACAAGTAGTTCCGTTGTGAAGTATAATCCGGATCGGTAACCCATTTCTCGGTGATGTCCGTCTCTTTTTCCGTGAAACTTCCTCCGCATGCATAGTCACTTTCTATGTGAATGTTGGGCAAGAGAAATTTAGAAGGCTCACCACCCACTGGCGATTCGGGCTCGGCAAATGCCAGATATTCTAATTGGAAAGTGTCGATATTGATTGGCAGACCGGATTGATTAATCACTTCAAACCGTTTGCGGATGAGAGGAATTTTATCGTATACCGATACGTGAAGTTTTACAAGTATGTCTTTCAGCTCCTTGTCGCCACGCAGTGTGAAAATGATTTCACTTCCGGTCGCTACTTCCTTATTGAGTGCCCAACGGCTGCGTGCCCATTTTATGTCTTCCTTGATTGGGACAATCTCAAAGTCTTCCACCAAAAAAGATTCGGGTATGGTTGTCATATTCTCTATCCATTTCTCTTCGAGGTATGCTCGCTCCGGTTGTCCTGCCAATCCTCCAATTAAATGCTTCTTTCCATCGATTTGTATGCTGCCTTCACTGCTGACGGCACGTATCATACTTTCTCCGGTCATACGGTTTATGAGGTTGGTAGTGGCTAAATTCGGGAAGATCCGAAATGTACGCGATATCATAGGATTGGCCACGATGATGCTTTTCTTGTCGGCCGATGCATAAATTCCGGCTTTTGCCTTTTCGGGCGTAATCAACCAGTCGAAATCGGTTTTTGTAGAGGCCGGTACGGATAGTACGGGAAGTTTGCTGATTTTGTTTGCTAACTTACTTGAAACGCTGATTGTCATTTCCGGACCTTTTCCGGCATATTCGGCACTGACTGTTTCCGGCTGTGAGGATTTATATTCGATGGTCGGGGCAATCCATAATGCATTATCGCCACTGGCACCATCGTCTGTAGGGTCTACCAACAATTCAAGTGTGCTGACGCCTTTTAAATCGACATCAATAGAGAGGGGAGCCTCTTTTCCGTGCAATACGCCACTGTTGTAAAGCTCTTTGCCATCGCCTTTTACAATGAAGCAGACCGAACCTTTGCCTATTTTGCCATTTGTGCCGGCCATTCCTAAGAACTGTTTGTCATTACCGTCCTTGCGGAAATAGAGTTTCGTACCGTTTACCAGTGGAATGACCGCTAAGTTCTTGTCTGAGGTGTTGATTCGGCTGTCGGCTACGCCTATTTGAGACCGCAAACGCGTAGCGTCTTTGTGCAGATCTATTTTCAGTATGCTTTTTGCATGCGTGCCTATGACTTCAGTATAAACCTTTCCGTTGATAGTGGCTTGTTCGCCGGTTACGGATTTTCCGTTTTGCACTTTTCCGTACTCTTGCCACATGTTCGACAGATTTAGTTCTGATAGTTTTATGGAATGTTGTGCTTGTCCGCTCAGGCAAGCGAAAAAAGCACTGACTAATAACAAATTCTTTTTATTCATATATTTATAAGGTTATATTATCAATAGTTGTTCGTATCTGTCCTGAAAGGAGCTACAGGCAGTCCATCCCGGTTGAACAGATTTCCGGCACTTGCATCATCAAAGCAATAGCGAACGGCAACCGGATGCTTTATTTGAGGAGATGAAACAATCAGGCGATTCCCTTTGATACGGGCTTGAGCAGGAATAAAATGACCATCCTCTCCGGCAATTGTCATGCCTTTTATCTCTTTGTCATGACAAACCAGTCCGGACTCTGCATTACTAAAGGAAAGAATCGCTTTCCCTTTTTCTATGTTTATTTGTTTGAAGAACGAACTTTCATGTCCTTGCTCTATTACTTTATATTCTTTCTTCAGAGCTAAGTTGGCCAATCTTGTGCCTACTTCTGCTTTCTGTGCGGGATGTATGTTCTTAGGGTCTCCTATATCTACAGTCACAACCAACCCCGTTTCGGGTACTTTGCGCACAACTTGCTCTTGTGCCTCACGTATCAGTGCCGGTCCGTTGTTGCTTGATTTATATTCGAACGGTGCTATCTGAACCAGGTAGAAAGGAAATTCCTTGTTGAATCCTTTTCTCCAGCTTTCGATAAGCTTTTCCATCAACGCACAATATGATGAAGGATTGTCTCTGTTAGACTCTCCCTGATACCATATCGCTCCGGCAATGTTGTAAGGCATTAGCGGATGAATCATGCTGTTGTAAAGCACTCCCGGTTCTACAGGCCACCACGGATAAGTCTTGTCAATCATGGCATCAACTATTTTCTTGTGTCGCATTATGGTGTCACGTGGAACCCATACTTCCGCAGGAGTCCCTCCCCATGCTGAGACAATTAAACCGATTGGCACGTTCAGCTCTTTTTGCAGCTGCTTGCCGAAAAAATAAGCCGTCGCACTGCGCCGTCGCATTACTTCGGGAGTACATTCTTCCCATTGCCCGTGGCAGTCTTCCTGCAGTGATTTGCTGCCCTGCTTGCTCAGACTGAAAAAACGGATGTTCGGATTGTGGGCAGCATTTATTTCCTCCTGCTGATTTTGTATCCCGTTGTTTGGACTCCATTCCATGTTCGACTGTCCGCTGCAGAGCCATACTTCACCCAACATGATATCTTTCAACTCGATTGTGTTGTTCGATAATATTTGTAATGTGTACGGACCTCCGTAACGGGTTGTCGGGATTTTGGCCATCCAATGTCCGCAGTCGTCCACTTTTGCGCAAACCGTATCTTGTGGCATCCAACTTCCCACAATTTTAACTGTAGAACTGGCTTCTGCCCATCCCCATATCGGCACTGAACTTTGTTGCTGGAGCACCATGTGGTCGGAGAATATCGATGGCAAATGCAAATAAGTAGGAGTTTGTGCTTTGATGACAGGAGTTAAACAAAAAGCCAAACATAAAGCTTTTATAACAGATTTTCCCATTTTCTATGTCTGATTAAAATAAATACATTTTTTGATTTAAACACGATTATTTAACAAAGATGAAAATAATAAATGAATAAATTAATGGATTTCCTGAATAATAAAATGGATTATGTTTTTAGATCTACCGTAGGGAAAAAAAGAAGAGCGCCCAAAGCTCTACATTGGGAATCGATTATAGATTTCTCTTGACGCTCCCCTTGTTCATTCCTATTTTATCATAAGTTCGTAATAAACTTGCAATATTACCTCAAAACGTGATGCGGGTGGCTAATCAACAAGATGCGGCTTGCAGTTCTGCATGATGCGAGAAGATTATGCACTATCTAATGCTGATAACAAGTTATATCGAACTCATGTTATTTATTCATACGGATTGAATGTTCCGTTATCCCATCCTTGTGTTTGTTGAAGTTTAGAATTCCTTTCCAAATGACTGTTCGGAATGGCATAGAAATAATAGTTGTCTTGGAAATTGATATCATACTTTTGATCTAATATCACGACTGAATCTTTAAAATAGGTCGTATAGTCTTTATCTGTATCTATGCTGTTCTTTATTTTATCGAATTCTACAGGCGAAATCTTTAATTTAGGTAAGAGTCCGTGACGCCTGGTTCCATTCAATTCCGAAGCAAACATACGTCTGCGGCGTAAATCCCAATAACGTTTTCCTTCGTAGGCAAATTCTATTTTGCGTTCTAACATTATGGCAGCTATCATTTCATCGTGCGACATATTAGCTTTCAATCCGTACATGTCATTGCTGCCTGCTTCTATTCCGGCACGCTGACGGATACGTTTCAATACATCATAAGCTTCATTTATCTTTCCATTTTCAGCGGCACATTCAGCATAATTCATCAAGACTTCGGCAAAGCGTATTTCTATCCAGTCTGTGCTACTCCTTTCTGTGTAATAAGGAGTATAGCTTACATTGATGGCTTTTCTGCAATAGAATCCGCTGCTGGTAGGGGCAAGTGATGAATGCCCTTGATATGTCCATTGAATTCTGTCTTTTTTGCCACTTAGCTCCCATGTACATCCATTATAGGCTATAGTGCTTGTGAAGCGAGGATCACGATTCCTCCAAAAATGAAGCGGATCATAATCGGGTGATTCGGTAATAGAAATGCCGTTAATCATCGGATACGATTCTACCATTTCTTTTGTCGGTTGGTTGCATCCCGAATAGTTTTGAGCTTCCGATAGCGGACGTGTTGCCGCATCCCAAGCATGAGTAATGTTGGGCTCTTGATAGCGTTTAACGAATAAGGCTTCTTTGTTCATTTCGTCAAACCAAAGATTTTCATAGCTTTCATACAGTCCGTATCCGTTTGCCTCAATTTGTTCAACTGCAGTTTTGTTATAGTTATATGCCGTAGTCCAACGTTCGGCTTTATTCTCAGGATTGAATTGCGGGCTGGCATAGTACAATAGAATTCGTCCTTTCAGTGCCATTACGGTTGCTTTTGTAAAGCGCCCTTCGTCATCACCGGTCCATTTCCAAGGCAAAACATCAATAGCATCGTCTAAATCTTTGATGATAAGATTGATGCATTCTGAAGTTTTGTTGCGGGTAACATATAAATCATCTGTTAGAGCTTGTGGTTGCAAGATCATGGGAATTCCACCATATAAACGTACCATTTCAAAATATCGCATGCCCTTAGAACGAGTGCTTGAGCTCTTAATGATGCTTTGGTTTCACTATCTATGCTTCCGGCTTCGAGGTTGCTTAACATTATATTGATGTTTCTGATAGCAGTGTATGGCCAGTTGTTTATTGAGTTTGTAGTAAGTTGCCCATATAGAATGCCGGTTTCGCCATACGCTTCGTCCGAATATCCGGCAATGTATGCATCCCATCCGGGAAGGTTGTCACGATATAGTTTGTTAAGATAAGCAGTGGCGTATTTGGCGTTGTCCCAAACATCTTTTTCTGTGATAGCTGATAAATCTTTTTTGTTTAGAACGTCACTGCATCCAGAAAGAGCAGTAGCGGTTAATACGCTATATAATAAATATTTTATTTTCATGATGTTTTCATATTAAAGATTAGAAACTAACGTTGACACCAAATGAATAGGTTCGCATTAGCGGATAATTCCTAATGCTTGAGTTTTCTGGGTCGTAAGCTTTTATTTTGTCTTGCAGCAAGAACAAGTTGGTTCCCATCAGGAAGAATTTCAGTTGTGAAAGTCCCCATTTAGACACTAATTGTCTTGGCAGTTGATAGGTAATATTCACATTTTTCAAGCGTAAGAAAGACGTATTCTGAATCCAGAAAGTTGACGCTTTTGAAGCTCCATTATCCGATCCTGCTCTCGGAAACTTTGCGTTTGGATTTTCTGGAGTCCAATAGTCAGCTCTCCATGCATATGCAGATTCCTCCATTCCTTCCCATTCTGTACGTTGGTCGTAAAAACGTTTACCTCCTGCTATTCCTTGGAAGAATAAATCAACACTCAATCCTTTCCATGCTCCACCTACAGAGAATCCGTAATTGATAGGAGCTTTGGTATGTTTAATAACCCATTCTTGGTCATTACTGTCAATCTTTCCGTCAGGTTCATCCGAATCTGCGCCTCTAATGTCTTTATAGTTTAACATTCCTAATTCCGGTTTTTTCCCGAAAATGGTATATCCTTCAGGCAGTGCATCAAGATCGGCTTGTGTGCGGATAATTCCCGTTGCTATGTATCCCATTTGTCGATCTGTATTGTAACCTATTTGCGATTGATAGGGGCGTATATTTTCGGCTTCATCCTGATTTATTAATTTATTGACGGCGTAACCAAAGTTGGTATTGATATTATAAGTGAAGTCTTTTCCTATTTTGTCTTTATAAGAAAGTTCTATTTCGAAACCTTTTGTGTCAATCGTTGCATAATTCTCTTGTGGCATGGAGCCTCCGAATGTTGAAGGCAAGCTCGCCAAACGACTTCCTAAAATGTCATAAGTATGTTTGTAGAATCCACCGGCACTTAATGATAGACGATTTTGTAAAATTTGCATGTCGAATCCGTAATCTACATCCAATGATTTCTCCCACGTAATTTCTGTATTAGGTATTACGCTGGCTGAAACACCATTGCTCAACGAACCAAAGTAGGCACCGGTAGTCAAGTTGTAGCGTTGCATCCATTGCCATCCTCCGACGGCATCGTTTCCAAGTAACCCAATAGAACCTCTTAGTTTCAAGTAATCTATAAAGCGGACATTGTTCTTGAAGAAGTTTTCTTCTGAAATTCTCCATGCTAATGATGCTGATGGGAAGAATCCCCAGCGGTGTTTCGGGGCAAAATTAACGGAACCGTCATAGCGGAAAGATGCTTCTAACAAATATCTGTTATCGTAGGTATATCCTAAACGTCCTACATAAGAGAGACGGCCACTTTCAGAACCAGAACCGTTTACTGTTGAATCTTTAGGATCCGAACTACCTGCAAATAGTTGGTCTACGGCTGAAGATATAAAGTAATTACGCTGTCCGCTTATCCAATCGGTGTTTCCTTCATACTGTTCGTATACAAACAGAGCGTTGATGTCATGTTTGCCAAATGTACGGCTATATGTAGCCATGGCATTAAGCTGATAGCTGTTGTTATTTGTATAACTTTCATAGAGGAAATCTCCATCGTCTCGAGTAGTTATATAGTCCAATTCATTGGTTGGTATGTGATTGTGAGAACCTGTGGTTTTGAATACATAAAGGTCGTAGGGGCGGCTGAACTGTTTGATGAAAGTGTGTCGTTCGTATTTGTTATATGCAAGTTTTAAACTTAAACCTTTGACGAAAGGAACGTCATATTGTAAGGATACGTTTATTTCATAGTTGGAATAACGTTTCTTATTGTATCCGCTATTTCCGTTAAGTACTTCCATCGGATGCCATTTCAGGTAAGTTCCGTTTGGCTTTCCATCAATGTAAGGAGCGAAAATACCACGACGTAGCAGCCCATTGTACAGGTTGTTCATATTGTCGTTATCGTTGTCCCATTTCCAATAAGGTTTATGGTCATTTCTTGTGTCTGTATTAAAACTCAAAGAAGCCTTCAAATCTTTGGTAATATTTGCCTCAATATTACTGCGGACACTGTATTTTTTGAAATTAAGATTGTCGAAAGAACCTGTTTCATAATAATAGTTTCCGCCTATAAAATAGCGCACTCTATCATTACCGCCGCTAACATTTAGTGAATGGCGGGTGACTACCGGAGATTTCCACGTGTCATCTATCCAGTCGTATGTGTGATTTTTGTAATATTCCAATTCGTCTTCAGCATAGTATTGTGTGTCTCCTTCGGGAACCAGAGAGTTGCGTAAGGCTTCATTCGTGTATAAGGCTTGTTCGTATGCATTAAACATATCTGGTATTTTAGTTGCTTCTTCTATACCTATTGACCCTGTATAATTAATAGTAGGTTTGCCTTGTTTCCCTTTTTTGGTATTAACCAGAACAACGCCATTAGCAGCACGAGAACCATAAATGGCTGCAGAAGCACCGTCCTTCAAGACTGAAAGACTTTCCACTTCACTGGCGTCCAATCCATCGAAAGCAAATTTATCGCGAACCACACCATCGATGACATACAACGGAGTAGTGCTGTTCCATGTACCGTCAGCACGGATTGACAAGGATGAACCGCCACCGGGCTTTCCGGCTGTCTGTGTGATGTTGACTCCGGCTAATCTTCCACTTAGTGCACTGGAAAGGTTGGCTGCCGGTACATTTTCAATAACTTCTGAATTGATAGAAGCAACCGAACCGGTCAGATTTACTTTCTTCTGTGTACCATAACCCACCACTACTACTTCGTCAAGGGTTTTTGTGTCTTCTTGTAGTGTGGCGGAAATCATATTCTTGTTACCTATTGCAATGTTTTGGCTGATGTAGCCGATATAAGAGATTACCAAAGTTGCTTTACCCCCCCCACTTCAAGAGCAAAATGTCCGTCAATGTCTGTAACGGTTCCGTTGGTTGTTCCTTTCTCCTGTACGCTGGCTCCGATAATTGCTTCTCCGTTTCTATCCAACACTGTTCCTGTTACTTTTCTTTTTTTAGTTTGTTGTGCAGCATTGGTTTCGTTGGCTTTTTTCGAGAATACAATGTAGTTGTTTGTGTATTCATATTGTAAGTCGGAATCTTTCAATACTTCTTTCAGCATTTCGCTTACTTTGGCTTTTTTCTTTGATAGAGTAACAGTGCTCTTTACGTTTAGTTCGCTGTTGCTATACACTACCAAGTCGCCTGTCTGCTTTTCTATTTCCGCGAAGAGAGTCTCTATGGTCACAGAGTTGGAAGGTAATTCTATTACCGCATTTTGTGCTTTGCCTGTAGAGGCAAACATTTGGAAAGCACAGAAAAACGTTAAAAAGATAGTCGCTTTCATAATATTTAATGTCCTGTTTTGCGTTTTTAGGCATAAAAGATGCCCCAACAAAGGTTTTATTTTCATATCTTTGTTCCGATTAAGTTAATGAATTCTAAGTTTTTGAAAGGGTTTGGAATGCGTTATGCTTAATGTCTGTTCGGCAGGTGTTGGCGCATCTGCCGATTTTTTATAAGGTAAACGCATGAGTAAGTGTTTTTCTCTTTATGTCTTCATGTTTTTCTTGAATTTAGTGGGTTAAACAATAAGGTTAGCGGTATAAAATTATCTCATTTGAGCTTTCTTTTTGTTCTATCCTGAATGGACGTATCTTCTGGATGATTCGTAAAACTTCCATTATCCCATCTCGTTGGCGGAACTTTCCGGTGTATTCATATTCTAATATGGATGCGTTTTTTACGATAATCTTCACGTCATAATAGAGCTCTAATTTTTTCAATATGTCTTTTAGCTTTTGCTTGTCGAAAGCATAAATTCCGTCTTCCCAAATGATAGGGTCTTTAGTGATGGAGCTCACAAGGTAGTGCCCGTCATCAGTTTCTGTTAACTGTTGTCCCGGACGTAACAGTGCCCCTTGCGGCTCTTTGTTGGGATGATAAATTCGAACCGAGCCTTCCAATAAAGCGACAGCCAATTTCTCGGTAGGATAGTTGAATACGTTGAATTGGGTGCCGAGTGCTTTTACATCAACTTTTCCTGTAGAAACAATAAATGGTCGCTTCCCTTTGGCTACTTCAAAAAATGCTTCTCCTGTAATTTTTACCCGACGTTCTTTGCCGAATACCGAAGGATAGCTGAGGGTGGAACCGGCATTGACCCATACTTTACTGCCGTCCGGCAGGGTTATGTGCACACGCTGTCCGGCTGGGACCGACAGTACCTGAGCTATGGGTTGCGGCATATTGTTATTGACGGTAGCATAGGTTATCCATCCTGCAAAAGCTATGCAGATAATGACTATGGCCGCATAACGTAGAAATAGGGAAGCTGTCTTTTTATGCCTTTCCGCTTGTCGTGATTGCATGAATTGCTTAAAGCTTACTTTCCCTAATAATTCGTTCTTTTCTTGCGGATGCAACTTCATCAGCAGTTGCAGGTTCTGGCAATTTATCATTTCCTTTTTCAATTCTTCATTGGAAAAGGCCTCTTGCAGCAAAGATTTTCTTTCTTCTTTATTGAGCTCTCCTGCATAATATTTTATAATTCGAGAATCCATTTTTAATTTATTATCTATATGGTAGACGATGCAAGAGAAAAAATCCGCTAAAAGAAATTTAAAAAAAATAGGAGACGGCAAATAAAAATAAGAGCAAAGGCAGACAATCTTTTAATTCTTCGCGCAATTTCTTATAGGCTATAGCCATTTGCGACTCTACGGTATTGACGGAGATTTGCAGCTCTTCGGCTATTTGTTGCTGCTTCTTGCCTTCCAGTTTATTCATGATAAAGATTTTACTGCATCGTTCGGGGAGTTTTTGCAAAGCTTGTTCCAACAGCTTTTCTATTCCTGCTTCATCCGGAAAGTTGGTGTTGAGGATTTCCAATGAATCGAATTTCATGCGTAAAGCCATTTCAAATTCGCTTTGCATCTCGGATACGGCTTCTTGTTCGCTTACTTGTTTGCGTAAGTAGTCTAAGCATTTGTTTTTGACTGAAGTAAACAGGTAGGCTGTCAGATTGGTATATGCGTCTGTCAAATCACGCCGTTCGTATAGATGAAGAAAAACGTCTTGAACAATGTTCTCTGCATCACTTTCGTCTACATATTCACATGCGAAATAGATAGCGCGCGAATACCATGTGATATAGAATTGTTTAAAATCTGTCATAATGAAATTTGTAGAATGTTTCTCGAATGCAAAATTAAAAAATCTATTAAACCTTAATTCCGCAACACTATAAATACCTGTTGGCAGAATTAAGTATGCACTAAATTAATTCCGCCAACAGGTTAATATAATGTTATGCGAGCCGTATTTATTTATCCACTGCTCTGTAAGTTGTGGTTCTTTTACAGCTATGCTTCCCAGTGTCACCATGCTGGCACCGCTTTCGAAAGCGATGTTCAGGTCGCCTTCCGATTTTATGCCTCCGCCAAAGTCGATGATGAGAGAAGTTTTTGCAGCTATATTTTCGAGTGTGCGGTAGTTTACCACATGCTGCGAAGCGGCTC
>ERZ1034687.1216-NODE-1216-length-14113-cov-3.840874_pt1 | contig 14113 bp, 14 predicted proteins | sample MGYA00520704_ERZ1034687 | MGnify/ENA primary metagenome ERZ1034687 (study PRJEB33766, sample SAMN09781762) | gut metagenome | biome: gut microbiome | host: Homo sapiens | place: Madagascar | study: EMG produced TPA metagenomics assembly of the PRJNA485056 data...
AAACTACAATATACACGAATTGTAGCATGTCGTTATTTTTCATTTTCTCAATCATTTCAATGATTTGTTTCCTGTACTCTTCCTTTTCCTCCACCCAGATCACCTCCAATCACTTTCCTTGTCCTCTGCCTCTCCACAATCCACGTCGCTTCTGCTACCATCTGCCATACTCTCGACTTTTCCAAGAATGTAACCTTTGTCAAAATCTGACATCTTCGGAATTGCTTCTTTCAGCTTTTCAACGATTTTTTTCTCTTTCTCGCTCATCTTGCTTTCTCCTTTCCTAAAAATTTATTCACAAAGTACAGTTGCCCTTTTCCTGTAATCTTTGTTGTGCGTGTAATCCGCACCGAACCATCTGGATTCTGGACGTTGCTTTCTTTGATTTCGAACAGTCCCTGCTCAACATATCTCTGAGTCGGCATATTGCAGCTTGCTCCGCTCTTCATCAGATAGCCGTTGTCTCTCATCCACTGGAACAATCGTTTCTGCCCGATCTGGTATCCGTTCTGGCAGATCATCTTTGCCAAGTCTCCGATGAGAATGGAAGTATGGCTAGCTGACACCGCATCAGCAAAAATTGTCTTCGGCTTGTCAGCTTCGATTTTCTGTTCCAGAAGAAGATTACTGTTTTTCAGTTCTTCAATCCGCCGATCAGCTATTTTCAGTGCCCTCGCCATGACCTGTTCCGGTGTGTTCCATGCTTTTTCCAGATCAATGAGATACTGTCGGATTTCTTTTCCTTCCGGTGTCCGCTGAATCATGCAAATCTGTTTTGCCATGTCCACGCTGATTTCATAGTCTGTCTGAGGTCTTCCGCCGGATTCTGATGTTTTACTCATTTTTGAGTAAAAGTCATTTCCCTCTGAAAATCCGTATTCTGTCATCCTCGGAAACCAGTCATTGAAGCGTGTTCCGATTTTCAGCTGTTCATGTAGATCTCTTGCTGATACTGTCTGAGTATCAAAATCAACTTTCAAAACCACTCTGTTTTCACCTCCCTTTGTTGACTGCAAAACAATTGTATGTCAGTGTAAAACTTATGTCAATAGTTTTTGTTGATTTTTTCAACAAAGTATGATATGATGCAAATATAGAAAGGAGGTGTGATGATGAACGAGCGAATAAAAGAAATTAGAACAGTCCTCGGCTTAACGCAACAGGAATTTGCCGATAAAATAAAGGTAAAAAGAAATACTGTTGCCACTTATGAAATGGGTCGAAGTATTCCGAGCGATTCAGCTATTGCATTGATATGTTCTGTTTTTGGCGTAAATGAAGAATGGCTCCGAACAGGAACTGGGGAAATGTTTCAGCCAGTTACCAAGAATGATGAAATTTCAAGGCTTTTTGGAAACGTTTCCAAGATGGATGATTCTAGTTTCAGACGACGACTTGTAAATGCTCTTGCAAGACTCGATGATGATGGATGGACGCATCTTGAAGAATTGATTGATATGATTGCAGGAGAAGAGTAAAAGAAAGACCATGTACAGCACGTGAGTACATGGTCTTTTCCATTATTCCAGAAGCGTTTTTACAAATATATAAATTGTGCGTAGCCAGCACAGATTCTCAATCCGGTTGATCATTTCGATAATCATCTTCCTGTAATATTCCTTTTCCTCCACCTAAATCCCCTCCAATCACTTCCGCACTCAGTAGCGATAGCATAATTATAAAACATACGTTCTGTTCTGTAAAGTGTTTTGTAGGGCGATGCAATGCCAAGACACCGCCCTGCCGCCAGAACTCGTACGCCATTTGTTAATGGCTGACTGTATCATACCGCGTCGGAAGCGTAAAAAATGTCGAAAGCAGCGTTTTCGGGCAAAAAAATAAAGGGGCTTGCAATAAGCCCCTAAATTTCCTTGATCTGCGTCTTTATTCCTTTCATGAGATGACCTTCCGTATTCATCAGGTATCCTTTTTCTGCGAGCATATTTGCAAAGGCAGTCGCATTTTCTTCGGAAGAATATAACCCAGTAATGACATAATACAGGGTTTTCCTTTCCTGATCGTCTTTTCCCGCTCCGCCGGACGCATTCGCTGATTTGATCTCCAGACCGTCATAAATTGCCTGCACCATCTTTTCGCAATCATAGAGCGCATAGTCGTCCAGATCATCCACAAAGCAACATTCAATCAGCATAGCAGGCGCTTTGGTATTTTTTAATACGTATAATCCGTTGCTATACTTAACACCGCGGTTCTTAAATCCAAGGGATGCAACACTGTTACATATCTTCTGTGCGTAGTTCTCTATTTCTTTTCCCCTGTTGTTCGGGTGGATCCATACCTCAACACCTCTTGTCCTGCCATCGGATGCAGTTTCTTTGGACAAAGCGTTAAAATGTATCGAAATATCAAGGTCAACCGTGTGTTCATTACATTTCGTAACAATCTTCTGTAAGATGTCCTTCTGGTTCAACCCATCGTTGCATGTGCAATCGTAAACCGTGTGTCCGGCAGACCGAATTTTCCCAATCAATGCGCTGCAAACGTTCCGGTTCTCGTCCGACTCGTTTAAATAGCCAACAGAGCCAGCCGATGGCATTCCGGATGGATTGTGTCCTGCGTGGATGTTGAAGCTCCTTATTTGTACCGTTGGCGTTTCTGCTGCATCCGTTCCGGCTTTGGCATCGTATTTTGTCAGATTGTATGTTTCGATGCAGTTTGTAAGCGTTACTGCGTAGGTAGGGGATGTTGCATATCCGTCTGCTTTTATAAGCTTGCAATATGTCTTGTAATCTCTCTGACCAATCAGGTTTGCGTATCGCTTATTCTTCACAAGGAAGTCCGCGTGGTCTTTTATGGAATCGCTCCAACTGTCATAGGCTCGAAACGAAGCCATAACATCGATATATTTGCCGTTTACACACTCTTTCGTAAGCTTCTGGCAAACTTTGCCGTTCCATCTGCTGTCCGCTTTAATTCCAAAAAGCGCATTTCCTTCCGTCGCAAGCTGGCTCGAACCATATTTGCTTTCAATTATCGCCTGAGCGATTGACGGGGATGGAAGCAGGTTCACGACATTGCAGGAGTTCACAATCTCGCCCGCGACCGCAGATAAAAATTCTTCTACTTTCATTTTACTGCACCTCACATATCCTGGTATTCTTCCAGCTCTTCTACTTCGGCTGTCTTTTCCGCTTTTTTAATCGCATCGCTCCCGAAAATGCTAGACAAGTGTTTTACGACTTTGCCGGAGTAAACTCCGATAGCAGCAATCAATGTAGCCTTCGGCTCCATTCCGAGGGTGTCGGATAGACTGGGTATCTGTTCAATCGTATAGGAAAGTCCGATAAACATTGCCGCTACACAGACTGCCTTTGCAAGACCGTACAGGAGCTTTTTTACATCAAACTGACCGTTATTGAGCCCGATGTTTACATATAATCCACCAAGGATATTGCAAAGCACTGCTATACCAAGGATTCCAATGAGCTTTAAAATTTCCACCATAGCATTTACATTCCTTTCAAAATAGCTTGTATACCGGCTTTTCTTCGCCAAAAAGCCTGTACCTTAAATAGTCATCCCACACGATTGCAACCGCTGACACGATGCACCAGAGGAGGGAAAACGGTAGACATATTTGCCCCAAAATGTTAAAAGGCATGTTTGAGTAATCCCAAACATGCCAACCGAGCCAAATGTTTATTATGCATCCAGATATAAACTCCACCGCAGTTACAATGCAACCACCTATGACGCACTGTTTCCAGAATGCCATTTCCCATGGAATAACTTCGTTTATCAGTCCGATCATGAAAAAGCAAAACCCACCGACGATGAACATCGTCCAGTGTGTGTGCCCTCTTGCCATACGCTCGAGAGTATTGTATGTTATTCCGCCGAAGGAAAACAAAATGCAAAGTTTAAAGAAGTTTTTTAGATAACGCATAAAGTATCCCTCCGAATTTTAATACCAGAGCGTAAAGATTCCGTCTGTAGTATTTCCCCATTCCTGAGGTTGTTGCGTTTTCCCGATAACCGTACCAGCCTTAAGATGACCTTGCGCGTAGTCATCTTCGACAGTCACAATCAAATTATTACCATCCCATTTTACGCAACCAGTTTGCCATGTTTTAAGATATATTGAATGCGGAGGATCGATAAAGTATGCTCCAGCACCTGCAATCGTCCCTGATCTACCCAATTTTTTTTTTACGCCGTCCGTAGTTGTACCGTAAAAGTTTGTTCCGTCCCATTCTATTCCGGTTCCAGCCGGGAATCTTTTTTCGATTGTTTCGGAAAGACCATCAATTTCCGTTCCGTGTTCGTATGCAACCCTCGCTGTTACAAGGCTTGCGGCACTATTTGTTGTGTCATTATCAGCGACACCATAGTTTGCTGCTGCGCCAGACGGAATGGTGGGCTTGTTCGTAAGATCATTGTAACTTCCTGTTTTTGCGACAGTTTTTAATTTTCCATCAAGACCTCTGACTGCCATAGCCCCTGCCATGTACCCACCGACAGTATTTGCTAAAACAGCATCAATGTCGTCAATTATTTTCGCGGCGTCCGCGGAACTGTTTATTGCTTCGTTTGCTTCGTTTACCTGTTTCGCACCGTAGATACTGCCAGTTTGTTCGTAAACGCTTGCGTCCTCGAGGCAATACGTTCCGTCTCCATTCGCAACAAGTCTATATCTTCTTTTACCATCCATGCTTTCGGCAAGTATATCGTCCTTAAAATCTGTCGCCAGCGTTCTTTTTGCCATTTCGATTCCTCCAACGTTTTAGTTCTGCTGTTTGTAAATGTCCTTTAATACCTCGGACTGATATTCCTCCGGTACGTACATGCCGTAATAAGCAGCGTTTACACTCTCTTTGTCTACCATGCTGTTTACATATATTCTCAGGTCTCTAAAATATGTAACGTGATATGTGACGAACTGTAATGCCTTGTTCACAATCAGGGACATGTCCGCGTTCGAGTAATAGCGGCAGTGCTCGGAATGATCCGATGTGTGCCACGGTATAGACTCGGCTCCTGACATAACAAGCGTCTGCAATCCGACAAGGCTTGTCTGGTCTCGCTCTGTCAACGTAAAATGTTCTACAGTTCCGTTTGTAAGAGTGATGTCAAACCCTTCTGCAATGGTGGACTGCTGCTCGTGATTTAATGACAGGATTTTTTCTTCCTTTACATCATCCAGCGTAGGGACATATTCTATGTTTGCTGCAAATGTTACGTCAGATTCGATGCTTCCGCTTTTTGGAACCTCTGGAACCCAGCCGGTAAACCTGTAATTTTCTTCTGTTTCCACGCCAGGAACAACTATGTTTTCATAAGAAATTGCGTGCTGTTCCGCATCTCCGGAAATTGTACCTTTATCTGACACAGTAAACCTGATTGTAGGAACAAATATTTTTCGTATTTTTGCTGTGAACTTTTTGTTTGTGTCTATGTCGCCAGACGCCGGAATTTCAGGAAGCCACCCGACAAACTCGTAACCAGAAATCGGAGAAACATCGGGAATCTTTAAATCTTCGTAACGGTCAACTTTTTGCACACTGTTTCCGATAATTCCACCATTTTCTGAGGATTTAAAAGTTACTGTTGGCTTTTCGCAAAAAATAGCAGTAAACGTAATATCTTCCTTTATATCTCCGTCTTTTGGTATTTCCGGAAGCCACCCAGAAAATTTGTATCCTTCTTCACCAGAAGCTTCCGGAACAATCAGACCGCTATAGTCATCTGCCTTTATTTCCAAGTCCCCGGAAAGATGACCATTTGCGCCGGCACGAAACAGAACTGTGTGCTTTTCTTTTTCGTAAACACTTCCGTCATTTGAAAGCTGATATCCGTTGTATTTTTTTGTTTCCGAATCGTTCCTGTAGACAGTAGTGAAACCATGGTAATAATTTCCACCTATGTTGTTTTCACAGTCTTTGTCTAAATACAGGTCAAATCCAGTTGTGTTTACCGATATTTTGGTTTTTGGAAGAATCGTAACGACGTTATCACCAACCGCAATAACGGAGCATTCTATTGCCTTTTTACTGTTTAAAAACTTTAAATACATAAGCACCTCCGCATGATTAAATTTTAATACCCTTGTAGTTTCCGAGTCTGAATTGGAGCTGCGGTATGCTTCCTTTTTGCCTTGCCAAAATGGCATGCATAGACGATATCGCAGATTCGATTCTGTTTAGTTCGTCCCATTTTATAAAAGCTCCGTTTGGGAAAAACCGTTGAGAAATTCCGTAATCTTTCGACAGGATGTGGTCGTTGATTGTGGACACGTTTTTCTCGATTGCATTAAACTCGTCTGCTGTCCAGTACCCTTCGTATGAGTTTCTGTTTTCTCCCATGCTTTCAAGTTCAAATGACGCATAGACCTGATTAGCAATATCGTGTATATACAAAATATTGTTCCTAATTCGGTTGTAGTCCTGGATATTAAACCTGTCCGAAGATAACCAATCCGTTTTCGGAGGTATCAACTCTGTAATTTCGTTAGGCAATTAAATCACCGCCTTCCTGGCTTTCATCATCCCACTCAATTCCCCGCTGAATTTAAGCTCGTTTTGGTATGTCCTTATTTCTGCTTCGCTTCCATTCGCGAGTTCTAGGTAAAATACGTCATTTGCATCTGTCCTAGGGTCTCCACGCCATGGTATTTTATAGTCGACATCTCCAAGGAAATACGAGGCGAGCCATCGCTCCAGCGCTTTTGCGTGCGTCTCGTCGCTTATAAGAGGATTTTTCCATGTTTTTTCTTCTCCAGTGTCGTTGTGATTTACATGGTACGGGATCTCTTCTGTCGCAAATTCGTAACCGGATACAGTGTATTTAATGGTTGTTTCTTTGCTAACGCCAGCAAATGACAAGACCGCATAATAACTTCCGCTTTCAGTCACTTCTGCTGTGATATCTGCGCTTTCAATCTCTACAGTAACTCCGTAGCTTGCGTTATTAAAATATACCGTCCTTGTTGTATCTGTAACATTCAGCACTGTTTCTTGAGAAAATAATGCCTTTTTCTCTGATGTTTTTCGATATTCTGTCATTAGCACGGAAATTGACTTTATTTTACTTTGCCTTGTTGCTGTTACAGATGATGTTATGTCATTTCTCTCGATGTGGTAATCTGTTATATCTCCGAACGTGACGTTATCAATCGTTATTCTGCTGTTCGGATGGGATCTGGTAAAGGTGATCTGCATCCTGTCGAAAAGTGCGAATTGCTCATTTGTTGACCAATCATTTTTTGACACGTCTGACACATGTCTGCTTTCTGCAACTTCTCCGTTATAATATGTTTCGATGTCAAATTCTTCTGGAGCTACATTTCGAAAACGGATTGTAAGACCATAAGCAACATACCCAGCTTCCAGTTCAATCGTGATTGATGGGTTTTCCTCAAATAACCCGTATTCGTTCGAAACAGAATTGCTTATATAACCAGTGTTTTTGCTTATATCATTTGAATCAAAGAAAAGAACACTTCCATCAACAACAGAAAAATCATTGCTGTATATCGCATAAGCATCTTTTTTGAATGGGCTTAATATATTCTCTACATGGCTGTAATCAGTCTGGTTTTTTGAACTTGCTACCATGTCAGGAATAAACGAAGATTGCATATGTATCCTGCTGTTTCTGTCCTCATAGAGAGTGCATCTTCCGGCGTTTGCTATAACCTGCAATGCTTCGCTGTGCTTCAAGACCGGAACTGGATTCTTTACAATAACGTTCTTTAGGTACGGGTCGATAAAAAACTCTCGTTCGTCCGTTATTCCAGCGTCATTAAGAACGTCAACAGCAAGATCGTAAAGGCTAATCCCTTCTTCTTTGTACAGTCCTCTTCGATATGTTCCCGTCATATAGTCAAACCTATCTGTGGAAACGAATTTTGCCTCTGTATCTGTCGTAGACCAAGATTTTAGGTATGTTGTCTGCTCCGGAATCCATTCGATGTTTCCAAGACCGTCAACATCATATCCGAATTGTACTTTTATCTCCTGTCCTACTTCCATGTAGGCAAGGGCGCTTTCCGGATTATCCGGGTTGTAGTATTGGCTTCGATTGTTTACCGTAAGCGTCACATCATTACTTGGGATTGTATCCGTGATAGAAGATACATATTCCTTACCGGTATAACTTATAACTTCATTGTTCCCAAAAGCATTTACGATTCCGCAGAAAAACTGTTCTATTCTTAATCGCCCATTTCCATTTATCATTTTTATTGGAGTAATGATAAAGTAAGATGTTCCATCAAACGAATCTTCTGTTGACCAGTAAACTTTATCGTTATTCGTGTAATGGTGAGATACGTTGTCATTTTCTACGGTAAAATCTACCGGGAAGCACTCTCCGAAATTTATCGTTAAACCTTTTATATCGAGCCCGGTAGCGCCTTTGAAAGAAATTTTTATCGTGCCCAAAATATTTAAAGAAACAATTCCGTTATTATAAAATTCATAGCCAGAGTTTTCTTTTGGCAAGAAGTACATACTGCCGTCGATTTTTGTAAAATCTTCCTCTTGGGTAGCATAAACGTTGTCTACGGTATAATGGTCGAATGGTTTCCTTTTGTTTGAAAAATATGTGACTTTTGTAACGTCGTCCAACGCAACGTTTTTCTGTGCTTCTGAATTTATGACGCCTATTGTCGCCTTAATGTACTCTCTGTTGCGTCCTATGCCCTTTATTGACTGCTTATAAGCTTTGCTTGCGTTCTGCATTTAACCACCTACCATCCGCAATCAATCAAATTGAAGGAAAGGGTTTCGTCTCTCGTAATCATGTGCGTTAATTTGTCCGCGAATAGCGGAACTCCCTTCCTGTCTCCCGGGTACATGGTAACGGTTATTGTTTTCCCTGGATTCTCCATATCTTCAAAGGTTACGGGTACGAAATAATCTTTCACGGCTTTCAAAATGAGCGCTCTTTGTTCTGGATACAGTCCGACCCACTTTAGATTTTCAAGCTTATACAGATCGCGTCCTACCCTTTGCCCTACAACCGCATTATTTACATTGCGTCCTGCGTTTACCGTAGTCGATATCGTCCACGAAAAACCAGCTGCCGGGCACGGAAGGTCGTATCCGTTTACATTTAAAAATGAGGACATTGCCATAAAATCACCTCGCAAAAAGGCGGCAAGATTGCCGCCTTAATCTTACGTGAACGAATATCCGTTCCTTTTGCTTCTCGCATCTATGGCGGTTATAAGTTCTCTGCCATCAATGCTTATACTGCTTTCTTTTTCTGCTGTTTCTCTCGTATTCTGCACAATCTGTTCCAGATACGGCGCAAGGACGTTTTCTACAGCAGATTCAACGCCGCTTCGGATGCCTTCGATTATCTGATCGTTATTTGCTACGGCAGTTTTCCCGTTTCCAAACGAGCCAACAAGTTCATTATGATTCGCATAAAACAATCCATCTTCGGGGAATCCTCCGACCGCGTATGCGGGAATGCTGAAAGCAACTGGGTTGGATGCTGCATCGTCAGAGTGCGCAGATATTCCGAGTGCTCCGCCAATACTACCAATTATTCCGCTTACTTTTTCATACCCACTTTCGAGGAAATCCTTGACAGCTTGACCAGCTTCCCTCAGCTTATCGATAAATCCTGCAAGCTTGTCAATTGCGGATCCGATCGTGTTATTGATGATTTCTTTTACACTCTCGAATTTTTCCTTTACTTCTTCCTTTAAATTCCGAAACTTTTCGATCAGTTCATCGGATTTTTCTTTGATTTTGTCAAATTTTTCCTTTACTACTTCTTTTACTTTATCCCATATTTCTTCCGCTTTTTCTTTTACCTTATTCCAAATTTCAACAATATTATCTTTTATGGTTGTCCATATTTCGATAGCAGTTGTTTTTATATTTGTCCATGTGGTAATCAAAAAAAGCTTTATCGCATTCCAAATCGCGCTTGCAGTAGCGGAAATGTTCGACCATGTTTTTGTCAAAAATGACGTAATGCTATTCCAGACATTTGTCGCGCCTTCCTGAATAGATAACCAACTGTTTGAAAAGAAAGCTATTAGCTCGGCAAAAGAATTTGTGAAAAATTCAATTATTGTATTCCAAAACTCGCTGATTCCCTGTAAGAAACCAGCAATGACATTTTCACCGATTTCTGCAAAAACCGTACTCGGAGAATGGATACCTAAAAGCTCGCAAACCGCCTCGACGATATCGCTGAAAATATTGACAATCGGTGCGAGTAAAAGCCCAAAAGCAGCAGAAATACCATTGAAAAATCCTTCGGCTATATTTTTACCGATCTCTTCTCCTTTAAATGCGCTCCTGAAATTTTCAAGGCACTTTTCAAATAGTTCCTGCACCCAGCTTATGTCAAAAATAGATTCAATCGCTCTCTTGCCCACTTCGAGCGGTTCGCTCAGCAGCTCGATGATTCCGTCCGCAAGCAATCCAAGTGCATTTCCAATCCCGCGTAGCAAGTCTCCGATTACGTTATCCCACGAAAACGGATCAAGAAATGTTCCTGCGATTTTGTCTTCCAGTCTAAAAAACAACTCCGCTTGCATTGCCGGATTCATGCTTTGAAAGATTTCCAGCCATGGTATTCCAGTAAAGAACGCAATAAAATTCTGAACAAAAAGACGCAATGATTCGAATGCTGCTCCTATTTTCGTAAGGGTCTGTACAATCATCGTCCCTTTTAATGCGATATCAACTGCGACAACTGCAACCTTGAACGCAACAAAGGCTTTTGCCAGATCTTTCAGTGCATTTGTTACTCCCTCTGGTTTTACGCTGTTCAGCCACTTCTTTATTTCATTGAGTACGCTCAAGAAAACTTCACTGTTTGCAAAAGATGATATTTTCTCGGATAGATCGCGGATAAAGTCAAGCAATCCCTGACCTACTGTTTCCGCGAACGGCTCCAGATGCAACCACAAATCGGAAAGCTCCTGACGCATTGCTGACCAGTCTATGCTTTCATTGAACTGTTTCAAAATATTCAACAGTTCAGGCAGTCCATTTTCGATCGTCCATTTCCCAATCGGTAAAAGCACCTGTGTATAAAAATCTGTCATCACGCCGGACAGCGCATCAAACACCGGAATCAGAGACTGCGTATACTGTGCAATCTGCTCCATCAACGGCTTAAAATCCAACTCCTGTGACCAGATAACCGTTGCATCTGCGGCCTGCCGGATATTGTGAATAATCGCCGCAAATATATCTCGGATGTTTTCCAACGTCCGCAGTCCTGCATCATTTGCGTTCCACGCTTCACGGAAGTTTTTTGCAAGGTTTCCTACCACCAGCCCGATATCCCCGATTATATGCAGGATGTCCGCAAGCATCGCGATCGTCTCTTCCTGATTCCACATAATCAGGAAGTCCCGCCCAATGTCTTGCACAAGCTTTTTGACCTCGTCCAGCGCGTATTTCCAGGAATCCATTACGAACTGGCCTTCCCGGTTCCATGCTTCTTTCAGAGGTGCAAATAATTTCGAAAAGAAATCTTTGATCTTGTCCGCCAGGTCTTTGTACTTGTTTTCAATTGGTTTTTCTTCAAAGTCGCTTCCAGTTATTCCGCTTCCGGAACTACCGCCGCTGTTTTTGTCCGGATTGTTTATATTTAATTCATCAATTCCAAGAAGCGTCTGATTCAGCTTTTTGGCATTCTTGTTCGCCCCGCCGACAGCTGTTGCAAAATCATCCGCCTGCTTCTTTGCGTATATAAACGTATTTTTGCCAGTCAGCGCAGAAAAAAGCTGATTTATCATATTTACAACAGCGATGATTTTCTGGATAATAAAGTCCAATGCCGGTGCAAATGCGTTTATAATTGGAGAAACGGCCGCTGCAAAAGATGCACTTAGTTGTTTCAATGAACTCATCAAAAGAGACAGACTCTTATTCGTCTCGTTGCTGTACTGGGAAAGACCAACCATTCCCTGTTTTACACCGTCGATAACTCCACGCAACGCCATTCGGACGACCATCAATTTCAGCATCTTGCTCGTCCGCAATAGGCTTTTTGCAAGTCCTGCGCTCGACAGATCAAGACCGCCCATCGCAGATTTCAGTTTTTTCGTCGGTGCCAGAGTGGATGCAACTTTCCTAGTGAAAGAACTTAAATGCTTACTAGCTTTGGACAACACAGAAGCAACAGGAGTAATATTTTTGCCAAGTGTTTTTGCACCATCAGAAAGTGCTTTAAAATTAAGCTGAAATCCGCCAGACTGTGATAGTTCTTTCTGCTTATTGATAAGATCCTGGTATTCCTGTCGTAATGCAGCTAATTCTGCCTGCTTTTTCTTGAAATCAACAGTTGCTCCGTAAAATGGAGTAATAGAAGATTTTACGGACATTGATTTTGCAATGTCGTCGTATTTTCGTTTTACCTTATCAAGTTCTTTTTGGATTTCATTCATTCCATCTGTGGGAATAACAATTTTTGCGCCAGAAAGAGCGCTTGTTATTTTTTCTCTTACCGACTTAATGTCTGAATCTTTTACGTCTGCATCAATTTTGGGAACCTTAATATCAAGCTGCCCTGCTTTCCTTGCGGATTCTACCTTTTCTTCGTATACATCCAACGTCTTTGATATTTGCTCGATATCGTATGCGATGCTTTGTAGCCTTTGCGTATCTACATTTGCCCCCAAATCTTGAAGCTTTTCCTGCTTGTTCAGGAGCTGCTCGAGCTTGCTTTGCAGATCGCTTACCCGTTTTTCCATTTCGAAAAATCCGCTACCTTTGAACTCTAGTGCCTGCACACTTTTCAACGTTTTTTCGAAATCGGAAAGTTCCTCTGTCGCTTCTTTTATGCCGTTGCTTTTAAGGAAATCGGGTATAGGAGCTCCTTCATGTTTCATGGATCCGAGTGGCTCAACGCGTCCGTTTTCCCATTCCTTGTTTGGTTTCGATTCCGCTTTTTGCCTTTCGTACATGCGCTTGATTGCAGCATCAATATGATCCATATCTGATTCTGCCGGTTTTGCGGAAACGTTTTTTAACTGCTCCAGTGCGTTTTTTGCTTCGTTGATTCGAATTGTATATCTTTCAATTCCTTTAGCCTGTTTTTCCGGGTCTGAGGATGCAAGAATCCTGTTCAGCGCATTTTGAGCACTCCGAAGCTGATTCTGCCATTTTTTTGTTTCTGCTTCTGCGTTCGACGTGTCAACTTCTGGTTTTATGTCGATACTTTTTTTGCTTATTTCAGATACCAATTTTTTGATATCTGTTTTCACTTCTGCGACTGGTTTTGCGGCTTTTTTAAATTCTCCGGCAATTTCCCCTGCTCCGTCTCCCATGCTTTCGAAAGCTTTATCACCGCGAATTTTAGAAATAACAGAAGAAAGATCCCGCAGCTTAGATATTAAACTGTCAACTTCCGAATTTGCTTTGCTCGCGTCGGACTCAATTGATACTTCCAAGGAATCTATTTCATTCGGCATTTAAACCACCACCTTCACTTCTGTTTCTTTTCAGGGTGTGCAATTTCGAAGTTCGCTTTCATTGTTTCAAGTTTTGCAACAAACAATTCTCTCTGCTTCTGCAAGTCATCTTCGTTTAACCGTTCTCTTTTGTATAATTCTTCCGTTATCGGTCTCTTAAAATACTCTGATTTTGCCTTTTTCCCATTCAGCGAGTGGTCTAAGGCGGTGTAAACAGCGGACAGTGTGTACTGATTATTCAGCCACAACATGTAGTCCTGCCGTTTTAGTTTTTCGTTGTACCCGTTTGAGATAGCCTTGATAATTCTAGGGTTCATTTTCCAAAAATCATTCCAGGAAACGCCCATAGAGTATGCTATCGGGAACCACTCTTTTTCAAAACGTTCTCTTTGTGAATTGTACTTTTCCCCGTCTCGAACTTTTTGCTTTAGCCCGCCTGATTGTTCGTTTCCTGGCTCTGGCTGAGGCTGCGAAAAAAATCTGATTTTTTCATTTCCTCCGCCATAACGTCCATGATATCCTTGAGGCTTCCACCGTTAATCATGTGTGCTTCCATTTCTTTTCCAGCAAATTCTGTGCCTTTCCCAGTACATTTTGCGAAATATGCTCTTAACATAGACATTGGTTTTTCACCGGCTCCTTCAAGGGAAAGCCCCATGTCTTCCAGATCACAAATAAAATTGAAATCAAACGGAACTGGTG
>ERZ1034687.1218-NODE-1218-length-14098-cov-11.717582_pt1 | contig 14098 bp, 16 predicted proteins | sample MGYA00520704_ERZ1034687 | MGnify/ENA primary metagenome ERZ1034687 (study PRJEB33766, sample SAMN09781762) | gut metagenome | biome: gut microbiome | host: Homo sapiens | place: Madagascar | study: EMG produced TPA metagenomics assembly of the PRJNA485056 data...
AATAATAATCATTGCTATGATTTATGATTTTATAACTAACATGTATTTTACAGGAATGACACATGGGGGTATGATACATTTATCAAGGGCAAAGGAGCCGGAAGTCTTTAGGGGATTCTGGCTCTTTTTTTGCATTAGCAAGTATTTGAAGGAGGAAATATATATGGAATACGAGATTTCTAATCGTTTATCAGGTGTTCATGGTTCGATGATACGAGAACTTTTTAAGTTAGGAGCAAGCAAGGATATTATATCTTTTGGTGGTGGCAATCCGTCAGCAGAGACATTCCCATGCAAGGAGATAGAAGAGATAGCAGCAAAGGGACTTGGCGAGAATCCTGTCTCTTTATTACAGTATGGACTGAGTGAAGGTTATACACCCCTGCGTGATACTATGAAGAAATATCTTGAGAAGAAGGAAGGCTTTGATTTTGAGAATAATGAGCTTTTCATAGTGTCAGGCGGACAGCAGTGTGCGGACCTTACAACTAAGGCACTTGTTAATGAAGGAGACGTTGTGCTTACTGAAGAGCCTGCATTTGTAGGCTGCCTTAATACATTCCGTTCTTACGGTGCAAAGCTTGTAGGAATCCCAATGGAGCAGGACGGAATGAATATAAATGCGCTTGAGGAGGCTTTAAAGGCTAATCCTGATGCAAAGCTTTTATACACAATTCCATCTTTTCAGAATCCTACAGGAATTACAACTTCTCTTGAGAAGAGAAAAAAAGTATATGAGCTTTGCTGCAAATATGATATCGCAATATTAGAGGACAATCCTTACGGTGAATTAAGATTTGCAGGTGAAAATGTGCCAACTATCAAGTCGATGGATACAGAGGGCAGGGTTATATATGCAGGAAGCTTCTCAAAGGTAATGGCACCTGCATTCCGTCTTGGTTTTCTTGTGTTTAACAAGTCGCTCACAGGACCGCTTACAGTTGCAAAACAGTGCACAGATGTACATTCAACTGTCCTTTTCCAGTACATTTGTAATGAATATATTAATAACTATGATTTCGACAAACATCTTGAGGATTCAAGAAAGGTGTATGAGCACAAATGTAATCTCATGATGGAGTGCATGAAGAAGGAATTCCATGCTTCAGTAACCTTCGGTCATCCTGAGGGTGGACTTTTCGTAATGGCATTCCTGCCAGAGGGAATGGATTCTGCACCATTTGTAAGGGAGGCTATTAACAGAGGTGTTCTCTCAGTTCCGGGAGCAGCGTTCTTAGCAGATGAGAGCCAGAAGTCTAATGGATTCAGACTTAATTATTCGACACCTTCTGATGAGCAGATTGTTAAGGGAATCGAAATTCTTGGAAAACTTACATATGAGTGGATTAAGTAGGAGGAGTGAAAAGTTATGAAGATAGCAGCATTCAGCGTTCGTCAAGATGAAAAACAGTATTTTGATACATTTGCAAATGTATACAAGGTGGAATTACAGATTAATAGGAGCGGATTTACAGCAGATGATATAGAAAGTGTCAAAGGCTGTGAGGCTATGTCGGTGTGCGATGGCATGTGTGACTTGTCAGCACCTGTTCTTGAAAAGCTTGCAGCAGAGGGTGTAAAGTACATCGGTTTCAGGACAATCGGATATAACAGTGTTGACCTTGAGGCAGCAAAGCGCCTTGGAATCCGTGTTGCACACAGCGGATATTCGCCATATTCAGTTGCCAATTATACAGTAATGCTTATGCTTATGTGTATCCGTAAGGCTTTGTATGTAATGATGCGTTCACACACAGCAGATTATTCACTTGGTCCTATATGTGGACGTGAAATGCAGAATATGACAGTAGGTATTATCGGAACAGGAAGAATTGGAAAGGCAGTGATTAAGAATCTTTCAGGATTTGGTTGTAAGATTATTGCGTACGACCCATACCCTGCAAAAGACCTTGAAAATGTTGAATATGTAACTCTTGATGAATTGTATGCCAGAGCAGATATTATCTCGCTTCATACTTTCTTAAGTGATGAGACATATCATATGATTAATAAAGATTCAATTGCAAAGATGAAGGATGGCGTTATCCTTATAAATGCGGCAAGGGGCGCGCTTGTTGATACAAAGGATCTGATTGAGGCTGTTGAGAGTGGCAAGATTGGTTCAGTTGGAACTGACTGCTGTGAGGGTGAGGATGAATTTATCCGTACAGACCGTAAGTATGATGACCTTGTTGTTAATCACGATTACATCATACTTAAGTCTTTCCAGAATACTATTGTCACACCTCATGTTGCATTTTTCACAGATCAGGCTGTGTCTGATATGGTTGAGTCTTCAGTTAAGAGTGTTGTGCAGTTTGCAGCCGGTGAAGACACACCATTAGAGGTGCATTAATTATTCAAATTTTTGAAATATTCTTCAAGCTGGTGCTCGAAGATTCGCTGATTTTCTGAGCAGAATGAGCCAAGCGGCTGATAATAAATGCTTCTGAAATGTGGACAGTCATCTATATGCAGCAGGCTTATGTTTTCAGGAAGGCTGCTGCTTGTCCATGTTACAGAGGCAACAAATGATACTCCAAGACCGAGACTTATGAGTTTGCCCTGTAATATGTAATCATTGCATGAGTAGGCTATCTGAGGAGTTTTCTTACATTTACTGAATATTGAATTGAACACTCCGGCGTAAGATGGAGTATCTGCAAGGTCAATGAATTTCTCGTCCATCATCTGTTCTACTGATATGTGTCCGGTATGGGCAAGTGGATGTGATGATGAAACGGCAAGGCAGATTTCTTCTGTCATAAGAAGATGTGCATTGTCTGGAATATCATAAGCTGATGAGACAGAGTCAATCAGCAGGTCACACCCTTTTGGTTCAGAAGATATTGAAAAGCTGACATGAGGGTGCTCATGGATAAAATCTTTAAGTACATTGCTGACAAGAACTGCACTTGAGCGGAGACAGAGCCTTATTTCGCCTGCATCGCCAAGACTTTCACTGACAGCACGCGCAGCATCTTCTGAAAGAGCCAGTATTCTGTCTGCATATTCAAGCAGAATTTCTCCCTGACGGGTACATTCAAGCCCTTTTTTATTACGGATAAAAAGCTGTGCGCCAAATTCTTCTTCAAGCTTATGGATTGTCTTGCTTAATGCCGGCTGTGCTATGCACAGTTCGCTGGCAGCACGGGTCATATTCTTGTGTCTGGCGGCAGCCTGAAACTGCCTGAGCTGATATAATTCCATGTTCGCACCTCTCTTGTATGTAGTATTTTATAAAAATTACAATTAACATAATATAGAAATCAGGATATTTACGATTATGATAACACAAATATTATTAACGCAGACATTTATAATGTTTATTCTTATGATTCTGGGACTGATTCTGTCTAAAACAGGTCTGCTTACAGAACATGGCAGTAAGGATATGGCCAATATTCTGCTGTATGCGGTTATTCCGTGTGTAATTATAAGAAGCTATATAACAGATTTCACGATGGAGAAGCTGTATGGACTTCTTATGTCGGCGGTACTGGCTGTAGCTGCATTTGCAGTGGCTATAGCTGTATCATATATAATATACGGCATGCGAAAGCCGATAGACAACTTTGGAACTGCTTTCTGTAACGCAGGATTTATCGGAATTCCACTTGTAACTGCGGTATTTGGAAATGAAGCGGCATTCTATGTTGCATCATTTGCAAGTATACTTAATCTGTTGCAGTGGACATACGGAATTGTGATAATAACCCGCCGCAAGGATATGATAAATATAAAAAAGGTATTCGTCAATCCTGTGACAATATCACTTGTTATAGGACTGTTTCTTTTTATTACGGGAATTAAACTGCCAGGTGTAATAAACAGCACGATGGCTGGAGTTGCGGCACTTAATACACCTGCAGCCATGATAGTACTGGGATATTATCTGTCATGTGTCAGGATCCGTGACTTACTGTTTAATCCGTCCCTGTATCTGGCATCGTTTGTCAGGCTTATAATAATTCCGCTGCTTACATTGCTTGTGCTTTATATTATACCGGCGGGACACGGTCAGATTGGAATGATTACACTAATTGCTGCGGCAACACCGGTTGGAACGAGTACGGCAATATTTGCACAGAAATTCGGGCAGGATTATGAGCGGGCAGTATGTATGGTCTGCCTGTCAACGCTGTTTTCAATTATTACAATGCCAGTTGTGATGTATCTGGCACAGATGTGGATTATGTAGTTTAACTATTATTTCTGGTTATGGTTTTATAACCAACATGTATTTTACAGGAATAACACAATGGTATATTATACAGACATCAAAGGCAAAGGCGCCATGACCCGGAAGGGTTTCTGGCTTCTTTGCCTTTTTTGCGTATGAGCGTTCATGAAGAAACTTTGGTACAGACAAGTGATGTGCTATTGGCAATATGAGGAAGAAAGGAATTAAAGCTATGGGAAATAACGGAATTGAATTGGAAAGAGATGGCTTTAAGAGCCGTACAGGTTTTATTCTTGCCTGTATCGGTTCGGCAGTAGGAATGGGAAATATATGGCGTTTTCCATATATGGTATCTGCATGGGGTGGTATGACATTTTTAATACCTTATGTATTATTTGTAATATTGATAGGTTCAACAGGTGTTATCGAGGAGATGGCACTTGGCCGTGCGACTAAGGGCGGACCTATTAAAGCATTTGGCGACTGTATGCAGATGCGTACAGGAAAGAGAAAAGCAGGTGAGGCAATTGGTTTTATTCCTGTGCTTGGCTCACTGGCTCTGGCAATGGGCTATACTGTAGTTGTTGGCTGGATATTCAAATATACTTATCTTGCATTTTCTGGAAAGCTTTCAGCAATGGGCAATGATATGTCAGCTATTGGTGGTATGTTTGGAAGTACAGCAAGCACATTTGGCAATAATATGTGGCTTATAATCGCGATGGTTGTAACTGCTGTTATTATGGCACTTGGTATTGCAGGCGGAATTGAGAAAGCAAACAAGGTCATGATGCCTTTGCTTTTTATCATGTTTGTAGGTCTTGGAATATACATTTTCACACTTCCAGGTTCAAGTGCAGGTTATAAATATATTTTTACTCTTAATCCTAAGGGACTTCTTGATATAAAGCTCTGGATATATGCATTTGGTCAGGCATTCTTCTCACTGTCTATCGCAGGTAACGGAACTGTTATCTATGGTTCATATCTTAGTGATAAGGAAAATGTTGTTTCTTCTGCAAGAAATGTTGCAGTTTTTGATACTATTGCTGCTTTATTAGCTGCATTTGTTATTATTCCGGGTATGGCAGCAGGCGGTGCCGAGTTATCTTCAGGTGGTCCCGGACTTATGTTTATTTATCTTGTAAATGTATTTAATGGTATGCCGGGTGGCAAGATTGTAGGAATTGTATTCTATGTATGTGTACTGTTTGCCGGCATGAGCTCACTTGTTAATCTGTATGAAGCTCCGGTTGCAACTATTCAGGAGAAGCTTAAGCTTAACCGTGTTGCATCTGTTGGAATTATTGCAGTGGCTGGCTGTGTTGTGTCACTTGTAATACAGGGTATTGTATCAGGCTGGATGGACGCAGTATCTATCTATATCTGCCCACTTGGCGCAATGCTCGCAGCAATTATGTTCTTCTGGGTTGCAGGAAAGAAGTTTGCTGTTGATGCAGTTAATGCAGGTGTAGATAAGCCTATTGGAAAGTGGTTTGTACCACTTGGCAAATATGTCCTTGTCCCACTTTCACTTGTTGCACTTATCGCAGGTGCTTTACTTGGTGGAATTGGCTGATGACTGGCATGGAAATAGTGGAATTGGACTGGCGGATTAGAATTGGCGGAATGAGACTGGCGGATTGCTTTGCAATCCGCCTTTTTTGCGTGGTGGGGAGCGGGAGCGTGGTGGATTGGACCTTGAAGCGGAGGGGAGGCACGCGGAAGTCCAAAAGGAGTGAGAAAGAGCGGAGGATTGGACTTTGAAGCGGAGGAGAGGCAGGAGGATGTCCAAAAGGAGCGAGAAATAGCGGAGGATTGGACCTTGAGGCGGAGGGGAGGCACGCGGAAGTCCAAAAGGAGTGAGAAATGCACTAGTCAACAAAAAGTAGACACCACTTTATATTTTTATACATCATTTAATGAGCATAATACTCCCTATACTGTTTTGGAGTCAGATAATTCAGAGAGTATGCCGGACGTTCTTCATTGAAGAATCTGATGTATTTCTCCACCTCATATGTTATATTTTCATTACTTGTAAGATGGAAATCATTAAATATCTCTGCTTTGATCCAACCGTTGATTGCTTCCATGGCAGCGTTATCTGTTGGAGTACCAGCTCGAGACATTGAATGAACTATGTTATATAGCGGCAATAATTCATTGAAACTTTTTGAAGAATATACAGATCCTTGATCAGTATGTAACACCATTTCAAGATCTGGATTTTTCTTCTTAAGTTCAATTAATCCTTCTAACCCGTGAATATATGTCATACGGTCACCTTTTCGTGATGAAAGTGAATATGAAAGTATTTCATTGTTCCATAAATCCATAAAAAGTGTTAGTTCATAATAACTTCCCTTTAAATGAAATGCGGTCATATCACTTACAACACACTGTAAAGGTCCTGTTATATCTAATCCTGTCAGCAGAAGATTTGGATAAATGCGATAAGGATCTCCTGGCTTTTTGTATCGATAATGCTTGGAAACACTTACTATGCCCGCTGTTTTACATAGCTTATGAGCATACTGATCTGATACCATAAGTCCTGTATCCAGACGAATTTTTGCATTTAACCATCTATATCCATGTGATGGATATTTACTATGATATTCCTTAAATAATATAAGATTGGATACTAAAGTTTTTAATTTGTCAGAAGGTTTTTCTAAACGTTTTTTCCATTTATAAAATCCACTTCTGTTAATATCCAGAACATCACATAGATGCTTAACAGGAAATTGAGATGACATTTCCATTATGATTTCGTATTCTTGTTGTTTAAAATAATGTACTCCTTGTTTGCACCAGCTCCTTTCACTTCGTATCCTTTTTTTGCCCTTAATTCATTCGCTTTAGCTATAATAAGTTCATTTATTAATTCTTCTTTGGACATAGCCATATATGTATCAATGTCAGGTGAAGACAATGATTTTAAGACTGCTGGATTTTTCATTTTAGGCACTGTATTAGCAAGAGGAATTCCTTGTGCTTTCTTATAATCTGTCATGTATTTATGTGCACAGGATTCACTAAGACCATAAATCTCCATAGCCTCCTTATATGTAATCTCGTGTAAATACATACGTCGTCCTATATCCATTCTTTCCTCTAAACTGTGCTTCATGTGACACCTCCATGATTCCATTATTGTATAAGTGACTACCTTATAAAAAATAGTACTCTTATATATAAATAATGTCTACAATAATTGGGTTGGTGTCTACTTTTAGATTACCACTTCAAAAGAGCGGAGGATTGGACTTTGAGGCGGAGGGGAGGCACGCGGAAGTCCAAAAGGAGCGAGAAATAGCGGAGGATTGGACCTTGGAAGCGGAGGAGTGCAGGAGAAAGTCCAAAAGGGGTGAGAAATAGCGGAGGATTGGACCTTGAAGCGGAAGGGAGGCAGGAGGAAGTCCAAAAGGAGCGGAAGACCAGACATAACATTTGTGCAAAAAATTATATAAAATCTCATAAACCTCTTGCCCTAAAGCTAACTTCAAGTCGTATCATAAAGGTATCAAATAATTTACATTTTTATGAAAGAAGAGGTGTTATTATCATGAAATTTATGGATAAGGATGATTTTGAAAAGCAGAATGTTTTCGGAACAGGTCAGGCAAATACAGCATATGCTAAGTATTTTATTGGTGATTCTTTCCTGAATCCGCTGACAGATCCTAAGTGCGGGCTTTTTCTTGCAAATGTGACTTTTGAGCCGGGATGCCGTAATAACTGGCATATCCATCATGCAACAAAGGGCGGCGGACAGATGCTTATATGTACAGCTGGAGAGGGCTGGTATCAGGAAGAGGGCAAGGAGCCTGTAAGCCTTGCGCCGGGAACTGTAATCGCAATTCCACCAGAAGTTAAGCACTGGCATGGAGCTAAGAAGGACAGATGGTTTTCACATATTGCTGCAGAGATTCCGGGCGAGAATACAAGTAATGAATGGTGTGAGTCTGTAACTGATGAAGAATATAACAGATTAGGATAATGTCTTATATGGCAGGAATGGAGGATTACATGGCTAAGGAAGTATGGAAAGAAGATTAATTGAAAGGTTTAGGTAAGAACTGATGAGTGTTTTGAGCAAAAATTATACATTGAACAACGGCTGCTGTTGCAACGGGCTACCGTCATATTGATACAGCGCAGGCTTACGGTAATGAGCGAGGTGTCGGTGAAGGTGTCAGAACTTGTGGTGTGCCGAGAGAGCAGCTTTTTGTCGTATCGAAGGTCGCTGCGGAGCATAAGACCTATGAGTCGGCAGCCAAGAGTATTGATGAGACTTTGGAAAAAATGGGTCTGGATTATCTGGTCATGATGATCATTCATTCGCCACAGCCATGGGTTGAGGTAAATCAGTCAGAAAACCGCTATGTGGAAGGAAACAGAGTGGCATGGAAAGCTTTGGAAGATGAATACGAAGCTGGAAAGTTAAAAGTAATTGGAGGGGCTGTCGCCTCAACGATTTTCAATCGTTAAAGCGACAGCCCATTTTCACAACAAAAAAAGGTCATTTCACAACATTCCAGATAGATATTGCAAGAACTTATCCGATATAATAGCTATAAATATATGTAAGCAAGGAAGTGACAATATGCAAATAGCTATCTGTGATGATGAAGTATCTATGGTTCAGATACTGGAGAAAAAGATAAAAAAGTTATTGCCAGATGCGGTTATAGATAAATATTTATCGGGTGATGAACTGATTGCAAGTGGCAGTAAGCCGGATATTCTTTTTCTGGATATTCAGATGCCGGGAATGGATGGGATGGAAACGGCAAAGGTGCTTCGTCAGGACAATGAGGATATGATACTCGTTTTTGTGACAGCAGCAGAGGCGTATGTTTTTCAGGCATTTGATGTCGGAGCATTTCATTATCTGGTTAAGCCATTTTCCGATGAGAAATTTAAAGAGGTTGTGACAAAGGCAGTTCATAACATAAAAAGAAGTTCCAGACTTGAAAAAGACGAAAAATATATCATGGTACAGACAGCCGGAAGTCATATAAAAATTTTTCTGCGTGATATTGTGTATGCCGAGGTGTATAACCGGAAAGTTATTATCCATACACGAAGTACGGATATTGAATACTATGGTAAATTACAGGAATTAAGTGATATGGCAGGAACAGATTTTTTCCGAACACACAGAGCCTATCTTGTACATTTTAAATATGTAGAAAAATATGATGCAACTTGTGTAACTATGAAAAATGGAACTGCATTGATTGCAAAAAAGAATTATCCAGAGTTTGTGAAGCAATATCTGAAGTATAACCAGAGGAAAGGAAATGAAGTCAGATGAGTTTAGTGGAAAGATGTTGGATGATCACATCGAAGTTTTCTGTTATTGCAATTTTGATTATTACAGGAATCTGTTTTGGTGTTTTTGTATATCCATATATGAAAAAGAAAAGGGAAGCTGCTCTGGTCAGTATTGTTTATATTGGAATTATGTCTGTGCTGTATCTGATACCGCAGCAGATTGGCAATTTTTCTGCATATATGCTGGGAGTTGTGGCTGCATTTCTTGTGATGTATGTACAGGACAGAAGAAACATTTATCAGAAAATATTTCTTGCAGTGACATTTTTTTCTATCCGTTGGCTTGCGGTTGCAATGGCAGGCAGAATGGATGATTTTATCACAAAAGCTCTGGTTTTTGGAAATACGATTGCAGAAAGACAATGGCTGCAATATGTACTTTATGCTGGAACGAGAATTCTGGATATTGTGCTTTGTATCGTTTTCCTTGCAGTTGCAATCGGTCTGATCAATAAAGCATATGTATACAAAAATGATGAAATGAGCGTCAAAGAGCTGGTAATGCTTATCATACCTTCTCTCGTGGGAGTTACAGGGTATGGCATTCTACAATATTATCTGAATATTTATGAAAAAGATACAGGAAAGAGCCTGACAGATACCTATGGATTTTATGGAGCTTTAAGCTTCGTGCATTATTTTATCTCTATCATAGCAATTCTTGTTATGACTACGATGTTTCAAAACTGGAAGGTGGCACAGGAAGAACAGACAGGGCAGGAGCTGGTATTAAATCAGGTCAGTGACATGAAAAAGCATATCGGGGAAGTGGAAAAGCTGTATCAGGATATCCGCAGCCTGCGTCATGACATGGGAAATCATATACAGATGCTGGAACATCTTGTGGCAGAGAATCATATGGATGATGCAGCAGAATATATGGAGCATTTGAAAAAGGAGTGGAATGAAATATCTCCTGAGATAAAAACTGGGAGTCCTGTCATTGATGTGATTCTGATGGAAAAGTTAAGAGAAGCAAAGGAAAAGCAGATTCGTTTTATATCAGATTTTCATTATCCGGGGGATACGAAATTAAATGCATTTGATTTAAGCGTGATCTTAAACAATGCACTGAATAATTGCATGGAAAATGTAAGTGGAGAAAATCCTTATATCAGTCTCTCTTCTTTTCGGAAAAACAGTATTTTTATGATAACCATAAAGAACAGATATGAGGGAGAGTTAAATTATAAGGACAGTGACCTGCCGGAAACAACGAAATCCGGGAAGGAGCATGGAATTGGACTGCATAATATCCGGAGGGTTGCAAGGATGTATATGGGAGATATATCTTTAGAGCAGGAGAATCAGGAAGTGGTTCTAAGTATTATGTTACAGGTAGAATAAGGACAAAAAGCACCTTCGAGGTGATTTTTATTTGCTTCACAACAAAAAAAGGGCGGTTCACAACATCGCTGTTTATTGTAAAGAAAGATATGCCGAAAGAATCAGTAAAGAGAAATCATGTTGTACAGATTTTTAAGGAAACGGATTTCAGAATTTAAGCTCAAGGAGGACAATACAATGAGGATCAATGGATTTAGTGGGACAAATACGCAGACAGGAACAATGGGAATGACACAGGGGAATGATTCTGTAAGTAAAAATATTCAGAATCAGATTGCAAATGCACAGCAGAAGCTACAGGATTTATCATCGAATGAAGAAATGTCATTAGAGGATAAGATGAAAAAGCGTCAGGAGATACAGCAGGAGATTAACAATCTCAATCAGCAGTTAAGACAGCACCAGATCGAGCAGAGAAAGGAAAAGCAGAGTAAAAATTCGTCATCTATGGATGATATGGTGGCTGGAACAAGTAACACTTCTAAAAAGAAAGACACCGGATTGTCACAGGCAAGTATGCAGGCGATGATCTCCGCAGATTCTTCCATGAAACAGGCAAAGGTGCAGGGAAGTATGGCAGCACAGATACAGGGACGTGCCAGTGTGCTTGAATCTGAAATCAAACAGGATGCCGGAAAAGGAAATACTGAGAATAAGGAAGAAGAACTGGCAGAGCTTAAGGCGAAGGCACAGTCTGCGACAGCAGCACAGATGTCTACACTTGCAGATGCAAATAAATCAGTAGAAGAAGCTACAAAAGCGGAGAACAGCAATACAGAAGACACTGCAACAAAGAACAATACTGATAAATCCGAGAAAACACAGGAATCTGCGGGGACTGCGGCAGAGGAGACAGACAGCGTAAAGAATACGGATATCAAAGGGGAAACACAGGTGACAGTAGAAACACCGACTCTGGAAAATGCACAGAATGCAACACAGCAGGCAGTGTATACACCGATTGATATTCGTTTATAGTTGGTAAAGGAGAATGGTATTATGTCAGAGATTAAGAGTTTTAGTGATTACACAAGTAAATATAACAGCAATGTAGATTATTCCGCATTATTTGGAGGAACTTCTGACAGTTCATCCGTAGGAAACACCAATATGCTTTCTGATTATGCTGCGATTAAAAACGGAAGCTATGGAAAACTTATGAAAGCATATTATGCAAAGCAGGATGCAGAAAAATTATCGGGGAAAGGCGATACTTCACAGAAGCTTACACTGATGAAAACAAGTGCGGATTCCCTGAAAAAATCAGCAGATGCACTAAACGATGCGTCACTCTGGGAAAAAAAGAAAATAAAAAAGAAGGATGAAAAGACCGGGGAAGAAACAGAGGTAGAGGATTATGACTGGGATGCAATTACCAAAAAAGTGAAATCTTTTATTGATGATTATAATGATGTTGTTAAGGAGGCAGGAGAATCCAATACAAAAGATGTCCTTAGAAATGCTTCATGGATGACAGGCATGACAGACAAAACCAGTCATTTACTTTCTAAAATAGGTATTACCATAGGAAAGGGGAATAAACTGGAGCTGGATGAAGATGAATTAAAGAAAGCAGATATCAGTTCATTGAAAACGGTTTTTACAGGTTACAATTCCTTTGCAGGCAAAACAGCCCAGAAAGCAGCTGGTATATCAAATGCTGCAAACCGGGCAAGTGCAACGTATACAAACAATGGTACATATTCTAAAACGGATTCCTCTCTAACGTCACGTAAGATAGATAAGGAAGTATAGTATGTTAAGCCTAAATGACAAGAAGAAAAATCTTTTGTATTAATTTGTCGGGAAGGAGGAACCAGATGAGTTTTACAGTCAATTTATCCGATGGAGGTTTATTGATAAATAGATTTAATAGTTCTAATATGTTGAAAAGTACACAGGAAAAATTGCAGCGACAGCAGGAACGGGATAATAAGGTGGCTTTTTTTGAAGCACAAAAAGAAAATCTGAAAAACCGAAAGGCTGACACTTTGGAAGAAATCTCTGAAAAGCTGGAAATGTTTCATAATTATGAGAATGAAATTGCGGCAGCAAATCAGGAGTATAATAATTCGCAGATGTTTCATGTCATGGACGAGGCAGAAGAACATGGCGAAAAGATTGCGGAAGCTGCTGAGAGGAATAAGCCTAAAACAGAAGAAGAACGAAAGGAAGAAATGGTGGATGAAGCTCTTGGAACAGAGGAAAACAAGGGCATGATGTCTGAAATCATGGACGAACTTTCGGAGACAACCGAAGAAATGACAGAGCAGATGACGGAAAAAACTATGGAGAATATGGAAGAACTTCCAGACGAGGTTTTGCAGGAGCAGCTTGTTACAGATAGTTTAGAGGCAGCAGAAATGGTACAAACAGAGACAATTAAAAGGTATGTGCCGATTGATATTAGAGTCTAATGGTATTTATCTGGGAAGGAAACAGCTATGAAGATTTACAATAATACAAATATTACATATTCTGCAATCGAACATAACAGCAGGAAAAATACGAAGCAAAATTTTCCAGCAGATTTAGAAAAGAAAATGACACAGTATACAGATACAGTATCTATTTCTAAAACGGGGCAGGAGAGATTTAGGTATTTATCTTCTGTCAGCTCTATGGATTATCAGAACCGTTTTGAGAGGGAAGTGACGGATATATTTGTCAAAGAAGATACAGAGAGTGTAAAGTCCGATTCTTTTGAACATCATGTAAACAGAATGGCGACAGCATATAACAAAATGAAAAACAGCATTGAAGAAAAATATGCGGAACAAGATTATGAGCTGGAGTATTATGTGACAGAATCGGGCAAAATTGAGGAATTGACCAAAGAAAAAGAACTGGATATGCTGAATCAGGCATATGAAAACCACAGTAATTTTATGGCAACTTCCACAGAAATCTGGTCAGAATTACAGGATTTTACACCATCGGTAGTTTACCATAAAGAAAGTGAACAGACAGCAAATGAACAGAACATAGGTGAGAACCAGGAAAATACTGCAAAATCTAAAGAAAAGGGGGGTATCAAAAATTCGGCATATCAGGCATTTTTATCCGCCATCCAGTCGGATAACCAGAAATTATCGCAGCAGTATTTGGGTGATTGGAAAGATTTAAGGCTAAATCTGAATGTATCAGATGGTAATCGGAAAATGCTTAATGGTATTTGGGATTATTATGCTAATAAAAGGTAATGAAAGCTTTGTAATACGA
>ERZ1034687.1221-NODE-1221-length-14087-cov-25.176026_pt1 | contig 14087 bp, 11 predicted proteins | sample MGYA00520704_ERZ1034687 | MGnify/ENA primary metagenome ERZ1034687 (study PRJEB33766, sample SAMN09781762) | gut metagenome | biome: gut microbiome | host: Homo sapiens | place: Madagascar | study: EMG produced TPA metagenomics assembly of the PRJNA485056 data...
GCATACGAGGGGTGTTGATTATGAAATATGAAGATTTTCCTATTACAGTTTCAAGACTTAAAGATATTTTATCTAAAAATGAACGCAATTATTCAATAAAAATGTGTTTTGGAACTGAAAACTCATTTGTAGTTGGAATGTTAGGAAATGGGGTAAAAAATTCATTGTTTTCTAAAATACAGTTTATTAATACAATAGAGAATACCAAAAATAATTTTTTATTATCAGTTAGTAATTATTTAAGTTTTATAGATGGCGATAATCTGCTTCCTGATATTAATAGTAATTCTTTCCATGAAATAACAAACCCTTATTATAATAATCCACAATATTTTTGGTTGGAAAATATGGTAATCAGACTTGGTTCGCTATGGGATGAATTTGCACATTTATGTAATATGTTTTATAAACTTGAAATCGCTGCATCAAAAGTTCAGTCATCTACAGTGTTTAGCAAAAAATATTATGATAATGTAAAATACCCAATATTATGTAGAGTGATTGATTATTTTGGAGATAATTCTAATTTTGCTAATAATAATTGCCATAAATTTGTTGTTGAGATTAGAAACCGTCTAATTCATTATTGTGATTTTAAAGCAATAAAATTTATAAGTGACTATTTAAAAGATAAAGAGTGTATAAATATGCTACCTATTGGTGTTTATTTTGGATTTGCAATGTTTGATTATTTTTCATTCATTGATATCTTAGATGAGTTTATGCAATGTTTTAATAAAAAAAATGAAAGTGATTCTAAGACGAAAGAATAAATGATCTAATGCTAGAATGGCCAAAAAATGAAGATTTCTGGGTAAGAAGAATAGCAATAGACCATCAATTATGTAGGAAAGAGAAAACTAATACAAAATTATTGGAAGCAATATTAGTTAATAGTTTTGGTAGTAATGAATTTTTTATAAATAAGTCAATCGGTTGGAGCTTACGAAATTATTCGAAAGCAAATTCTGAATTGGTTAAAGAGTTTGTTGAAAAATATAAAGAAAAATGGACCAATAATGTTAAACTGATGAATGGGTTAGTCATTGATGAATGAAGCGCACGCACTTCATTCATCAGCCACTCTAAAGATGTCTTGAATTGTAAAACCTCATCGGTATCACATGTAGTAATAGCAATGCAAAGGTCTATAAGATAGAATATAAATTAAGGTTAAATTATGATTAAATTTTTAAACGATTTCGAACAAGAGCAACCTGCCTGCAAACCTTGGAGTCTTGTTCCGATAGTATGTGTTTTAGTTGGTTTAATGACATTGGTAGCCATTGCTTTCCTCGCAAAATATATCAACAAAACAAAAAACAAAAAACTATTGAATGGCATTATCCTTATATATGGACTGCTCTTCCTAGGACTGGAAATATATCATGAAATCAATCGTTACTTCTTCTTCGGGTTCTATGACTTCTCCAGCATTCCCTTCCAGTTCTGCAGCATACCAATCTACCTATGCCTGATTCTTCCCTTTATCAAAAACGAAAAGATCAGAATGCCGATATTCTATTACCTAGGCATCTACTGCATGATTGCCGGCATCTTCCCGTTATTGTTCGGACAAGGACAGCTATGCAGATGGAGCAATATCTTCGATGTAATCCGTTCCTTCCTCTGGCACGTTCTGATTCTTCAGGTCTCCATCCTATCTGTCGTCCACGCAGAAATCGGAAAAAACATCAAAAAAGATTATAAGTACTTTCTTGGCGCTGTCGCAATATTCGTCGGTCTTACCGTCATCGCTCAACTAATCAATGTAACACTGCATTACACCGGAGGCATCAACTACAAACCGACAGACGGAAAACCGTTCAAAGATGTCATGAACACTCCGTTGTTCGATCCAGATGTCGCTTCCTGTTTCTACATTTCTCCCTTCTTCGTTTCCAATATGCCTGTCTATTCTCAAATATGGCTGAAATTCGGTTGGTTCGCAAACTATATCATCTATGTCATCAGTTTCTCATTCCTGGCAACAATCCTCTATTTCCTCAATAGTCTGATCAAATATTGCATGATAAAATATGCAGCTTTGAGAATCAAGAACAAATAAACCACCATATCAAGCAATCAAAACTAACTATAAATTACTAAGAAGCTAGGTATAGCTATTGTTATATAACACAGAGTGGCTTAACGGCCACTCTTTTTCTTTACTTAAGTTTTGATAAATCAACCTTTTAGAGCGATGTATATAAGTGCCATTAAGGGGGTACTACAAATGAACGAATTAAGAAAGAAATTGTATGATATGTGCGACAAGACAAACACAAGAAGAAGTGGTATTGATTAACTATAATGAATATTGCTAATTATTTATTCCGACTATAAAGAGAAAAGTTATCATATAATTTAAGAAATCCTAGATCCATACTTTTATATAAAAAATAAAAAGAGTGAAAACTAAAATAGCCATCTTTTATTTCTTAAAGCAGAATGTAAAGCTTATGCAATGGAAAATGCCAATACACAATCCTAAGGATAAATAAAACAAATACTATTTCTTACTTTTTAAACCACCGACTACTACAACTATTATTCCTGTAATCAAAAATAATAAAGGAACACCATAAGTAATCGAATAGGCAGTGATAATCAATGGAAGATTAACTTCTTTTTTATCATCTTTGTTATCATCATTGCTCTGATTATTATCATTGTTATTGTTGTTATTATTGTCACTATTATCGTCTTTTAATTTATCGATACTTTCTTCTACTAATACTTTATGACATATAGTGCATTCTTTATGCTTTGATCCAAATTCAGTATTGGTAGGATTTTTATCTATAATCCAATCGCTAGGTGTATGACCTGTTTTAGGTAGAATCTTTTGTTCTTCTATCACTTCTCCACAAACTGAACAAATCTTACCATCACTCAATCCATCTTCTTCACATGTAGGCTTTACACCTTCAATTATTTTAATGATGTGTGGCTTTTTAGCTATTGTTTCCGATGGTGTTAGAACCTTACCACAGACTGAACAAATAACTTCATCCGTGTATCCTTCCTTAGAACAAGTCGAATCGACACCAGGAATTGTCTTTGGAGTATGAACATCGCTGACTGGAATTATTAGATCATCCAAAGTTATTTCATTCTTATGTTCGTTATCTAGGAAATATTTATTGCATTCTTCACAGTACCAATATTCTTTAATTCCTGTGTCTTTGCAAGTCGCATCAATCTTATCATGATGAACTAATGTATGAGGGGAAGTAATAATGATTTCTTTAGTATCAGATATTGAATCTCCATATGAGGCTTTAACAATAATAGAGCTACTATTTTCATCTGACCCCACTTTCAATAAACCAGTAGAACTGATTTTAGTATTGCTACTAGTATTTCCTTGAATAGACCAATCTATTGTCTCCAATCCCGTTAAGTTGTTTCCATCTAATGTTGCTTTAAACTGATAAGATTCACCGTTTTGCATTGAATCTTTGTAAGTAGAAATAGAGACACCAGTAACAATAGGTTCTGTAGATTCATCTATTCCATCGATTTCAAAAGTTAATGAATCATCAGTGATGCTATTTACTTTTACCTTTATCTTATTATTTAAATAAGTTACACCATCTTCTGGAGTTAAAGCAGCATTGCTTCTTGTCGTATCTGTTTCTTCACCCAAAACTAACATTTCCCAATTATTTCCACTAGTGTTGAGATTGCTGGGATATTTTTTATCATTACGAGCTAAGAAGCACACTAATCCACTCTTTATATTCAATCCAGCATAATTAGTGCCATCCTTTTTAACTAGAGGTTTGTTTTGGCAGTCAAATCTATTACCAGAATTTTGGAAATTTCTATATTCTAAATAAGCACTGTAATTATTACCTAAATCGATTTTATAGCAGATAGTATCTTTATTTGAATATGTATCACTAACATAATGAATAGTATATTCACCATTCTTGTACATGGTTTTAATTTCATCTTCTTCAGTCCAGCCTAAGCTTTCTCTTTCTTTAGATGAAATATATTGAGGAACAGGAGAAATATGTTTCGCCATCGCAGACATAAAATAGACTTTGGAAGACATATCTATACTCCTATATAAATCCTTCAATCCAAATACATGTCCTGTCTCATGAGTTGCTACAGCAGTAAAAGCAATCTTATATCCGTTCTTATCTGTATATAAACCATCATCCTTAAAAGATACAGTCATTTGGACATAATTACCGCTAGTTTTATCCAATCCATTAACACTATACTCTACAGCATTATAATAATCCTTGTAATTCCAAAGCAAACTATTATAGGAAGCACTTAAATCACTGGATGCCGGACCATAGATAATAGTCAAACAATCTATTTCACCATTTCCATCCTTATCCAAAATAGAAGTATCATAAATTGGATTACCATCTACATCATATATACGGTTGGTTTTATTTAGTACTTGATTGATCCTAGTGCTCCAATCAGTTAATAAATCATATGATCTAGATCCTTTTTGATTAGGTTCATACCCATTAGGATTTGTAGATGTCTTCTCACAATAATATGAACGGGTGTTGCTCAATTCTAATGATCCACCATCATCGAAAAGATAAACAGTATTCATTCTTAAATGATCATTAGATACACATCTAAAATATTCACCAACTGAATAATATGATTTGTTATACATATTATCGACAATATTTTTTGTCTTAACATCATCATAAGTATTGTCGATAAACTCCACTTCACCATTAAAACGAGCAAAAACAACAAGATTAGTAAAATTGCTATCATCTACTAAATCAGTATTACTACTCTCATTTAGTTGAGTAGGTGTACTATTCAATACAAGCAAAGGTTTTATTGATAATAGCGAAATTAAAGCAAATAATAAAGTATTCATAGATATCAGAAACTATTTAAATAATCCAATCGAAGCTATTCTACATATTTAATAAAATAAATCAACTTTAAGCATTATAAAAGTAATAAATCATTAAAAGTACGCATCCATCAAATAGTCTAATTAATGGAAGTGGGGTGACAACATTTATGAATCCATAGAATAAAAAACATTTTATTTCTAATCTAAATTATTATGGCTAAAAAAAGGATGTTATTTAAAATAACAATATTTCAATCAATGATATAAGGGAACCCACCCATACCAAGGATAGTAAGGATATTAATGATAAAAATTTTCAATTCAGTTATTAGATGATTGTAAAGATACTCCAGAGGAGATATAAAAAAAATTCAAAGATGGGTTAAAACTAAGCAATAGCAGCATATAAAAAGGAGGTAAATCACCTCCTTTTCATCAAAGCAATTACTTAAAGGAAACAAACTAGATATCTTTTAGTCTTTTTGTTGCTCTTCAATTCCTTGAGAAGCATCTTTTTGCTCTTTAACAAAATCTTCTGCTTCTTTCTTTGTTTCTTCATCTACAGAATAGGAATTTGTGGAAGGTTGATTGATGACGATTTGTTCATAGTCGAGATCAAATCCATTTTCAAGGAACAATTGACGATATTCTCTCATCAAGTCCCTTTGGACTTGATAACGATCATCTTCCTGACATTTTGCTACAAGTTTTACAGCTATGTTACTATCTTCATAAGCTGATACACCCTTATAAAATGGTCCTTCGACAATTGCAGGAATCTTTTCTTTAAACTTTGGAAGATTATCCTTTAGAAGCTTCTCAACTTTTTCAAGAGGTACATGATAAGAGAATTCGCAATCCACTACTGCCAAAGACAACTCTCTTGATAAATTTACGACATTCTTTATATCTGAATTATTTATTATCTTTATGTTTCCAGCACAGTCAGTAATCTTTGTAGCTCTGATTCCAATTTCAGTGACAGTTCCTCTAAAGTCATCAATAGTTACTATTTCACCGACATTGTATTCATTTTCGAAAATTATGAACACACCAGCGATAATATCCGCTATCAAAGACTGAGCACCTAAACCTACGATAAGAGTTATGATTCCGACTGATTCCCAAATTGCTTTTGAATTGAATCCGAAGGCATCCAAGACTAAGAATATCAAGATTATGGCTGCACCATATTTGATGATTCCATCCAATAGAGTGATGACTGTCTTTGCTCTATTAGATTTCTGCATAATCTTTTTAAACATCAATCGCAACAATCTAGACACGATCAAAACAACTACTATTAAGATTATGCAATGTATCAATGTCTTATAATGAGCTTGCATCATGCTAGGGAAGGTTGTGATGTCCCAAATGTTTTCTTTAGCCCAAATTACAAATGCATTTGTCTCTGGCAACATCAATTCCAGTGAGACACAGATTGCAAAAGCCAACAAAACCAACACTCCTAATGTGATTCCTATAATAGAAATCCATTTTCTTTTATTACTCTTTTTTGTTTCCATAGTTTGTTCCTCCTTTTAAGACTGTTCTATAGTCAGAGTCGTATCCATAAATCTATTTCCTTTTATCGAATAAATAGATGCGATTTCATCATAATTTTTGGAATACTGACTATAGCTACAAGTCAATTGTTTTCCTATAGCATTTCCATCGACCGTCACTGTCAAATTCACACCTTGCACCATCTCATAATCAGTTTGGCTATACTCCTGAGATTGATAGATGACCTTGTTTTCAATATATGCACCTATCGAAGAAGATATAACAACCTCAGTCTTGTCAGTAGATGAATCATAAGTACCTTTTGCAGACAAGATTTCATTGAAATCTATTTCACCAGAAGGCATAGTCTGTTCCATTCTATAAGTTACTATGCCTTGTTTCATCAGACTGTAATACAAGAAGTAGTATGGCTTTTTTTCTAAATCACATAAAGCAGCAACTTTATCTTGAGTAATACAGTTAATAGTCGAAGTGGACACATCTGATTTCGAATAGATAGAAGCATCGCAGAAATAAGATAAATCAGTGTCTGGGTAGTCTGGGAAGTTTATCAATCTATATAAGTTGATAGTTCCATCATCGTTATAGGTGACTAATGAATCGCCTGGATTTACTGCAGTATATACGGGGCTTTGATAGAGATCCAAAGCTCGGCCTTTAGATAGAATTGTTATATCTTCTAACTTTCTATAAAGATTTCCATCCCTATCAAAGATACTAACACTCAATGTTCCACCATCAGTCCTATTCAACGCATAGAATGATGTTTCAGAAACTATATTTATATCCTTGATATTCGTATCGCCATTATCTATTTTGATTTTATAGTCTTTAGGAATTGCACCATTAAATTCCATGGTAATCGGAATCATATCGACGCTATCGTCGCTGAAGTCACAATCAATGGATGTTATTTCGAATGAATAGCTGAAATCATATGAATGAGTCGACATCTTCAGCTTATGGCTTCGGCCATCCGATTGATAATCATAGAATTCAAGAGTCGGGGTGATGGTGACATTTCCTATATCATCTTCTAGTTTATCGAAAGTGATATATCCGTTAGGGGAAGACAACTCATAATCAAAAGTGGACTTTCCTTTATCAGAATCTATCTCAAATGTAACCTTATCTTTTCTACCTTCATAAGCCGTTTCATACATATAGGGAACCATAAAATTTAACCCATCAAATTCTGGCTTTTCCATCAAGAAAAACACTGGAGCATGAATTATCGTATTCATATCAGCTATAAAGCTGTTGAATATCTTATCTTCGTCTTTAAAATGACCTATATCCTGATATTGAATATAGAATCCAGAAATATCATTCAATCCTTTGACATCGATGATGCTATCAGTTCCAATGTATTCTTTTAACAAGACGCCATCTGTTGAATAAACATCAACTTTGTATTCGAAGACATCTTCATATTCACAAACAAAACCAGTTTCTATTTCAACATCGAATGAGCCATCCTCATTATATGTTAAATGACAATCATTAGGAGTTATTTTAGTATAAGAAGCTTGGAATGATTGATCACAATCAAAATCAAAGGAATCACTTTGAAAATATATATCATTACCATCAAGACTTTGAACACTAAATTTATAACTGGCAAGTCCATAATAAGCATCACAAACCAATGACAGATGAGAGTTGTTATCATTCAAACTAGAATCTACTTTATCTTTTCCTAATGAATTCCCATCTTTATCAAATTGTTCTATAAAAATCTCAAATCCAGTATCACTTGAATAATTATCTATATCGAAATCCAAATTGATTTTGTTTGGGCTCAACACTTCTTTGATAGTGTCCTTAGACACTTCAAAAGGAACTTTGTTTTTATTGAAAGGTAGAACATCCATCACCGTCAAAGCAACAACAGCTGTGACAGCTGTAGCGGCAACAGTTCCAACTGATGCTACAGTAGAAGCAACCGGAGTAGCAGATTCTACTGCAACATTATTTCCTTCGACATTCTCGACTCTTTTTGCTAAATCCTGTTCATCGATTTCTGATTTATTTTCTTGTTCTTTATTACTTGATTTTTTATCGCTATCTTCAAAAGATTCAGGAACATCTTTTAATTCTTTAGGTGAATCCTTCAATTCTTTTCCAAAATACTGTTCAGCTTTAAAATTATGATATTCATCATATCTTTTGGTTTCACTGCAATGAAAGTATTCATCAATATTGTTCTTTTTCATATTTGGATTATAAACAATAAAGTCTTAAATTCCAACTAAATAATAAAAATTAAATTTAGAACATATTATTCAAGATAGAATTGATATCAAACTTTTGATAATTAAATCATTATTACTTTTCTAATCCCTTTCTTTAATTTATAATTATAAAAAAAGGAGGATAACGAAATATGAGAAAAGATGAAAACAATGAAATCAGAAAAGGAATAAATAAAAAGACATCGATAATATTGATAGTGATAGGTGCAATAATTGAATTGATAGGATTAGGTTTAGAAATCTTCAATTTCGTCATGATGTCTACAGGTTCTTTCGATAATTCTTTAATGTGGATTGGATTTGTAGCGATACCCGTAATGTTTGTCGGTGCAGTCTTTTTGATTCTAGGACTTATCAAACCAATGAGTAAATTCGCAGCTAGAACCAGTGCTCCGATTCAAAAAGATTATATGAACTACATGAGAGAAGAAACAGTAGATACAGCAAAAGAATATTACAAAGATATAGCATCCGGTATCAGAGAAGGCACAGATGGACAAGAAACGATAGAATGCAAACAATGCAAGCATTTAAATAAAAAAGATTCTAAGTTCTGCAATAACTGCGGCAACAAGTTAAATTATGAAATCAAATGTCCGCATTGTGAAAAGATGACTCCATCCAACTCTAAATACTGCAATAATTGTGGTGAGAAATTAGATTAAGCAAAAAAGAGGAAATAAAACCTGCCTAAAGTATTTGGATAGGAATGACCATATGTATGTCTTTGGGAATATTTATGATAACAGCCATGGGTATCAATGATACCATGAGCATTATGAATCCATTGCTTCCTAACAAAATATTTATTTGATGGTTCTTAGGCATTCTAATAATGATAATGTCCTTGATAATCGAAGGAACATATGATTACTTCCTTAAAAGGAGACCAATTCTATTAGAAAAGAATCATAATAAAAAAGAAAATTAAGAATTCAAAAGACAGCAAATGCTGTCTTTTTCATTGTAAAAAATAAAATGTTTTTTCTAAATCCATAATTAAATCATAAAATTTATTCATTCATAATTAGGTTGTTTCTACATTACACCAATTCAAAAGCATATAATTATTTAAATAACACAAAATCATATTTGATATATTTTGATGCAAAATTAATTTTTAGTAAGGGTATTGAAAGCGGATTACAAACCATTATTTAAAAACAATGTTTATTATCTTCACCGGAAAGAGACCTAAAGCTCCTTTCTAAGGAAAAAAATTAACCATCGGAGGATATCATGAAATTTTCCAAGAAAAAGATGATGATGTGTGCCGCTATATTGCCTGTACTTTTTAGCCTTGTCGGTTGCAAAAAAGATCCTAACCAGATCGACGTTGTCTTCGTTCCTTCCAGAGATGCTACCGCCCTCGGTGAATCTGCTAAGAAACTCGAGCCTGTCCTCGATCAGATCATGAAAGACAACAATTTGCCTTATCATTTCAAGATTAGTACTTCTACAACCTATTCTGCAGCCGGTACTGCTTTAATGAACTCACAAGCTGATGTAGGTTTCCTTACTGGAACTTCATATGCTCAAATGACTGTTGACCACCCTGGAAGTGTCGAAGTTCTTTTGACAGCTGTCAGAAGTGGATTCAAGGTCCAAACCACTGATTACAAGAATCCTAACAACACCGAAGAAGGACGTCATAAACAAGTCCAAGCCATGAATGGTGAAATCGACAATTATGAGTATCTTGCTGAGCAAGACACTGTCAATGTCGCTAACTCCTACAACTCAATCCTTGTTTCTAACAGAAACCACAAGGAAAATGGTGTTGCTACTGAAATCAAGTACATCGATGATTTGATTGGAAAGCAAGTCGGAATCCAATCCAATAGTTCTGGTGCTGGATACAACTATCCTAAGCTCTTCCTCTCCAACATGAAGAATGAAGCTAGTAGAAAGCTCTGGTTCAGACCTGATTCACAATATCTCAACAACGATTACATCAAAGAACACGGACTCACAATCGTCTCTGGAGAACCTGATGCTTCTAAGGGTGAAATCAAGGGTGTCGAAATCAAAGGTTACGATGCTGCTTTTACCGAAGCTATGAACGAGAATTCTAACTTTGCTGGAGTTTGGGGATTCATGGATATTCGTTATTCCAACGGATACAACAAAACTGGTGGAAAATACAACGGAGACAAGAGTGTCTTCAGCAACACCTACACAGTCGCTATGACTGATCCTATCTTCAACGATACAATCTCTGTCCGTTCCGGACTTGAGCAAGAAAAGAAAGACGCTGTCAGTTTAGCCTTCAAGACCGCCGTCAAGCAAGGTGATGTCAAGACTGAAGGAACTGGTGCTAACCTTATCTACAACATCTACTCACACACTGGATATGTTGATGGAGTCGATGCCAACTACGAAAACGAAAGAACTATTTACAAGAACAACAAGTAATTAGTTCTATTCAAATAGTCTTAACCACCGGCCAAATGGCTTGGTGGTTTCTTTTGGAAAGGAAAGAATATGATCGAGTTTAAAAACGTTAAGAAAGTCTATCCTGATGGTTTAGTAGCTTTAAAAAACATAAATCTGACTATCAATGATGGTGACTTTGTGTCTATCATCGGATTGTCCGGAGCTGGAAAATCAACTTTGCTTAGAACTATAAACAAAATGCACGATATCCAGGAAGGACAAATCTTAGTGGATGTCAATGATGACAAAAAGGAGCTCAACACAAATTACGAAGCAGAGCTACAGGCTTATAAAGAAAATGAGAAAAGACTTCCTGAATTGAGCAAAAAGCTCAAAGAAGCTGAAACTAACAAAAACGAAGAAGAAGCTATTAAACTTAGAAAAGAAATACTCGGGGTAAAGACTGCAATCGCTCCTTCTAAATACATCATCAAGAAGATTCCTGTCAAGATGGATGTATCAAAGGTAAAAGGAAAAGAATTGAGATTGTTGAGAAGAAACATCGGAATGATCTTCCAGTCTTTCAACTTGGTCAAGAGATCATCCGTATATAAAAATGTCCTCTCAGGAAGAATTGGATACCACAACTGGATAGAAACCATTTGTGGAATCTATACCAAGAGAGAAAAGATGCTAGCTCTTCAATCTATCGATTCTTTAGGGATTTTAAGCAAATCATATGTCAGAGCTGATAACCTTTCTGGTGGTCAACAGCAACGTGTTGCACTAGCAAGAGCTTTAACTCAAGAGCCATCTCTCATTTTGGCAGATGAACCAGTCGCCTCACTCGATCCTATCACTACCATTTCAGTCATGAACGATTTCAAGAAGATCAACAAAGAAAAAGGAATCACAATCGTAGCCAACATGCACCACGTCGACTTGGCTTTGAAGTATTCCAATAGAATCATCGGAATCAAAGCCGGTGAAATAGTCTTCGATGGAACACCAGATCAAGTAAATGATGAAGTCCTACAAAAGATATATGGAAGAGCCTTGGAAAGAGGTGAAAACCTCGGAGGTGTAGATAATGACTAATACAGCTCCTATCCAAGAGAAGGAGAAGAGGTTTCATTTAATAAAAGAGCCAGATCCTTACGGAAAATGGTCTTTCATAAATAAACTATTCTTTTCAAAGAAAGTAGTTTCCTTATCAGCAGATGGCTCTGCGGATAAAGTTATCGTAAAGAAAAGAAGTTTAGGGTTGATTTGGTTTCTTCTTTTCGTGGCCATATTCGTAGTTTGCATTTCTTTATTCATAACATTTCCGTCAAATCCAGATCTAGGTAATTTGTTCTACATCATCAGACAAATGTTCCAGCCCTGCTACAAATTCTCCACATATGGAGAATACTTCAATTACATGTGGACTACAGCAATTCCAGAATTAGGAAACACAATTGCAATGGTCTTCGTAGCAACAGTTATAGGATGCATAATATCCATTCCATTATTCATGCTATCCTCCAAGAATGTTGTAAAAACACCTTGGATTTATGCACCTATCAGATTCATCTTGGATATCATTAGAACTGTTCCTACATTTGCACTAGCTATGATCATGGTCGCAATTGTCGGATACAACAACACTGCAGGTATCATTTCAATGATATTCTTCACTGCTGGAATCATGTATAAGATGGAATACGAGTTCTGTGATACTAGAGATATGGCACCTTATGAAGCAGCCTTATCAGTCGGCTCGAACAAAATTCAAGCCTTCTCAAATGGACTTTGGCCTCAGATCTTGCCAAACTTCTTGTCGAACTGTCTATACACCTTCGAAATATCGATCAGAGGTTCCATCATCTTAGGTTATGTCGGTGCTGGTGGTATAGGAAAGTTGCTGGCCGATGCATCTGACTTGATGTATTGGGATGAAGTCGGTGCGATAGTTATTCCAATCTTTGTAGTCACCTTGGTACTTCAATTAGTTTCTAGCTACGTTAGAAGAAAGGTTCAGTAATTATGGAAAAGAAAGAAAATAAAAAGCAATCTGAGCCAAAGAAGTTTTCACTCTATAACTGGTACTATAGATTAGAGCATAGAAAGAACTTCAAATACGATTCAGCTAAACAGGCCTATGTCTTTAGACCTAAGATGTGGATTCCTAACACAATCACTGCTTTGGTCTTCTTAGCCTTGATGATCTATTGTATTATTTCAACCCAATTTGGATCAAACACTAGCCAAGCTAACCCTGCCAGACTATCAGAGATATTCACCGGAATCTTTGTTCCTGACTTTTCATATATATTTGGATACGGTTCATTTACATTTAAAAACAGTGCTATATACGAAGCTTTGCAAACTTTCTCCATTGCTTTAATAGGTACGACATTTGGATCTATTTTGTCTCTTCCATTTGGATTCTTAGCTTCCAGAAAGATGGTTGGAAAATGGTGTCATATCTCAGAAGTGTTGTTGATATGCATTAGAACAATTCCTGAAATCATCTTGGGTTATGTCATGATTGCTGGATTAGGATTCAGCTCCTTCTCAGGAATCATGGTCTTCTCATTCCACTCGATTGGAATGATTGGAAAACTATATTCTGAACAATTGGATGAACTTGAGACACAACCTTTGGAAGCATTGGATGCATGTGGTGGAACTTTCACAGCTAAATTAAAAGTTGGAATCATTCCAAATGTAGCACCTAACTTCCTCTCCGTCATCTTGTATAGATTTGATTTGAACCTTAGAACAGCCGCTATGTTAGGTATGGTTTGTGGTGATGAAGCCGGATTGGGTTATTGGATCTCTAGCTTTTCACAAAACGGACACTGGCCTCAATTCGGTGGTGCCTTATGGTTATGTATCATCATGATCATCTTAGTCGATTACTTCTCCTCTTACCTTAGAAAGAAACTTGTCTAATTAGATAAACAAAATAAAAGAGCAGCCATTAGGCTGCTTTTTCTTATGCTTAGCTAGGATATTCCTTCCACTTTCTCACATAGGAACAACCCCGAGGGGTTGCGGCACGAAAAAATTAAAATATTCGTGCC
>ERZ1034687.1228-NODE-1228-length-14055-cov-16.529786_pt1 | contig 14055 bp, 14 predicted proteins | sample MGYA00520704_ERZ1034687 | MGnify/ENA primary metagenome ERZ1034687 (study PRJEB33766, sample SAMN09781762) | gut metagenome | biome: gut microbiome | host: Homo sapiens | place: Madagascar | study: EMG produced TPA metagenomics assembly of the PRJNA485056 data...
GCTAAAATGTGGTCTTTTTTGTGTTTATAGGCTTAAATAGAATTTCCTAATCAATGAAAAAAGGTCTGACACAAATTGTATCAAACCCATGCTTTTCTTTTGGTGGAGTCGAGGGGAATTGAACCCCTGTCCGAAGAATCTCCCACAAGGACCTCTACAGTTTAGGTCCTATCATAATTTAACTAATTGGTACGATAAGACCAAATCCAATTAGCGAGGCTAAGAGGGTTTTCGTCGCCTTTCCCTAGCCAAGGATTGGCGCTTATCATCTTATTTAGCGCCCTGCCCGTTAGTAAGATGCGAAACTAATGGAGGACGTGCTCCTCCTAGACGATGCTAGGAAACCCGTAGGTTACTATTAAGCGGCAGCATACGAAACGCGTTGAGCGCGGTTCGCATAGATATAACTGTTGTCAGTTATTGTTTTTTGATGTTAAAGCTCATCACGCTACTGCAGTCCAGGCAAGATCGGTTCCCCGTCAAAACCAGAACGACCCCATAAGCTCAAATATTTGAGCCTTTGTAGTATATGTCAAAAAACGTTAGAAATACATTCCTTTCTTGTCTCTTAGAGACAATAGAAGCGGTTTCCTTTGTATAATCGTCCCGTTTGTTGTAAAGTTTCAATGCTTGAATAAAGGATGAACTATGGCAAAAGCAAAACCAATTAAACAAAAAAAGCAAAATAAATTTCTTCAAAAATTGAAGTTTTTACTGAAAACGCTCTTCTCTAATGACACTTGTGTCTCAGGAAGAGAACACAAATGGTATGGACCAGTTATTGTGGCAATTGTCGCTGCTCTTATTGCGACCATTCCAACAATGGTAGGATATTTCACCACTAAAGCATCGGATTTCTTCACGAGTGGATATTCTTACGATTACGAAAACGCTCTTGTTGCTTTCCAAAAAGAAACATCTGACGTGAGCATGAAAATCGAAAACGGCTCTTTGACATTAGATGAAACTGCTTGGAAAGGAAAATGCGTCAATCCAAATGGAAAAGATGTTTCCTATTGGGGTTATTACTACAAAGTTCCAGTTTCCATTACCGAAGAGAAGCCAAAAGATGAAAATAGCTCTTCCTCTTCTTCTCAAGCAGCTGGTATTATCACTGCCAAAGATCAATGGCGTTGTGGTTTAGCTGTTTATTATTGCGGGGACGAAAGTCCATACAAGTTCGCTTCCAATAAATTCTCCAATGTTATAAACGATCCGAATGCTGAATTAGGACAAGCTCCAGAAAGCTATAGCACCAATACCATCGTTATTGGTAAAGATGCCATCTATCTTGCCAAAGGCGTTAAAGGCAGCCAAGTCGTTAAAAACGTCCAAGTCAAATATGACTCCAAAAACTTTGAAGGCAAAGATTTACACACCATTCTCACCCCAGCAGAAAATCAAACAGTCATTGATGCTTGGTGCAACTTCTTAGAGAATGGCTATGCTTCAACTCGTGTTACCCTTGCTTGGGAATATAGCGGAATCATGCTTGCTATCTCTGTTGGTATCATCTTCTTGATGGGCTTGCTTATCTTCATTATGACAAGAGGAAAGAACAATCCATTTAGAATCTATACCTTCTGGCAATGCCAAAAGATTGGCTATTACGCATCCTTATGCCCAGCCCTTCTTGGTCTTCTCGCCTTCATCCCATCCTTCGCTGGAATGACGACGTTCCTCTTCCCAATGATGTATATCCTTAGAATCACTTGGATGTCGATGAGAAGCCTTCGTCCACAAGCTTAATTACATGGACACAAAAACCCTCGTTCCAATTTGAACGAGGGTTTTCTTTTTATCTTTTTGCTAATCTCCGTAATCACTACCGCGGCTCTTATCTTCCACATATATCTTTAATGGATCAGAGATATCAGAGATTTCACGATAGATGAATCCATCTTTTTCCATAAACGGAGAATCATAAGACCAGGTAAAGATCACCTTCTCGTTTTTCTTAATAACATCGAAGATGCCATTTAAGAGATCTTGGTAACGTTCTTCTCTTTTTTCCTTAAAACCTTGCATGCCTGAATAGAAACCAGGCTCAACATAGAAGATATGGCCTTCTTTTGTTTTATAGGCGTTGCAATAAGGATTAAGAGGATCAACGAAGGATTCAAATTGTTCAAATTCAGGATAAATCATAATGTCTATATATTACTCCTATTATTTATGATAAGGCTCATTCTTAAGAATTTTAAAAGAGCGGTATATCTGTTCAAGAAGAATGATTCTTGTCATCTGATGGGTGAAAGTTAAGGAGGATAACGTCAAAGTCGCGTTGCCCCTATTTCTTAATTCTTGAGATAAGCCAAGGGAACCGCCAATAACAAAGGTTAGATTGCTTCCGGATAATTCCATCCATTTGGAGAATTTCTTAGCTAATTCTGGGGAAGTCATTTCTTCTTTCCCTAAGTCCAATAACACTAAGAAGTCGCTTGGTTTTAATTTCATAAGAACCTCTCTTCCTTCTTTGAGCTTAGTTTCCTCTTCTTCTTTTAAAGAGGCATTCTCTTTTGAAGGAAGGTCGTTACATTCTATAACCTCTATTTTGCTATATGGGTTAAGCCTTTTTAAATATTCTTGTTCAGCAGCTCTCCAATAAGGTTCTTTTAGTTTTCCAATGGAAATGATACGTATTTTCATTTGTCTCCTCCTAGCAAAGGCTCACATGTTGGCGCAACTCTTAAATGGTATTTGGAAATTGATAAGCCATTTTCTTGAAATATTTTATCCCACGTTTCTATGGCTTTTTCTGGAGTGTTGCATTCTAAAGAGAGGTGCGCGAGGGTGATTTCTTTCGTTTTATCTCCAACAAGATCCACCAAGTAATGAGCGGATGCCTCATTAGAAAGATGCCCATGTTTGGAATGAATCCTCTTCTTTAGAATCAATGGTCGGCTTGATTCTTTAAGCATCTTTAAATCGTGATTTGATTCCACGATATAGAAATTTGCATCCACCATATAAGGAAGGCTTTCCTCAGGAATGTAACCTGTGTCCGTCATATAAACGAGTTTCTCATTCCCTTGAATAAAAACAAAACCAAGGGGATGATTTGCATCGTGGGAAGCACGAACAGGAATAATCGTAAAATCACCAACATCAAAGGAAGACTCCTCTTCTACTACATGGGTCGGCTCTTTTAAGGTTCCTTCTCCTGCATACGTGTCGATATTAAGATGCTTATAACAAGATAAAGACATTCCCTTAATATGATCAGAATGCTCATGGGTGATAAGCAGAGCTTGAATGTCTTCTAATCGATAAGGAGTTAAAGATATGGCTTTCTTAAGCGCACTTAAAGCAACTCCCATATCCACTTGAATAAGAGTTGTTTCGGAATAAATGAAAGCAGCATTCCCTTTTGAAGAGGAAGATGACATTACGTAACGTATCATTCGTCGCCTGAAGGATATCCTTCTTCACCATTTAATCTTCTCTCTTCGTCTTCCGCTTCTAAGGAGAAGTTATCAAAATGCTGGATGGCTTTAGAGAACATTAAAGAAACCTTACCGGTAGAGCCGTTACGGTTCTTAGTGACATTGATTGTGGTAACAGAGCCAGAGTCTTTATTTGGCCCAGCTTGTTTTGCTTTTTCCACTTGAGCATCCATCTTTTGTTCAAAGGCGGATTGCCCTTTGACAATGCGTTTTCCTTGGTTATCGTAATAATCTTTACGGTACATCAACATAATGATGTCGGCGTCTTGTTCAATGGAGCCAGAATCCTTTAAGTTAGACATGCTTGGAACACCGTTTTCATTTTTATCCGCATCACGGTTTACCTGAGCAAGAGCAATAACCGGTATTTTTAAAGTACGGGCTAATTCCTTCAAGGAAGAAGTAATTTCTGCAACTTCCAATGAACGGGATTCAAAAGATTTTTCCGTATGTATGATGTTGATATAGTCAATAAAGATGGCACAAAGATTAGGCTCACTATTCTTTAATTTGATGGATTTAGCGATGATGTCGCCTAATTTTGGGTTTGGCTTATCATCAATATAAAGATTCATGCGTTCTACTTCCGTAACAGCAAGGGCAATCTTTCCTAAATCTCTATCCGTTAAAGGTTCGTTTCCCGAAAGAGAAACACGGGAAATAGAAGAAAGGATACGTTTCATAACCAACGTAGAATCCATTTCTCCCGAGAAGACAGCGACTGGTTCTCCTTTATAAGAAGCGGCATTTACCGCTAAGTTTAAAGCGAATGCCGTTTTACCAACAGAAGGACGAGCAGCTAAAACGATAAGGTCGCCTGCTTGCCAACCATGGGTAAGTTTATTTAAGCCACGGAAACCCGTATCCACGCCTGTTAAAGAACGATTAGAACGCTTCGCTTCAGCAATGATCTTAAGTTTGACTTCTTTGGCAATTTCTCCACCTTTACGGAAGCCACCAACAGACCTTCTATTGGTAATGGCCGTTAAGGTTTGTTGAGAATTGGCTAAGAAATCCCCAATATCGGAGATTTTTCCTTCCGCGTAATCTTTTTGAATGTCCTGAAGTGCTAAAAGAAACTCTCTTAAAACTTGTTGGTCTTTAACGATTGCAACATAATGTTCCACGTTTTCTGGATTAATGACGCTATTCATCAATTCCAAAAGATAGGAGGAATCTCCTGCCGCACTTAAAAGATTGGTATTGATGAGTTCGTTTGTCACCGTTTGAGGGTCGATGATTTGTTCATGTTGGCTAAGATTTTCCATCGCATGAAAGATGATTTTGTTTCGAGGATCGACATCGGAAAAAGAATCTTCCGTCAAAGACGCAATAGCAATATTGCAAGCATTGGCAGATAAAAGCATAGCGCCTAAAACGGATCGCTCTGCTTCAACGTTGGAGGGAAGAGATACTTTCGCCATTATTTTTCCTCAGAAATATGAACATTGACAGTGCCAATAACTTCGCCGGCACTTCCTTTATAAAGTTCAATTTTCAAACGGGTGTATCCTAAAGCATTAGCAGGATATTTATCGATGAATTTACGTTTATCGATAATGATATTCCATTGGGCTTTTAAGCCTTCTTCGATTTGCTTTGGAGAAATGGCGCCAAACATTCTGCCATCGCTTCCGACTTTGGCTTTAAATTCAACGTTAATGTGTTCAAGACGCTTTGCAAGCTCTTCTGCTTCTTTCTTTAAGGCTTGTTGTCTTGCGTCTTCTTCAGCATTGTTCTTCGCTAAAATCTTTTGATTGCTATCCGTGGAAATAACAGCTAAACCACGTGGAATGAGAAAATTCTTAGCAAAACCGTCTTTCGCATCAACGGTCATTCCTTTTTTACCTACGCCTTTAACATCGGCTAATAAAATGATTTTCATATATTGTTTCCTCCCGCAGTGACGTTTACTTTTGAAGCGTCTAAGTAATCATTCAAACATTCTATGAGTTTCTTTTCCGCTTCATCGACATGAGTGATGTTTGGAACTTTTGGATTTGGGAATAAGGTTGCCGCCATCGTTAGGTGACCTCCACCCCCTAATTGTTCCATAAGAAGCTGAACAGATATGGTTCCATCGCTTCTTGCGGATATGCTAATTTGTTTATCTGCTGTCCTTCCAATAACGAAGGAAGCGTGCACATCTCTAAGAGAAAGAAGGGAATTCGCCACCTTAGCAAGCGCACTTCTTTCAACGATATCGTTATCATCCGAAACACAATAGAGAACGCCATAAGATGGTGTCTTCATTGTCCCAAGTATCTTATTTGTCAAAGCGAATTCTTCGTAATCGTCTTTGAGATATTCATCCGCAAGAGTGTTTTCAGCGCCGTATTCTTTCAAGATTTCAGCGGCTTCGAATGTTCTCATGCCGACAGATTTGCTCTTGAAATATTGGGAATCCATGAAGATGCCAGACAACATAATTGTGGCATAAGATGGTTTTAAATCGATACGAGGGTTTGCAGCCGCATAACGAATCATTTCCGTAATTAATTCGCAAGCGCTAGACGCAGATGGCTCAATATAGGACAAAGATGGCCTTTCAATGAAGGAATCACCACGACGGTGATGATCAATGACAACGACTTTTCTTGCTAAATCAAGAATCTTTGGAGCCATGACGTTTCTTGGAACGGAAACATCTACGACAACAACAAGCGAAGTTTCTCTAATTTGGGAAGCAGCCTGCTCTGGAGTCAAAGTCAATTGATCCAAGGCATCTTTTGAGAAGGCATTGGTGAAGGCAAGTCTAGCTTTCTTTTCCGTATGTTTTGGCGCATAGACAATCTTGGCTGGTTTTTTGCACCAATCACAAATGGCTTTGATACCTAAGCAACTTCCTAAAGCATCCATATCCATTTCGGTGTGTCCCATAATGAAGACGGCACTAGAGTCTTTAATTAACTTAGCAAGCCCTCCAACCATGGAACGAACCTTCACCTTAGAAGTATTCTCAATAGCAGCTGATTTGCCACCAAAGAAACGAAGTTCCTTGCCATATTGTGAAACAACAGCTTGGTCACCACCACGGGCTAAAGCGGTATCAATCGCTTCTTCCGTCATTTCATATAGCTTGCCCACATCAGGGAAATCATGAGCAAAACCGATAGATAAGGTTAATGGTGTATCTTCTTTATCCTGTTTTTCACGAACCTTGTCCATCACAGAGAAGCCATCTTTCTCCATTTGATCAAGGGCATTAAAATTACAAACCGCGAAATAACGGTCTTGTTTCACTTGGGTAAGAAGGACTTTATATTGGCGGAAATAATCACGAACGATAGCGCGAACATCCATAACCGCGTCCGCTACTTCATCCGTATCTGAAGCAACATCATTAAAGTTATCAATCATGACAACACCTAAAGCAATGGCTTGTTCCTTAGAATAATTGACAACGTTGTCATATTCGGTCACGTCTTTAAAGACAAACAATCTTGGCTCGCTTAAGAAACGAACTTCATATGATTTGCCTTTCATTTCAAGATGGACGGTCTTATCGCTTTTGAGTTTGACCAATTCCTTCAAGGCAGGGAAAGATTGGAAAATATCCGTGTCAACAAGGTCCAATTGTCTTTCATTAAACAAAGTATTGGTCCATAATACGAGACCGTTTTCATCAATGGCTAACAAACCAATTTGATTGAAGTTATAAGCCATTTGAATGTCGTTACCGATAAGAGAAGCCACTTCGATATCGTTGCTTTGTCTTTTTCTCGAAAGACGTGCTAAAGCAAACCAAGTGAAAAGGATGTCAGCTAAGCAAAGAACGACAAAACCTAAAAATATATACTCTTCGATATATTTGATATCACGGATGCCGAAAGTGTTATAAACCCAGAAAAAAGTGAGGGTTACAATAAAGATTAGCTCTATTAGAGCAAAGATGAATGTAATGTTACGAAATTTCTTAATGGATGCGTTCATAGTTAAATTATAATTTAACCCCTTATGGGTTAAAAGGGGAAAGAGACGAAACACATATTAGAAAAGCCTCACGCTTAGGTGAGGTTAATAACCCCGTTTCTTAGAACAAACAGGTTTAACGGCATTTTCGCTATGGTTAGGAAATCTTTAAGACTTTTTTGCACTTGCTAATAATCTTTTTCGCAGTATCCAAATCTATAATGCAAGCGTGCCAACTTTTTTCTTGCTGGCAAAAACATCAATCTTTCTGATCATTGATTATTTCCTCGATTGTTTTGTATTTTGAGTGGCTGACAAACAAATTATCTAAATCATCATAAAGTTGCAAAGCTAACGCGAGTTTTACTAAGGAAGATAAAGAGATATTACCAGTTTTTTCAAATCTTCTAATAGAAGCGTAAGAAACACCAGAAAGAATAGACAACCTTTGTTGAGACACTTTTTTGCTTTTTCTAATAGCAACAAAACGTTTGGCTATTTCTAGTTGTTTTTCATCGTATGTTACAAATTGTAATGCTTGTTCTTCCATATGCTAATATTTTAGCATATTTTCATTCTTTATGCATTTTTTCGATAATATATTAGCATTTTACTTTCATTCAAATTTCTTTTAAAACATACGTGTAGATATTAAAAAGCCTCACGCTTAGGTGAGGCTAATAACGTAATAGTTTCGCTTAGTTAGCGCCAACTTCTGGGAGTAATCCCATATAACGGGCGTTTTTGATTGCTTTCGCTAATTGACGTTGATATTTAGCACAAGTACCAGTGCTGCTTCTTGGCATGATTTTTCCATCAGGTGTGATGAATCTTTGAAGAAGTTCAACGTTTTTATAATCAATATGCTTGACATGATTCTTAGTGAAATAGCAAACTTTACGTCTGGATCTCATTTTTCTGAAAGCCATAATAAATTTTCCTTTCTATTAGAATGGTAGATCGTCGTCTACAACATCAATGGCATCTAAATTACCGCTATCTGGTTGTGGGGCTGGAGCAGGTGCGGCTTCTGGTTGAGAAGCATATCCGCTTGTTTCTGCTGGAGCTGAGCCTTTCGTATCTATGAAGTCAAAATTATCAACGATTGTATCGATAACAGTGACTTGAACACCGGCCTTGTTCGTATATTTTCTTTGTTGAAGTCTGCCTTCAATAGAAACCATCGAACCTTTGCGGGTGTATTTAGCGAATGTATCGGCACGCACACCGAATAATGTGCAATTCATGAACAAAGTGTTTTTTGTTCCATCCGGATTTTTGCGGGAATCATCTACTGCAAGCGAGAAGGACACGACAGAGAGATTAGATGGGGTCTTACGTAACTCAGGGTCACGAGTAAGACGGCCAATTAGAATGACACGATTTAACATATTTTACGATCCTCCAATGTTTTTCGTATAAAACGATGATTAGTCTTGGTCGACCGTAATCAAGAAACGAAGAACGTTTTGATCAAGTTTCGCTTGACGGCTCCACTCATTAAGGCCAGCAATTTCGCCATTCACTTTGAGAACGACATAGTAGCCTTTGAGTTGCTTTTTAATTGGCGTAGCGAAATCTTTCATGCCTAATTCTTGGGAATTGGCAACTTTGACTTTGTTAGCTTCCAAAATCCCTTGAAGTTTGGCGATTTCATCTTTTCTAGCTTGTTCTTCAAGAACGCTATTCAAGATGTACATGATCTCATACTTTTTCATGTTAGCACCTCCTAAATTTGGTCTAATGGATCGTATCAAGTACGACCATAAGAGAATGTTTTGCTTCTTCCTTCTAAAGAAGCCTAGAAATTATACACGAGAAAAAAGCAGTCTTCAAATGATGATTACGATAAGATTCGGGACATCGTAAAACCCAACGGAAAGGAAATGATTTTCTAAGGCGAAAACGCATACACGTCCCCTCTGTTTTCCGTTAAAAGCAGAAGGAATATAAATTCAAAAAATTTTGTTTTTCTTTTGCCTCCCACCTATAGAAAGACGGGGAAAAAGAAAAAATGCCAAAAAATTACAAAAAGATGAATCAAAACGCAATGATCAACCAAAAAGAAAAAGACGTTTTCTTTTTACCCATTAAACAAGAATAGAGCTCTTAAATGATGACGTCTAATCATTACTTGTCTTCTTGAATTTATATTTTCCCTTGCCATGACCACTTACGGGTTCGATGAGTTTTCTTCTTAATAGCAGAGATAAAAATTCTGACGAGCGGCTTTCTTTCAAGTTAAGTGTCTTCATAACCTCTGTTCTCCCAAAAAAGTCGTCCCACCCAAATTTGTTGAACAGTTTTTTAATATAAAAACGACTCGTCGAAGATAATTCGACGTCTCTTTCAATAAATGGATAATCAGTCGAATGTCCGGTTTCCTTATCTCCAATGTCCGGTTTTTCATTTGAATGTCCGGTTTTTTCAAATCCAATGTCCGCTTTTTCAGTTAGAATGGCACCAATATACACATCACGATTCCGAAGCTCGTTTTTCTCATTTAACAAGAGATTTTTTAAGAAGAGCTCAAGATATTTTGTCGTTTCATGAATGCCAAGTTTTAAATTTCTATAATTTGCTCTCACAAGGGCGTTCCTAAAATACCAGGCATTTTTTGCAAAGATGTCATTTGTGGCAGAAAAACCCAGATATCTTAAATACTTAATTAAGAAAACGGCTGTGGTTCTTGTGTTTCCTTCCCCAAAAACGTGAATTTGCCAAATCCCTGCCACAAAATGAGCGAGATGCTCGATAATTTCGTCTATCGTTAAGCCTTTATAATTAAACTTTCTTTCTAGAGAAAAATCATATTCTAATGTATTCCAAAGCTCGGAAGCACTGCCATAAATGACGGTTTCTCCATCGAGCACCCATTCTTTCTTTGTGATGTTATAATCTCGAATTTTCCCAGCGTGGTCAAAAACACCATTAAACAATTTACGATGAATAGACACGTATTCATTGGGAGTCAAAGAGAACGCTTTTTCGCAAAGAACTTCAACAATGTGCGAAGAGACGATGTCCGCCTCTTCTTCACGAAGGGAAGAATGATATGATTTCTCATTATAATAGCTACGAAGAAGATCTTTGACTTCCTCTAAGGAAATGTCGCCCTCTATGTTTTTTGTTGCGATTTCAATCAAGTATTTAGATGACTTGAGTCCGTCAACCGCTTGTAAGCCTACCGCCGTACTCCAATAATAGCCTTTGCTTGCTTTATCTGGCTCGCCTTGCTTGATGTATTCCTCAAATGGGTCTTTTACCAAATCATCTCTCATAAAACTATTTTAAACGATTTATGCCGAAAATTGTCTTATATAAACATTTTTGATTGCGTGAGTTTCTTATAAATATAGAAGGCATCCAAGCAAAGAGAAAAGCGACTCCGTTTTAGAGCCGCTTATTTGATAAATGGTTTATTGCTTATTTCTCATCCTTCATGGTTGGGAAGAGAAGGACTTCACGAATGGTTGGTTGTTCAGTAAGTAACATACAAAGACGGTCGATACCAACACCGATGCCACCAGCTGGTTGCATGCCATATTCCATGGCCTCAAGGAAGCTATAGTCGATGACATTTGCTTCATCATCTCCTCTATCTCTAGCAGCCATTTGGGCTTCAAAACGTTCTTTTTGATCGAATGGGTTATTCAATTCGGAATAAGCGTTTCCAAATTCGAATCCGCCAATGAAGAGCTCAAAACGATCAACAAAACGCGGATCTTCTGTCTTCTTAGTTAAAGGGGAAACTTCAATTGGATAGGTCGTAATGAAGGTTGGTTGAATCAAAGTTGGTTCAACAAATTCATCAAAGAAGGCTTGCATGATATATCCAGTAGAGTTCCATGCTTTCTCAAGTGGGACTTTGTGTTCTTTAGCAAGTTCCACTGCTTTTTCAAACGGAATGTCGTCTGTAAAATCGATGCCGGTTTTTTCTTTAATGGCTTCAGCCATGGTGATGACTTTGAATGGCTTTGCTAAATTGATTGTGTTGCCGTTCCAATCGTATTCTTCTTTGCCTACGATTTTATCTGCAACATAATGCATCATGCCTTCAACCCATGCCATCATGTCTCTTAAATCACCATAAGCTTGATAAAGCTCAATGGTCGTGAATTCTGGGTTATGGCGGTTGTCCATGCCTTCATTACGGAAGATACGGCCAATTTCATAAACGCGGTCGATTCCACCAATCATACATTTCTTTAAATTCAATTCCGTTGCAATACGTAAATAGAAATCCTTGTCTAACGCATTATGATGGGTAATAAATGGACGAGCATTCGCTCCACCCGCAATTGGAGAAAGGACTGGGGTTTCTACCTCAGTAAATCCTAAGGAATCACAATAATCACGGATGCCTTTGACAATCGCTGGACGAAGGATTGCAGTTCTTCTGCTTGTATCGTTCATGATTAAGTCTAAATAACGACGACGGCAACGATCTTCCAAATCGGTTAAGCCATGATATTTCTCTGCAAGTGGCTTTAAGCATTTTGAAAGATGGGTGAATTTGCTGCAACGAATCGTCAATTCACCAGTGCGGGATTTCATCAATGTTCCTTGCACACCGCAAATATCACCAACGTCTTCAAGTTTAAAGACTTTGTAGTTATCTTCTCCAACGACGTTCTTGCCAATCCAAACTTGGATGGTTCCGAATTCATCCTTCACATTAAAGAAGGCTGCCTTTCCCATATCACGGATAGCCATGATACGTCCAGCAATGTCGACATGGACTTCTTTGCTAGAGAGTTCTTCCGCTTCCACCTCTCCATACTCTTTACGGATATCGCGGATTTGGTTTTTCCAGTCATATTTTTGACCGAATGGGTCAACACCTAATTCTTTATACTTTGGAAGCTTAGCACGTCTTGCTAATTCTTGGTCTGTTAACTTTTCTTCCATATTATCGTTTCCTTCCTCTTATAAAACATGGATAGTTTAACGCGAATAAAGCGTTATTGCACCTTTTATAGAAGAGATAATGTTGCCTAATAAAAAAGGATAAACGTATCTAGGCCCATAAAAGTCACACGAAACAAAAGTCAAATAATTCATGCGGTCCTTTGTGTTTTAAAATCTTTGGCTCTGAATTATGAAATCTATCTCCAAATCACTAAATTCTTTTTTAAATACGACCGTGAAAATTCATAGTTAATAGATATTTTTTTAAGTTTTCTTGTCTTTTTTCTATTAACTTACACTTTTAGGAAACATTCTCTTCACCATCTAGAGGCAAGATAAGTTTGACCATATGGTGTGAGATGGATCTTTTACGCCCTTGAAAATCAACGATTCAATTGATGAGTCTACAAGTAATAAGGGCTTTGCATTTTATTCCTGTTAAAAAGCTCGACAAGATGATTTTTTCGTCTTTCATTAAGCGAAAAGTCTCATATAGTTCTCTTCTCAATGTAGAAATTGCTTTTAATCATCATTAAATCTAAATGTTCTGTCGTTTGATGTTCTCCAAGATGCGTCAAATCGGAATGTAAAAAAGAAATACCCTACCAATTTAAAACTAAAGTAAGTTTAAAAAGTTTCAAAACGTCGGATATAAATCTTTCATTTCGTCGGTTTGTTTTATTTCAAAACGTCGGTTTCGTTGTTTACTTCTTTGACTTTTTGAAGATTTGGCAGTCAGGGATCTTTCTATATATGCGGATTCAATTCAAGCGAAATTAAAACATTATCGCGATAGCTCAGGTAGAGAGGTAGACGCTATTGTAGAACTAAGAAACGGAAACTATGCCGCGATTGAAATCAAAATCTATAGTGATGAAAATATAAAAGACGCGTTCGCTTCTTTAAAGAAATTTGAGAAAGCCTTAAAACAAGATGGGTTAAAGCTCCCTCAATTCAAGATGGTTCTCACTAGCCATGGCCCTTGCTACCGTAAAGATGGAATATATGTCGTGCCAATCACAATATTAAAGAATTAATTTCTTTGAAACAGATTACATCATGTTTTTCGTTCATTACACGTTTATATGTTCGAATAACTGTTGTAACAACACGTTTTTACGTTCCTAAAAGTGTTCTTTGAATGCACTTTTTAGAACATAAAGACAATATTTCAATCTTAATTCTTGAGGCAAATCGCCGGACGGACGCCATTGTCGTTGTTGACGTCGTTGTTGTTGAGATCACCATCGTCATTGACGTCCCAAGCGTTGTTAGAGTTGGACGGATTTGGAGAACACGCTCATTCCATAGACCGTTCTTATTGAAGAACATAAAGTTCAATCAACCATTTTTGTAACACGAAATGCATCGGATTTCATCCAGCGAAGGAGGTAATCCTTTGTCTCTTTTAAATAATTCGATGAGATTTCATATTGATGAAAACTAAGATACCTGTCATTCATTGCCATACGGAGAAGATTTGCCAAAACAATCAATTTCCCATATGCATCATTTTGCCTATCACCTCGTCTTGTATCCTCTATTTTCGCTAAATTCGCGAGAATAAGCTCTTCGTTAATATCAAGTAACATATTCTCTATCCTTATCACGAAGGTATATCTGTATTTCTTTGGCGCATTGTCCAACACATTCAAAAGATATTCAAACAGGCGATTAAAACAAGCAATGACATATAACCGCCCTCTTGCAGACTTTTCTTTTTTCAACCATAGAACAAAAGCGAAATGAATTTCGCATGAAACTCGGAATTGCAATCCGAGTTTTT
>ERZ1034687.1234-NODE-1234-length-14012-cov-13.772444_pt1 | contig 14012 bp, 14 predicted proteins | sample MGYA00520704_ERZ1034687 | MGnify/ENA primary metagenome ERZ1034687 (study PRJEB33766, sample SAMN09781762) | gut metagenome | biome: gut microbiome | host: Homo sapiens | place: Madagascar | study: EMG produced TPA metagenomics assembly of the PRJNA485056 data...
GATATTGATTTTAATTCAACGGAAAATACAACATGCCGCTTATTTTCATAATGTTCTTCCATTATTGCTTTAGAAATATTTACATTTAAAATAATAATATTGCTACTATTTAAAGTCTTAGAAATATTTTTTAAAGGTGATTTATAACCATAAGCATCGACTTGAATGGCAAAATTTAAAGTTCCTCCCTTAGATTTTATAACACTGACTGCCGCATTTGTAAAATAAATTATAAATTGAAGATATATTTTTTCTTTAACATGAATAAAAGAACCAGCATTTGTCCAACGTAATTGACTATATGAATCAACATCACTAAAATATACCACTGGCATAAATGATAATATCTGTGGCCATTGACTTCCATCGCCCCAAATGACATCATTATCATTAATTCTATAAGGGTCTGTAGGATAGCCAGTACTTCCATCTACAAATATATAGCCTAAATCTAATCCACTAATATCCTTTGATATGACGCCGCCAATTCCACAACCAGAAGGAAATATTGTTTTATCAAATACCTTTAAATCAAAACGAACAACATCTGTAGATAAAACACCAACGTTTGATATCTTATCATAATTTATAATTCCGTTATTTAATTGGGATGTGGTTATATTACGTGTATTTCTTTCAAGTTTTGCTAAACACTTTTTCAAAGTATCTCGCTCTTCAATTGAAAATCCATTATCTGGTTTACTACCTAATGAACCACTATTCCACGAACGCATTATAATAGCGTCATCTGACTGTTGAAGATAATCGACAATCTTTGAAAAAGCGTAAAAAATAGTATCACCAGATTTAGGAAAACCATCCGTCATATATGCTGTTGTGCCGTCAATTGCTGAAGTACTCCAATCACTCGGCAATACGCCAGCCGTTGTAGGATTTTTCAATATATATTGAATCTTACTTAATGCACTCTCAACAGTATCATTGTTATTTATATATTGTAATGTTTTAGCTTCTGAAAAAGAACGTGATAACTGTATTCCAGTGGCAAACTTAAACTTATTTACCCAACGCTGTAATTTAGATATTATTGTAAATAGCGTATCTCCCTTTAATATATCACCTGGAGCTGTAGCCGTATCTATTGCCTTAGTGTTCTTTTTGCTAAAAATACTATCATCACTAGTATTTTCTGAGATTGCTTTATTAGCATTTGATATAATATCTTGATTCTCTTTTCCTATTGATTTTATATTTTTATTCAAAATAGAAACAGTAAGGTCAAAGTTGCGCTTACTTACAATACCGCCATCCTTATCTAGAATAGAATTTATAGCAGAAGTAAAACTAAAGTACAAACCCTTATTCCAGGACAATGAGTTATTAACTGCCTTCGATAACAAAGACGAAAGCGCAAATTTAGCTAGTTTCCAAACATTTCCACTACGAATCTTTCCGAATACATAAGTATTATTAACATCTGGCGTTGGAACTTCAGAAAACGAAAAAACTAACTTATTTGTAGATGTGTTAAAAACTCCGCTGATATCATCTATTAAAAGATTATCACTACTTACATGATATTGTATATTTGTGCCTAGGTCATCTATTAATATGTTACCTAAACTATCTGAATACATAACTTTAGTAGTGGTGACAGCAATTGCTAATACATTGGATTTATCACTTATTTGATAAAACTTACCTATACTAAGTCCATTCTTCTTAGCATTCGTCACTAACTCAGAATATGTCGTCAAAGAAACTATTTGCGGATTTAACACCACCCACAATTTCTTATCGTCATCATATACCTTATGGCATCTTTGATTTGGAGTTGAATCGTACCAAATCAAAGATGTGTTTTCAGGTGCTGAAGTTCCTACGAACAATCCAGCAACCTGACCTAAATTTTTACTAGCACTCATATTTATAGCTATTCTTTATCGTTAAACTCTTTTTCCTCTTGCTTTAAAAAATTATCAAAGGCTTTTACAAAGATATTGCTTTCCGCTTTCTCTTCGCTATCAGAATTTTCGTCATCATTATCTTCTTCCTCTTCTGAGCCTTCATCCTCATCATATGCATCAAAAGGATTTTCCTGTTCATTCTCATCTTCATAATCTTCTTCCTCACCATTAGCACCCATCTGCTGTTGTTGCATCTGCTGTTGCTGTTCTTGATTTTGTTTAGCCTGCATAGCTTGCCAAAATACCGAATTTTCAACAATATCCCCATAGTCTTTTATTGGAGGCAAATCATACTTCTGACGAGTTTCATTAAGCGTTGCAAAATTGCTAAGTTTCTTTATATCCATATCTAACTCTTGCTCAATGGTCATTCCGTTTAATCCCATAAATGCAAATTCAAAATCTGGATTAATCTGCTCAACAATATATTTATTTATCTTACGTTGAATAAACTTCAACATAGGATACAAACCCTTATCTTTTGAGTTTTGAATTCGTTCTGCCTCGCTTTTCTCAAACAATCCTCCATTACCGCTACTACGACTAATATCCCAACCGATTTCTGAAGGGTCAATGGAATATATTGCGCAAGCTAACTTAATCAAATATTCCATCCAAGAACTATACTCCATATCTCGGTTATTCTTCTGAAGGTCTATCCAATCTATATCAGCTTGTACGACTGGAGTTTTCCAAGAGTTCATAACTCCATTAATCATAGCTTGCCACTGTTGCTTAAATTGTTGTATAGCACTTTCGTTCATACCTCCCTTAACTCTTATCAATCCCTTTGGAGCAGAACCTTGAGAAAAGAATCTACGATTATATTCATCACCCCAAAGCATACTTGTTATTACATTGATAAGTTCCTCTAATTCAGAAACACCATATCCATTAGCATAGATTGATGTTGTAGGATTGCGAACGGCAAAACAAAGTTCCCAAGGATAAAACTCATTTACTACAGCGTTTTGATATATCTGAACGTATTGTGGTAAATATCCGTTTACTTCCTTAGATTTATCAGCAGGTCTTTTATACCAAGCGTCAGCGCCACGATTAGTAAAAAACTGATTATTATAATCTTCATCAAAAGCACTCTCTGCTACACGGAATGTACTAGCGTCTGTTGCCATAAAACGCTCTAATTTTCCCCTGCGATTTCTGATGCATTCAAACGTCATCTGGTCATAAGTAAGACTATCATCGACAATCTTGCGAATAAACGTATCAAAATCATCATTCGTCCAAGAATTTTCCGCTCCACAATTTAAAAGAAAGTCTGTTATAGCATTTGCTATTTTCTTATCTTTCTCATCCATTTTGGCTTCAATTCCATTTTTAGCCTTTTTACGAACAATAAAACCTGTGCTATATCTATCGGCTTGCGGTTCAGCAAAATCAGCAATTTGATTTTTTCTTGTCTTAATTATAGCGTTTATAATAGGGGTTGATGCCATTCTTCTTAAAGTTGTATAACTTAATGAGAATGTCTTATCTTTATATCCCAAATTAGCATTGAATTGCAAAGGGTCAATAAAAAAAGCCTTTGCTGGGCTGTTGCTAGACTTGTTCATTTTAGAGATAGCTTTTGAAGCGGCAATCAAATCATCTGGACTATCCGACTTAATTGCCTTTTCAAGAATGCTCATTCTCTTCATTTCAAGTTTAGCTTGAGCATATTCTACAGTTTTTAATTGATTAGCATAATTCATCGTTACACTTTATTTTTTATTACTAAATACCTAATAACTGTTATTGGGCGATAATCAATGAAGACTACCGCCCAATAAATAATGTTTGCTATAATCGCAAATTACTTCTTCATAATTTTGTTTAAAATCTTTTGAGAATCTTGTTTATCAAAGATTATCATTTTATTATTCAAATCTTCACTCAAAACAACTAAAGTCGAATCATCCGATAATTCGTATAAATTACTATTATCATTAATAGCAACAACTACGGATTCATTGTTTTTAACTTCCTCCCAAAAGCTATTAAACTGTTGCATTTCGTATGCGTCTTTTTGCTCCGATAGAGAAACACAACGCATTCTATCTAATGTCGTATCTAACTCAGAAACTAGAATCTGATAAGAATTAATCTCTGATTCATCTACAACATCTACAAACTTTTTACTTTTCATAGATATTATTAAATAGTAGCAACACGAATATAAGGTGTTTCGTTCAAAGTCATTACCAACTTATACAATCCGTTTCTATTCTCTGAAGTTTTACCTAATACAGAATCAACGTCAATTATATAAGTAAGATTTGTCTTCAGGGTGAGTTTTTTCTTATCCTCAGACAGTGTTCCTAACTTAGCACCCTCTGTTTCATCAAACTCAACGTCCTCTCCGTCCTTACTTATAGCAAGCTCATATTCCGTTGGCTTTGAAACATTTGTCTGCGTCTGAATTACAATGAATGGCAAATTATCCTTAATGGTCTCAAATGGATTTGCTTCACGATAAGCCTTTGAAAAAACCTTCTTATAACTATTCTCATCAACTATTGAATTAACCTTAATTGAATCAAAGATAGGTGTTGAGACAGGTACGTTTGTTTCTTTATCTGAAGGTGAACTCCAAACTGCTTCAAGGTCAGTATTGTCCGCCAAGAAATTAGATACCTTAGAACTATCTGTTATACTTCCTACGTGGAAAGGAATAACATAACCGTCAATCTTTCCGTTTATAGTCATGACTGTAAACATACCGCCATCACCCATTAAGTCTGTACGTATTTCGACACGTTTCTCAGGCTCACTCTTTTTACGAATTATTAATGTCTTCATAATTTTATATGTATTTATATATTGCTAACTATTAATAGCTGATTACTTATGAATCAACTCTTTAGTCCTAGGCTGAAACTTTGAACGTTGTTTACCTTGACCAATAATCATCTTCCAGTATTTTTGGAATTCACAAAGCCACATTTCAATCTGATGAAGCGTAATGTTACACTTATCATTCGTATAATATTGCTGTTTTTCTTTATCCCAATATAAGTATGGAAAATTTTCACCCTTTTCTTTACTGATTTTTGTAAGCCATTCTTCGGCTAAATCTCGTAACCAATAAATACCCTGCTTTTGTTCTCTTATCGTTTTAAGGTTAGGATAAATCAAACGAATACCAATGCTTGCCCCTGGACCAACGTTTGTATAATCATCCTGTGTAAAACGCATAAATTTTCTATCCGTATATCTCGGAATATATGTAAAATCTTGATAAAATTCGTGAGCAATAAAGTCCGCAACAGCTGGTAATGTTTTAAGAAATTCAATAATTTCCTCAGGTTTCTTAGCTGTAAGAACAATCTTTATTAACTCATCTAATTTATTGTGAAGAGTAGGAACCACAACTCTTGTATAACAATAATCTCTCGGTTGACCTGGTGTAGCCTGAGAATTGATTAAGTAAGCAGTTGTATATGGATTTTTACCGCTACTACGAATACCTGCTATGAAACGACTAAATTCTTCCTCATCATACTCTTCAAAATCAGGAATACCATTACGCCACTTCTTTGCGGAAATAAGGTCTTTAATATTCTCCGTTTGTTTAAGTCCTGATTTAATCGGTGCTCCAAAAAGACTTCCCTGAAGAACAGCTCCTTTTGGTTCAAACGTAAATGTTTCAGGATTGTTAAAGAAACGAAATACCATCAACTTCCAAATCAAATTTTTCAGATTCAACTTATCGTCAAGAAGAATATTTTTAATCTGCCATTGACTATTTCTATCAAGTTCACGATACACATTTGTAAACTTACTTTCTTGAAAAATCTTATTTTCTGTCCAAGGTCTTTCTTTTTTATCTATAAATCTACGTTTCCAAATCAACTGACGCTCATGCATTAATTCAAAGAATAAACGCAAATGTGGTTCATAAACTTCTAAATTTTCATCTGGTAACTTATCGTACCAAGCATTATTTTCAAACATAATATAAAGATTATTTGTTATTATTACGAATTAACAACTCACGCATTGCCTCCACGTTCTTCTTAGAAACAAGTTTTAAAAGAATCGGCTTTTTCAATTTTATGAATGGTCTTTTTGATGCTCCCATTAATTTAGCATCACGCAAATCCCAATTACACTGAACACTGGGTGACCATGTTTTACCTTTAGGAATAACATACATTTCTGGAAGATATTCATTACCACCAAGGGCATATACCACAAACATATGCTTACCCCAAATTTTTTCATTTTTTACAATATCACCTACCTTAAAATATTTATGTATTTTACAACTCATTTTATATACAATTTATATATAAAGTAACGTTGTATAAAGAAAGCCGAACAGAACAATTTCTTATCCATCCGACTTTCCCACATGATAGAAAAATAAACTTAATCAAAACCAAAAACGATAATTTGACGCGGAGTCATCTTTATTTCAGCATCATCTTTTAAATTCTTCAAAAGAATATTACACGTTTTAATATCAACTAAAATTTCACAAATAGCCTGAACCTTTTTATTATATTGACATCTAGCTACTTCCTCATCCTCTGTCTTAGGATAATTTACCTTTGGTTTATCTTCTTGATGTTCATAAGAAAGACTATTAGAAATACAGTTCTTGTCACAACATTCTTGTCTAGTCTCTTCCCAAGAATATACTTTATAACCGCAATCAATGTCCATATCTCTAAGCCACCATCGGCAACAATTAGATGTAGGGGCATCACCACAAGTCTTTAATAGCTCATCTGCCTCTGCTTTAGCAACCTCTAATGCCGCTGTCTTCTTAGGAATGAGAATCTTTGAAATCTGTTCTTTTATCTCCTTACCGCTCTTCTTAGCTTTAAAATCATCGCTATAAGACACCGCTTCAAAAATATCAGACTTTTCAATATCCGACATTTCTGATTTCTCTAGCATTTCTTGAGCAGCTGCTTTTTCAAATGGATTATCAGAAGACAAACCCTTGATTATATCTTTCTGCTCTTTTGTAAACTCCCTTGAGTTAGAACCCTTTTGAATTCCATCTGTTTCAAAACCGAATGATTTTAAAACATTCATACGCTGTTGTCTGTGCATTTTCTTAAATGCTTCTGTAACATTTTGTTCCATATTATATCTTTATTTTATTATTGAACCATATATCTCTTCTAACGTAAATGGCTTGTCATAACTATACTTGTCTTTGTTACGATTAACATCATCAAGCATATTCTCTAATAAACTCTTTCCATTTTCATATAAAAAATTTTGCTCATTATATACAGAAAGATTAAGCCAAGTCATATGAAGATTGAATAGAATTTTCCCCAATATCTCTTCTTTATTAGAAATTTTTGCATATTCACAAAACTTATCAGCTATCCAACGAGCCATGTCTAATAAGGTTACATTCTCAGGAACTTGAACATTAGAAATTGATGCACAAAATTTCTTAAATGCAACGTCACCGAATCCCTTTTTAAGTTTAGGTATATTATCTGACGTATCACCCATTATCACCTTGTAAAGAAGAATCTCAAATGGTTTTACGGCATTTACCATTATATCGGTTGGAAAATATTCATTCCATTCTACTTCCCGATTAGGAATACAGAAGAATTTAAGATTTTTTGAATTATTACAAAACAAAGAAACTTTCGGATTTATGATTTGTCGTATATCAGAATCTCCAGTAACAATCACCAAATCCTCTTCTAAGACTTGAGAAAAATAAATACTCCAAACATATAATAAATCGTCACCTTCTGCTCCCATTACACGACTTACAATAAACCCCTTATTTCTAAGAAATTTTTCAACCTTTTCAATTAAATTGTTGAAATCCTTATAATAAGGTGATTTAACTTTTGTAAGTGAATACTTATAATTCTGATAGAAACGATAACGCCAAGAATGACTATCAATTACAAACGCAACCCTATCGACATCCTTAAATCTGTTGATAGCTGCGCAAGCATCAATTAATACCTTACGAATAAAAACTTGCTGTTTATCCTTATCACGCATTGCTTCAATTAAGGCAGCGTCATTTTCTTCAGGTGTCTTTTTCCTATCTTGATAATACATTGACCATATTGAAAAGGTTTTATGTATAAGATAATTTCCGTCAAATAATATATTCATATTCTCTTTTTAATTATGTTATTTTATAATAAAAAGAACGCTGCTAACTTCTCAGCTAACAGCGTTCATAGATAATTACATCCTACGTAACAAATTTATCAGCTCAATCTAACAGCTTAACATTATTAGCGGCAGCACGACCGCCTGCAATCGGTTTATTTATATCTGTATTTTTTCCGTCTTCAAATCCCTTATATCGGGCAGAATCATAATTCTCCTGGAATCTTCTGGCTTTACTAGTTCCCCCAAACTCATTTTCAACATACTCTTCGACAGCCGCATTATTGCGAACTACTAATGATGTTATCTTAGTACTGAGTTCAACTTCTTCTTTCTTCTCACGTTCATGCTGCTCTTTTAACTTAGCATCTAAACCCATTGCACATCCAACCAGATAACTACGTTGAAATTTCTCTTTACCCATTGGTTTCTCAAACTCACCAACTCCCTTTAGATATTCCTTATATCTCTGCTTAGAAAAGAAAACAAAACGTTCCTTGAGTATGTCGAGCAGCCATTTAACCATTTCTACGTTGTCTTTCTTTCCTACGATAATAAGACTTTTGTAACTTTTTCCGTAAATATAACATTTACAAAAATTCCATTTACAAATTACATGAGTCAGACGCTGTTCCCAAATTCCACCTATACTCTTATAAGTAAATCCGCTGACGTTCTCATGCATCACCTTATTATCTTCCTTCTCTTGTTCCGAACCAACCTCCTCCATTGTAAGGTTGTATTCGGTTAAAAGTTTCTGAATTAAGGCAGCGGCATTCTGCGCTTCACCCTCTGAATTTATCTTTTTCGCTCCTTCATAAAGTTTCTTCAACTTTTGAATTTTACGCATAACCTTATCTAAAGACATCTTTTCCATAATTACATCCTCCATTATTTACAAACTACATAACCATGCTTATCTTCACCCAATTCGCCACCATTTGCTTTAAAATCTTCATAACTAGATAGTTCATAACGATTTGACCAGTTATTACAAACATCCGCTGAACGATTTAAAGCATTAACCAAAGATGTCTTAGTCTTAGGTCTCTCTGGAATTTTAGAATCCCAAGAATGACCACACTCAAGAGTATAACCGAATGTCTTATCAATCAAACCATCTATTGTACCAGCGTATATGGTTTTACTACCTCTACGAATTTTTGATACAAAGATAACACCCTTAACTCTAGCTTTCATAGCCTTATCTTTAGCCAGATAAATCTTATCTAGAACCTTAGTAACAGCTACGTCAATGTTCTTATTGGTAAATCTACCTAAAGATAACAACTCTTCAGCTATCTCGTTTCTTGAGACCTCCTTAGCATCGGCATATGCCGATGCTACATTTAAAATAACAATCTGGTTTACACTAGCGTTGTTATTAATCTTAATGAATTCACTTGCGTTCATAACTTATTTACAATTTTAATTTACAATTTTATTTTACAGTTGGAAACTAAGTTTAATAACTTATTCCGTGAGCGAAGGTACGAATTTTTTAGCAAACGGCAAAATATTTTTGAAAGAATTTTTGGTTTTGGTCAAATTTTTAACGTTTTGACCAAATTTTTTAACGTTTTTACATAAAATAGCCGACTATCTTCACAGACAATCGGCTACGAATACACCTATCAATTTATGTGGATTTTATACCTCTTAAACTCTCATCTATCTTATGCTGCTTACACCCTTTTCTATTTCTAGATTTTTTCATATTATCAACCTTGCAAACATCGTCTGTTGATAACAACTTACAACTCCAACAATGTCTTATATTCTTCTTCATATCTACATAAAGTCTTGAATATATCCTAGATAATGTTTTGCTCTCGTAATGGCTACATAAACTAAATTCCATTCTTGCTCTGCCATCCATGGAATATTCATACATCCTTTCAACGGCAACTTATCCTCACAAATTATAAACACTCTATCATTTTCCAAACCCTTAGATTTGTGAACTGAACTTAAACAAATTCCATCCCCATTATTATCAGAAAAGATAGATTTAATCTTTTCAATAACCTTAGAACTTTTTACAATTCCCTGAGAGATTGATTCAATGCTATCTACCTTATCTTTATAATTAACATATTTTGGATGCTCTTCTGCCTCTTGCTGATTAGCGCAGATTTTAGTACCGACTAACTTACCTATAATCTTTCCTAATTCTCTTCTCATTGCGGCTAAAGCAAATTCTATCTCTTGCTCATCGGTTTGTTCTATCATTCTGCAAAGATTTGCTCCAACGTCTCTTCCCTTAACATACGCTTTCTTTCCTTCTGAAATATATCTCATGCAAAGTTTAACAAGCGGTGCTGTAAGACGACAAAGAATCATATCTCCATCACGTACATCTTCCATCTTAGCATCATGATTAACTTCTCCCATTGGCGCTCCTTCTCTCCATTGAATCTGGGGTACAATAGTCTTGGCTAAAGTAAGAATTGATTCATCACAACGATAACAAATACTTAAAGGTAACTTAACAGTATTTGGCAAATCTCTTAACTTTTTAAAACTATCGGCATCTGCTCCCGCAAATCCGTATATAGCTTGTTTCTCATCACCTACGGCACACCAACGACCAGTAGGCTTAACACACTTCAAAAAAAGACTTCTTTGAGCGGCATTAAGGTCTTGACATTCATCAATAAATACCCAATCATATTGATACATTTTAACATTCAATACTATCGGTAAATAAATCATGTCGCAAAAATCTATCTCTTCAACATTATTCTTATCCCAAAGAACAACCTGATTGACAACGTCAAACTCATTATCAATAATATCTAAGTCATGCTTCAAGGCAAGTTCCTGAAGTTGCTTCTTATCAGTTGTGTCTAAAAGATTAACACGACTAAGTTCAGCAAGATTCAAGATATTCTTTTTCCACGTTATCTTCTCTAATGGCGTCAACTTATCGTAAATATCACTTTTAATAGTTCCATCCTCCATGCGCTCATTAATATATTGAGTACATTTAGAACCATTAATCTTCATCTTTGGATTACCCTTTCTTAAAGCACGAACCCCAAGACTATGTAAAGTTGAAATCTCTACATTCGGCATATCCCCAACCTTTCGTTTCAATTCATCCACAATCGACTTGTTAAAAGCTAGAAACAACACGCTCTTATTCTTAGGTATAAGTTTCAACGCATTAACAATCGTTGTACTTTTGCCGCTACCTGCAACCGCATCCACGACAATATTTTTCTTACCACGCTGCATATATAAATACACAGTCTTTTGATATTTGCTAGGTGTAAACATATCTATTTTCTTTTTGTTATAATTTATGTATAATAAAACTTTGCTTTAGCAAAAACCTAGACTACTTTCGCAAGCAATCTAGGTTACATGAACTTTATATTTTATCACCTTTGCTGCTATTCTTCTATATTCATTATTAAATTACCTTCTTCAGATAACTTTAACAGCTTTTCTTCCAATGGATTACAATAACAAAATAATAAGCCTATTCCGTTTGCTTTATCTCGCCATTCTTTTCTCCATTGTTTATATTCCTCACTTGTCATGTATAACTCCCAATCGTCAATACAAATATCCCACCATTTATGCGAACCACTGGAATTGCTATTACGTGACGCCCAACAAATACAGCCCCAACGTTTTTCTGTAGCCTTGACTAGCTTGAATATAAAACCTTCTTCACTCATTTATAAATTCTCCAACTTTTTACGTTCCTTTTCTTCTCTTTTTGAGAACTCTTGTAATGCCTCTTCTAAGAGTTTTTTATGAACTTCTTCATCGGCTGTTATTTTTGAAATAAGCTGCATAGCAATAATCGTTGTATCGGTTTCCTTAACCTTTTCAATCTTAGCATACAACTTATCATAAAATTCAATAGTAGCAACCTCTGACTCTAATGCCGTTTCCAATGCTTTGCGTGGTGTATTACCAATTGTAACATACTCGTTTGTATATCCCTGGTCTATCTTACCTCCAAGCTTGCTAATCAAATCTCCTAGCTTAGCATAATGCTTCATTTCAGTGAGTCCTATGCCCAGCATAAGTTCTCCGATTTCTTCAAACTTAGTCTCTTGACTAGTGTACATTAGAATAGCTGTAAGTTCAGCAAAATCATTTGTACCATTATATATAGGGTAAAACCATTCTGCTACAACTCCGTCATCTGGTTTTACTTTTTCTAAATCTGGATAAATTAAAGAATTATCAGAATATCTAAGATTATTGACAATAGCATCGGTTAAATCATCAACAAAATTGCTATTCGGATAACTCTTTAAAACTTTCTTTATATCTTCATTCATACTCTAAATTGATTTAGTTCCTGTATGTCCCCAACCACCTTCATTTCTTTCGGTTTTATCAAGTTCAGCGACAACTTCAAATTCTCCTTGTTCATGTTTAGCAATAACCATCTGAGCAATTCTTTCTCCGTTCTTAAACGCAAATGATTCATCGCCCAAATTTATCAAAAGTACCTTAATCTCTCCACGATAATCGGCATCAATAGTTCCTGGAGTATTCAATACTGTAATACCATTTCTTAGTGCTAAACCGCTACGTGGACGAATTTGAGCCTCATATCCCTGTGGTAATGCAATATATAAGCCAGTTGATATGAGCTTTCGTTCCATTGGCTTTAAAATAACATACTCATCACCCTCTATATTAGCAGCAAGGTCTAAACCCGCTGATGCTGAAGTTGCATACTCTGGCAATTTATTTCTGCTCTTATTAATAATCTTAATGTTTACCTTGTTCATAAGTCTCAAAATATTTAATTCGTTTACTTAAAATAGACGCATAGTTAATCATTGCATTCAATTGATTAACTACTAACTTTCTCTGCTTAACATCCTTAATTCTTTCGTTCAATAGTTTAGTATTATTTACAAAACTAGATAAATCGTCAATCTTACCCTTTATGAAAGCAAATTCTTCTTTCATAGTCTGAAGATGATTATCCTCAGAATATTTATTCTTTACTTCATTTCCCATTTTCTTCTAATTATTGTCGTTGAACCTTCTTCTTTATAAGCACTCTTAAATACCTTTTCAATTTCCTTAGTTACTTCGGGCATCACATTTTTATCCTTAGCACTAGGGTCAGGCAATAAACCAGCACGAACTGGAGGGCAAGAACAACCTAAACAAGGCTTAATTGTACGCTTTCCGTTATACAACATTATTCGTGCCGCCTGAAATTTAGGGTGATTCCAAAGGTCTTTTAACGATATATCATGTAAAGCATTCTCAACATAATACTGTCCTCTGAAATCATCGCAACAAAGCGCAACTGTTCCGTCCCAACGAATAAATAATTCACGGAATGGCTTTACACATCTTGTATTCTTTCTCTCAAAATCTAATGGTGCGGCTGCTCCGCAATGATTAGAAAGACTTCTTAATATAGAGTGGTCACTATCCATGTCCATTGGATATAGGGCAACCCTCATTGGTAATTTAGTATAATTGAATGGTACCTTATCGTGACCAATTACAACTACCTCTCTATCTATACCATCCAAAACATTCCAATCTCCATTTCCAGAATAGACATCCATTATGAAACTATTGAGTTGAAGTTCTTCCATTTCATTTAAGAACTTTTTAATTTCAAAATTTCCGTTCTTAAATCCAGCGCCATTCGTTATCAAGCAAAATGGATTTTTAGGCAAAACTTCACGGAACACTCTTATAATCTCAACAAGATTTTTATTGAGCGTTGGCTCTCCATGACCGCAAAAAACAATACGGCTATTCCAATTTTCTTTAGCAATTTTTTCCGCTATTATCTTAGCATTTTCAACTGTAAGATGCAGCCATGGTTTAGTTCCGTTTTTTCTAATACCACGCAATCCGCAGAAATGACAACCTAGATTACAACCTTCAGTTGGCTCTATCTCTATCAAGAACGGCTCATGCTGAATGTAACCATTTAATAAATCTTTTTGTTTCATTTTTATATAT
>ERZ1034687.1247-NODE-1247-length-13978-cov-17.376643_pt1 | contig 13978 bp, 10 predicted proteins | sample MGYA00520704_ERZ1034687 | MGnify/ENA primary metagenome ERZ1034687 (study PRJEB33766, sample SAMN09781762) | gut metagenome | biome: gut microbiome | host: Homo sapiens | place: Madagascar | study: EMG produced TPA metagenomics assembly of the PRJNA485056 data...
CCCCGAACCGAACTTTAATTAGCAAGATTTTCAAAGATCTCTCGTGCTTACAGCGCATAGTTGCTTAGCACATTATTGAATTATTAACGAACTATTGATGTAGAGATTCCTGTATTATAAAAGTCCTTCTCAGGCATAGCAATGATTGCTTTCAGCAAGTCGTTCTCAATGATGTATCGACGCAAGTTGCTCTCTCCACCACCAGCATTGCCCGTAAAGAGAGAACTACCATTATGAACTTCCACGATACGAGAACCAAGAGGCGTATTCTTCATACGACTCACATTGTTTGCCAAGAACAACATTTGGCAATCGCCAATGTCTGGTATAAAACTGGTAGCTCCATCGAAGAAGCGAGGGTCAGTCACTTCCTTTTTATCACCCAAGTCCCAATTCTTCAAATCCTCTTTCCATGGTGTACCGAAAGGAGGATTGGAAATACAGCAATCATCAAGTCTGCCTTGCAAGTAGCGTAAGTATCAGCTTGCAACTCCTGTCCAAAGATACTTACTTTCACCTGTTTGCCCTGTTCTGTCGCAATTCGCTCCACTTCTTCTTGGGCTATCGTCAAGATACCGCCAGTACCACAAGCACCATCATAGATACTATAGGTATTGTCCTTCAACTTGTCTTGGATAGGCACTACGGCAAGGTCGGCAAGCAAGCGGACATAATCACGAGGTGTGAAATGCTGACCTGCCTCCGTCACATTGTTTTCCTCATTAAACTTGCGAAGCAATTCCTCAAAGATCGTTCCCATCGTATGGTTATCAAGTCCTGGCAATCGCTCCTCCATCTTTACGTTTCCGTTTTCATCAGTAACCTCTTCCATCACAGGGTTGACAGAGAGATTGATATTGCCATCGGTGAATTTCTCCAAGAGAGAACCCAAACGTCCCACCTCAGTCAAGTTATCCACTTGCTGGCGAAGTTTGAACTTATCTATGATATCCTGCACATCTTTTGAAAAGCCATTGAAATACTCGATGACGTTCATCTTGAGTCGCTGAGGATCTACCTCATTCTTCAACGTACTCATCGTAAAGGATGAGGTATTATAAAAAGGATAACCAGTTACCCCAGTCAAGAACGGTCCATACTCTACGATACCATTCTTGTCACAAAACTCTTTCTTCGCCAAGACCTTCTCCTTGGTTGGTTCCAAGAGCACGTCAATACGTCGAAGCACCATGAAAGGCAGGATGATTTTCTTGTAATCACCTTTCTCAAAGGCATGTACCAATACATCATTGGCTATATTCCAAATGAAGGAAAAGAGGCTGTTATATTGTTTGGTTTCCATTGTAGATATGATTTAATGCGATGATTCTTTGTCTTGCAACTCCCCGACAAGATTACATTTCCACTCATTCTACATATCCACTATCAACAAGAAACGGCGTAGGAGTTCTATCACTTGTTTGCTCTTGCTAGTTGCGGTCCTAGGAAAACCTGATTTGCCAAGAATACAAAATGATAGAGCCTACGCCGCCATAGCATATACTGATATAGCACAGAGTACACCCTCTCTATTCGAAAGGGCGCACTTCGTGCTGCATATATACGATATGCATAGGCGTTCACATTTGTATTCCTCCGAGCAAATCATGAAATTTCCTAGGTTTCAACTAGCCAGAAGAAAACGCGTAAACGTCTTTCTCATAAAATAGTGCCAAGCCACGGATTATCGCCAGCAACTCATTGCCAACCATCCTTGGGATGACACTGCAAAAGTAGTGAAAAGATTTGATACTAGCAAATATTTAATAGCTTTTCTGCAAACTACAAGTAAATACCAACACAAAATAGAGCATTTACATAGAAAGAGGAAAATTGTGCGAGAAAGTCGAAAGGTTTTACACATTCTCCATTTCTTTCATTTTGATTTTCCATTTTCATTCTCCCTTCACTTTTGCCACATCACATTTGATATTCAGCGACTTGCAGTGAAGGGACAACAACGTGAGACTTCTCCCTACAGTCCACCTATGTGGTTTAACGATTTTAGTTGACCACTTTTACTCTTATTCATGAGGTAGGTTGACTCAGTTAACACTTACTAGGCAGACTACTCCTCTGAACAAGGGGGACCACTCCTAAGCTCAAAGGGGGCTATCGCTAAGGACGAAGGGGAGCGTTTCTAAGGACGAAGGGGCAAAAACCTCACTCTGGCGATCGTCCCACTATAGCGAAACATATGTCCGGGCATAGTGAAACATATGTCCGGGCGTAGTGGGACATATGTTTGGGCGTAGAGGGAAGGTCGCCGAGAAGGAGTTTTTCACCCTCTGACTCCCACTCCGACCCGATGCGCCCCTATTATTTCCTCCCTACTCCAACCACTACGACTTCATATGCCGTAGCTATCGTAAAAAAAAGATGTTGTATGTCGTATCCTTACAAAACCGAGCATAAAGAAATGTCCCTTCACTGTAACTTTCTGACAATCAAGCATTATTACAGAAAAGTGAAGGGAGCTTGCATTATCATTTCATTTTTAAAAAGCCTAACTTCACAAGGAGTTTATGACTTTCCATACCAATCTTCATCACTCCTCCCCATTGAGGCATTCCCCTGTCTCATAGCTCTGCGTCATATCCTTCAGCATCGCTATCATTTCCTGGCGAAGGCTCTTAGGTCGCAACACGATGAGATTCCTGCCATGCCAAAGCATCTCTTGCAAGAAGTCGTAGCTAGGGCGAACGGTCAAGTCATATTCACGATACATGCCGTCTGGCGATTCCCTCACCCTCTCCTGACTCTCATGCTATGGCACTTCCTCAATGTAGTTGTACTCAGGATAGAAGGCACGGATGCGAATCTTCTCTGGCTCTATATTGTCCATTTTATAGATGCCAAAGCAATCCTCGTAATAACGATCGGGAGTCAAGAATCGCCTCATCTTCGCCGACAGCGGATGCTTCTCGCAAATCACCTTCATATAGAAAATTCGGTCGAAAGGAAGATACCTCACTCGCTTCTTCTCATCGGCAAAGGCATCATCAGCCTCGGCACATGGATTGGCTTTCCCTTCGGCCGCCGAACTTTGTTTCTTCACTCCTCGTTCTTCACTCCTATCACATACCATCGCTGCTTGAAGAGTCTCACGAAGGCAGGTTGCAGCACCATGTCCTTCTCCTCGCCATAAGCCGTGGTGTAGAGGAACTTCAAGAGATACTGCTTGTCTATCGCACCGAGGATGTCATCCAGATATTCCGAATGATAAGGCGGTTTGTCGAGTATCACCTTGTTGTGGTATTGCAACAGGTTGTCCAAGGAGGCGAGGCGCATGGAACTCAGCATCCACTCCGTCACATCGTCACACTCCACGGGGTCTTTCTTCAGATAAAAACGATAACCATCCGCCTTGCCACTGCATTCCACACAGATGCCCAGTTGTGACTCAATGGCTTTGCGATAGCGATGGAACGTGCGCAGTTGCAGTTCCTCACCTTCGGGATTGGCGTTAGCATCTCGCCACTCATTGGCTATCTCCTCGAACGTCAGGCGACGACGCTCCAGGAGGGAGATGAGCCAACTATAGAATTTCACTCGATTGTCCATTTTCTTCTGTTTTATGACCATTAACGGATGCAAAGGTAAGGAGATACTCTGCCAAAATGTGACAGAGACCATACTTATCCAGCGCAAAGATAGAAAAAATCGGAAAGAACCGCACCTCTCCATCATTTTTCGATCATCCTAGCGCCGATTAATGGAAGAAATGTTGTAACTTTGCACCCCACAAACGCAAAAACATATCAGATAACAAAGAAGTTTTTAGAATAATATAAGACAATGAAAAAAGGACTTTTCGCTCTCGCCTTGGGAACATTCACTCTCGGCATGGCAGAATTTATCATCGAGGGAATCATCACGGATGTAGCCCACGATATGAACGTTTCGATTCCACAAGTGGGGCATCTCATCTCCATCTATGCACTGGGCGTTTGTGCCGGTGCTTTTTCCCTGATACTGATGCACAAGTATCGCCCCAAACACATACTTCTGTTTCTTGCATCGCTCATCACCCTCGGTGCCGCCATCGCTGCCATCGCCCCAAGCTTTTGGTTGCTTCTATGCGCCCGATTCATCCAGGGTCTTCCCCATGGAGCTTACTTCGGAACAGGCACCATCGTGGCAGTGAAGATTGCCAAGGAAGGCAAGGGAACGAGTGCCGTGGCGATGATGTGTGCCGGTATGCCATTCGCCAACTTGATGGGTGTGCCGCTCGGTACATTCCTGAGCCACAACCTCTCGTGGCGAGCACCTTTCCTCATGTCCATCTTGCTGGGTCTCATCACCCTCTATATGATTTACCGATGGGTGCCCAATGTGGAGGCATTGCCTAACAATGGCATGAAGGCGCAGTTCCGATTCTTGCGCAACCTAGTGCCATGGCTCATCATCGCAGCCACCTTCCTGGGCAGTGCCGGCATGCTGAGCTGGTTCAGCTATATCTCGCCATTGCTCCAGATGGAAGGTGGATTCAGTGCCAGCAGCATCTCCTTGCTGATGATTCTCGCAGGTGGCGGTATGGTGGTGGGCAATCTGACGAGCGGTCCGCTGTCCGACAGGTTCAAGCCGGGTCGCATCACCAGTTGCTATCTTGTGCTTGCAGCCACAAGTCTTTTGCTCACCTTCTTCTTCAGTGCTTACGCTTGGGCAGTAGCGGTGCTGATGTTCTTCACTTGTGTCAGTCTCTTCGGTGTCGGTTCGCCAGAGCAGTACCTCATCGTGAAGCACTCTGAGGGTGGCGAAATGCTGGGCGGCTGTTGCATTCAGGCAGCCTTCAATTCGGGCAATGCGCTCGGAGCCTTGCTCGGTGGCATCCCTATCTCCTTGGGTATGGGCTACAACTACCCTGCCCTCATCGGTGTGCCCTTGACCTTAGGCGGTGCCATCTGCCTTTACATTTTCCACAAACGCTTTGAAGGTCCCTCCACTTTGGGGAAATAATATATAGGCAAAAAAATGCGGCAAAAATCATCGCCACAGAGAAACAATTCAGTGGTGAGATAGATGAACTATTGAAAGAAAAAAAGTCACAAAAACATCCACATTTATCCATTATAGAAGATAAAAACACAAATCTCCACACTTTCATCCACTATAAAAGATAAAAATCGCAAAATTTATCCATTATAAAAGATAAAATTCGTATCTTTGCCGAAAATATCCATTATAAAAGATAAATTTATGGCTACAATCATCCGTCAAGCATACATTGATAAGATAGAGAAATACCTTGGGAAGGAAACTATCATCGTACTAGTGGGACAACGTCGTGTTGGCAAAAGCTACATGATGAAGACCGTTCGTGACCAAAAGGCAAGCAACCCTGACAACAACATCATCTATATTGATAAGGAGAAAAGAGAATTTGACAGTATCAGAAACTATCAAGACCTCAACCAGTACATAGATGAGCACTTCGTTGCTAGCAAACACAACTATATCCTCATCGACGAGATACAAGACATCACGGAGTTTGAGCGAAGCATCCGAAGTTTCCGTACCGAACCAAACACCGACATCATCATCACTGGTAGCAATGCCAAGATGCTGAGCAACGAACTGAGCACCCTCATCGGCGGCAGATACAAGGAGATATACATCCAATCGCTCAGCTATGAAGAGTTCCTCGTCTTCCATCAGCTACCAGACAACGATGATTCTCTCGCCAAATACATACAGTATGGCGGTCTGCCTGGCTTGGCAAAAATCGGATTGGAAGAAGACGATGCCCGTGAATATCAGATGGACATATTCCACACGGTACTGCTGAAGGATGTCATCATGCGAAACCAGATAAGAAATGTGCCATTCTTGGAAAATCTCGTTCGTTTCCTTGCCGATAATACGGGCAAACTCATCTCCGCCAACAGCATCGCCAAGTATATGAAATCGCAAGGTGAATCCATCACCTCTACTGTCATCATCAATTACATCTCTTTCCTTTGCGAGGCATACATTCTGCACAAGGTGAACAGATTTGACATTCATGGCAAACGAATCTTCGAGACCAACGATAAGTTTTACTTCGAGGACAATGGCATCCGCAACGCTTTGGCTGGTGGAACAAGAGAGGGTGACATAGAAAAAGTGATTGAGAACATCATCTATCAGCATCTTATCCGCTTGGGGTATCAAGTGTATGTAGGTCAACTGCAAGCTGGTGAAATCGACTTCGTATGCACCAAGCCCGATGGACAGCGTATCTATGTGCAAGCCTCCTATATCATAGCCGACATGGCTACAAGAGAAAGGGAGTTTGGTAATCTCAGAGCCATCAATGACAACTACCCAAAGTACGTCATCTCCATGACCCCACTGCTCACTCGCAACGATGACAACGGCATCACACATCTCCACCTCCGAAAATTTCTGAAAGAAGAGTTTTAAGTTACTTCTGCTTGAACAAGAATCGCGCCAAGCCATAAACATATCGTCTGAAGCCTGGCTGGCAAATAATTCAGCGGAAAAGGACTTCCAAGCCCCTTTTGAAACAAATAAAAACGAAAAGGGCATATCTTATAAGAGCTGATACGGAAACTTTTGCTAACTTTGCAAACGAAAGATGACAACAAACTTAATGATAAAAACCAATTAATAAATAAAGAAAACAATGAAGAAGAAAGTGATGATTCTCTCTTTGGCTTTTCTCATTTGCTGCGGAACATCCCATGCAGCAGATAAGAATCGCATACGTGCCTCCTTCGACCAAGGTTGGACTTTCCGTCTCTGCAAAAGTCATGCTGATGCCACCGAAGTAATCCGACAGCTCGGCGTGGCGAATCCTGGACTGAGCCTCAACCAGCCAACCGCCAAGAAGACGAAGGTAACCGATGACACGGAACCTGAGCAGGCACAAGTGACGGCTAGCGAAGTCACCACATCGAAAGCCTCGCAAGCATCTAGCGACAAGAATTTCCGTCCAATCACCATCCCCCATGACTGGAGCATCGAACTGCCCTTCGATCCAAAGGTGGGAGGTTCGGCTGGTTATCTCCCCGGCGGTCAAGGCATCTACAGCAAGGATTTCTCGCTCCCTGCGGAATGGCAAAAGCGAATGAGACAAGGCGAGAAGATCACCATCAACTTTGATGGCGTATATCATCGTGCCACCGTTTGGCTCAATGGGCATCGCCTCGGCTACCACATGTATGGTTACACCGGTTTTGCCTTCGACTTGACACCTTATATAATAATAGGAGGCAAGAACCGATTGGTAGTGCATGTCGATAGAGAGGAACAATCTCGCTGGTACACCGGCTCTGGCATCTATCGCCATGTCTGGTTGCAAGCCACCAACAAGGTGCATGTCAAGGAGCACGGCATCTTCGTTTCCACCCAGAACGACAGTACGGTGAAAGTGCAGACGGAAATCATCGGCGACAGCAACTGCAAGATTTCCTACACCATCTTAGATAGACTGGGCAAGAAGGTCGCAACAGCTACAACGAAATCAGACAATGGCATTGCGCTCTTGAAAAGCAACGACATCGGGGCGGCAGCCACCACCCTGCAAGTGAAGAATCCACAGCTTTGGAGCACGGAATCGCCTACGCTCTACACTCTCCTCACAAAGGTATTTGACAGCAAAGGCAAACTGGTGGATGAAGTAGAGACACCTTTCGGATTCCGTGAGATTCGCTTCGATGCCAATACCGGTTTCTACTTGAACGGCAAGAACATGAAGTTGAAGGGCATGTGCTTGCACCAAGATGCCGGCAGTTTGGGTGTGGCAGTGCCAGAGGAGGTTTGGTTGCGCCGTCTGAAAGCCATGAAGGAAATCGGCTGCAACTCCATCCGCTGTTCCCACAATCCCCCATCACCAGAGTTCTTGAACATCTGCGACTCCCTCGGTTTGTTGGTACTCGACGAGGCTTTCGACAAATGGAAATCGGGCTACTATGAGCCATTCTATGACGAGAACGCCCACCAAGACATCGCCGACATGGTGCTGAGAGACCGCAACCACCCTTCCGTCATCATCTGGAGCATCGGCAACGAGGTGCAGGAAGCTTGGGACAAAGACAATGTTGGTGTGGAGAGAGCCAAGGAACTGAACGCCATCGTGAAGAGTATCGACCCTACTCGTCCTACGATGATAGCTTGTCAACAGGGATTCGAAAACAAGATTGGCAATGTGACCGACCTCGTGGGCTACAACTACCTGGAGCCTCGCATGATCAACGACCACAAGCGATTCCCTAACAGAAAGATGTTTGTCAGTGAAGCCTTCGTCTATTACTCCGGACTTCGAGAGAACTTGGTGCGTGACTTCGTGGAGCATAATCCTTGGCATTTCGTAGAGGAGAATCCTTTCATCGCTGGTTCATACGTTTGGGCTGGTGTCGATTATCTCGGCGAGTCTTCCCCATGGCCTGCCAAGGGTTGGTGCTCCTGTCCTTTCGACATGACATTGAAGGAACGTCCTCAGGCAGCCTTCTATCATCCAGCTTGGAATCCTGAGAAGGAATACCTGAAGTTGGTGGTTCGTGACAACTGTTTCGACCAAGCCATGGGCACCGACCACTGGCAATATCCACCGATGGCTGATACTTGGGACTTGCCTTATACCGACTCTCGCTGTGTGGAAGTGAGATGCTACACCACTTGCGACTCGGTGCAGTTCTACTTCCCGATGTGGAGCAATCCTCAGTTGCCGCTGAAGCCACGTGTCACCAAGGACTATCCCGACCATTGCATCACCATACAGTTGCCAGCCCGTCAAGGTAAGGTGCTAGCCGTGGGGTACAAGGATGGCAAGGAAGTGTTGAGAGACTCGCTCATCAATCATGGTCGTGTGGCAGATGTAAGACTGGATGCAGATTACACCACATTGGCAACGATGAAGAATGATTATTCTGAGATTGCAGAGATAAGTGGCAACATACAGAAGAATGCAAGCATCCGAAGCAGAAAGGGAGTTTTGCCAACGAGTACGGTTTCTCACATTCGCCTCACGTTAGTGGACAAGGATGGCCTCATCCAACAGATGCAGCCGAAGAAGTTCCGTGTAGAGGTGGAAGGTCCTATTCGCTTGCTCGGTGTAGAGACTGGTGATATGAGAAGAATGGAGTCTTGGCGCACCACCGAACTGAAGACCTATTTCGGTGAAGGATTGGTGAGATTGCAATCCACCACCAAGCCAGGCATCGCTCGTGTCAAGGTCTTTGTCGAAGGCTTCGACAAGCCATTCGTCAAGGAAATCGTCATCAAGTAAGAATAAGGCACTTGTCAATGACAAGCCAGAAAATAATGGCGATTAGCCCATCATCCCGAAAAAGGATGTGAGGCTAACCGCCAATATTTTTATATCATATCTTATGGAATGACTTCTTAGAAGGCGAGAATTGGGCGCATAGGGTTAATACTGCGACAGCTTGTAGCAGTTTTTAGTATCTCCTCAAAGGTCGATACTTAATGGTATATATTTGGTTGAAGTAATTCTTCCAAGTATTCGGTTCCTTGTCATCATCCCGAACAATGCGGATACCATAGAAGCGAGTGCCAGTATCTCGATACTCCTTGAAGCGAGCGAGCATCGACTGCGGAGGGTCGGGAATCAAGAAATCGGTTATCCACAACACATCGGCATTCACATAGTGCAAGCCGTCATTATCCAGCAACTCAAACATCTGCTTCATCATCTTCTTCGCCGAAGTTCCGCCACCGATAAATGGCAAATGAGTCGTGGATGGCTGACGCCGAACAGATCGCCCAGTGGAAGCAAAGCCAGAATGAGAACCACTATCAGAAAAAGAAGAATTGCCCGAAGCTGTAGATGCAGAAGAATCCGTGCTATCTGCGGAATTCGCAAGAGAAAAATCTTCAGCCGAGACATTCAGTCCCAACTTTCTCAATCGCTGCGCCTTCCTCTTCTCCATCAAGTCGATAGCCCTTGTACTCACCGAGAAGTCGATGAGGAAGCAATCACGCTCCAATTCCTCCGCCGTCTCTTCGAGCAGAGCTATCAAGGTAGAGGAGATGCGTTCTGGCGTGCCATACATACTAGCCGAAGTATCGAGACAGACTATCATCGGACCCTTGCGAGAGGCCTGGGTAAAACCAAGCTTGCGAGAAGGCTTCGCCATCTCACTCTTATAGCGGAAAGTCTGGAGCCTTCGCGTACGATACTTATAGATAAAGAGCCCCTCCATATCCTCATCGCTATACTGAGCTAACTCCAGAGGGAGCAAGGAGTTGAGGTCATCGCCCACGGTGATACCCTCTATGTCGCTTCCAGCAGAATGCTCCATCTTCATATCCACACCCGAAGCAATGGTGAGTCGGTCCTTGCCATTGGCATCAGCCACACGTCCCATCTTCGCCACAATCTCCTTGATTTCGGGATAGCGGTCTTGCACCTTCATTTGGTTCAGTCGGCGTTCGAACTCCGTCTCCGTCCAGCCGTTCGTCATCAACTCCCAAGCTTGCACGGCTCTTTGCTCAGAGATACCTTTCGTCTTGATGTTGCGAGTTACTTGGTCCATCAATCTGACCAATCCCGTCTCGAAATTATTCTGACGGATGGAAATAAAGTTCTTCAGTTTACTCAGGGTCTGTCGCTCGATGCAAGCCTTCCAATCTCTTACCAGTCGCTCCCAATTCTCATTCTTGGTAGCTCCATCGCCAGCAAACAGTCGGATAAAGAAAGGCTTGTCGAAGCCATCATCCTCATGTTCCATCGCCAATTGGTCGAGTAAGGGATGCCACACATTCTCATCCATTCGCTTGAAGTTGGTCCAGTCGAGCACATCCTCGGCACGATGATTTTCTGTCCAGGCACGCTGACGTTGGAATCGGATATGATGCACGCATTCCACGATAAACTTGCCCACACTGTCATAAAACACCTTGCTCTTGATCTTACTATTCACCACCTGCTTCTCAAACTTCCTCACCTTCTCGCCCGTACAGAGCGTAACCTCCAAGGTAAAGAGGTGCACCAGATAATCCATCAGTGGGTCGTCCTTCAGATACCAAGGCATGACGTTAGCCGACGGTTCTGGTATCACCACCTGCCCCGTCTTACAGAAGTCGTCCAGCATCTTGAGATAGTACTGGGCTTCAGCCAAGTCCTTATTCGTCTGATATTTCATAGAGAAAACTTCTAACTCCTAACTTTCATACAGTTTCATTGTATCCTGTCGGGTGAAGGCAAGCTCCTTATAGAAGTCCCTGAGATAAGCTGAGATTTCTGTCTTGTCATCCGCCGACACAAAGAGATTATCGCCCAACTGTCGTTCAAGCGAAGTCAAGCCATCAGACAGCGCCTCTATCTCTCCCTCATAATCCCGTCCATCATCAGGATTCTTGCGAACACGATGATACTGGATGTCCTCGGCAAGAGCCTTCTTCATCTCCACAAGCTGTTCAGCAAAAGGAGTAAAGAGCACACGAATCACAATTTGTCGAATGGCATCCCTCTCCTCTGGTTCCTGCCACAGACAGTGGTAGATAGGCAACAAGTCGCATACCGCTACCTCTTTCCTATCCTGCATGAAAGCCGAAGTACGGAGCAAGCGAACAATGTTCTTCCATCGACGGTCGCTCACATAGATGTTTCTGCGCTCGGCAGCCTCATCCACATTCACGGCACGGAGCGACTTGCGGATGCTTGAAATAGCATCGAGAACTTCCTCCTTCACACCGATTTTGTCAATAGCCAGACTCCATTCCGCATATTCCTCGGAAGAAATCTTAAAGTCGTCAGCAGCATTCACTGATTTTACATTTTCAGAATTATCCCCCAGCAGCATGGCTCTAAAGTTCTTCTCCATCTTGATCGGTCGGCTCTCGATGCGAATCACGAATCGATCCCATAGTGCCTCCAATCCCTCGCCCTTGGCAGGCAACTCATTACTTGCCGCCACGAGGAGTTTCAACGGAAGGTGCATCTCCCGATTACCATTGCGGAATATCTTTTCATTGATGACGGTGAGGAGCGTATTCTGGATAGCTGGTCCCGCCTTCCAAATCTCATCGAGGAAGACCACATCGGCTGTAGGCAGATACCCATCCACCGCACGTTCGTAAGTATCCGAAGACTTCAACTTCTGAATACCCACAGGACCAAAGATCTCATCCGGCGTGGAGAAGCGCGACATAAGATACTCAAAACTGTGAGCATCTCGAAAGGCGTTCTTCAACTGACGAGCTACCATACTCTTAGCCACACCCGGAGGGCCCAAAAGGATAATGCTCTCGCCTGCCAAAGCGGCAAGTAGCGAGAGCGATATTTCTGTCTCTTTCTCATAGATGCCTCGGTTCATCTCCCGAAGCAAGAGCTTGAATCTTTCTATCATAATGATCTATACTTATATGTACTTCTTCACACCATAGCTAGTAACGATGATACCCATCAACCAAACAGCCAACCCGACATCATAGAAATAAAGTTTCGGTGTCTTCGTCTTAATGGTATGATTAGACAAAATGGTAAGCGTAATTACTGATAAAAACCTAAACATTCGAGAAATAACATCATCTAATGTTCTTTTTATCAATTCCTTATCCATTACTGTGACAATTTTAAAGTTCAACTTTAAATTTGTCACAAAGGTAATCATTATATATTAAATAGCCAAAAGTCCCATCTATCTTTTTGCTTTTTTTATAAGATTTCAATTAAGAAAAAAGCGGATGCTCGGCTCATTCCAGCCAAGCATCCGCTTCTTATCTGATATACCTTATTAATATATATAAGGGATTACTTTACATTACCTACCTTGATCAAGTATTCAGCAATCTGGACAGCGTTGAGGGCTGCACCCTTGCGAATCTGGTCGCCAGTGAGCCACAAGGTGTTACCGTTGTCATCAGCCAAGTCCTTACGGATACGGCCTACATAGACATCGTCCTTGCCTGCGCTCTCCAATGGCATTGGATAAACGTAGTTCCGAGGATCGTCCTTTACGGTTACGCCTGGAGCTGCCTCCAAAGCCTTGCGGATTTCCTCTACACTCAATGGCTTCTCTGTCTCAAACCATACGCTCTCTGAATGAGAACGAAGAGAAGATACACGAACACAAGTAGCACTGGTGCGAACATCGGAGTGCATAATCTTACGAGTCTCGTTGTACATCTTCATCTCCTCCTTGGTGTAGTCGTTAGGAGTCATCTTGTCGATCTGAGGAATCACGTTGTAAGCCAACTGATGTGGAAACTTATTGATAGTCTTAGCCTCTCCTGTCTCCACGAGTTCCTTGTACTGCTGCTGAAGCTCAGCCATGGCTGCTGCACCGGCACCAGATGCACTCTGATAAGAAGAGATGTGAATCTTCTTGATATGGCTCAAGTCGTCGATAGGCTTCAATACCACTACCATCATGATGGTGGTACAGTTAGGGTTGGCGATGATGCCGCGAGGGCGGTTGAGGGCATCCTCGGCGTTCACCTCTGGCACTACCAAAGGAACATCGTCACACATACGGAAAGCACTTGAGTTATCTATCATCACCGCACCATACTTGGTGATTGTCTCGGCAAACTCCTCAGAGGTGCCACCACCAGCAGATGTGAAAGCAATATCGACATCTTTAAAGTCATCGTTATGCTGCAAAAGTTTGACCTCATAGTCCTTTCCCTTGAAGTTGTATTTTCGTCCGGCAGAACGCTCAGAACCAAACAACACCAAATCATCCATTGGGAAATTTCTCTCAGCAAGGATGCGCAGGAATTCCTGTCCTACTGCGCCACTTGCACCAACAATTGCTACTTTCATAATCGAATCTTTTAATTTATAAAGTTGTTATAAGTGAATCTTATGGAAAAGAAGGGATGCTCCTTTCCTGCCCGATGATTTCTCATCTTCCAGCCCGATGATCTTTCACCGTTTTGTCAGCCAAAAACCGCTTATCCTCTCAAATCCGCTCCAAAGTTAAGACTTTTTCTACAATATCAAGCATAAAATCCCAAAAATTATTGCTTTTTGCTGCAATTTTATCTTTTTTGCTTACTTTTCTGC
>ERZ1034687.1253-NODE-1253-length-13902-cov-7.176211_pt1 | contig 13902 bp, 12 predicted proteins | sample MGYA00520704_ERZ1034687 | MGnify/ENA primary metagenome ERZ1034687 (study PRJEB33766, sample SAMN09781762) | gut metagenome | biome: gut microbiome | host: Homo sapiens | place: Madagascar | study: EMG produced TPA metagenomics assembly of the PRJNA485056 data...
TTTTTTACCTTTACATCAGAATTTCAAAACTAACAATTAAGTTTCTTAATATATGACAATAAATGATAGCAACAATTATTGCGTGATACTCGCAGGTGGTAAGGGTAGAAGACTTTGGCCATGCAGTCGAAGCAATTACCCGAAACAATTTATCGATTTCTTCGGGGTGGGGCGTACCCAGTTGCAGCAGACCTACGATAGAATGGTGAAGATTGTGCCTGCCGACCATATTTTTATCAATACTAATGAGGAATATGTGGAACTGGTCAGGGAACAGTTGCCTCAGATTCCTGCTGAACGAATCATGGCAGAACCGATTCATCGCAATACGGCTCCAAGTGTAGCTTGGGCAAACCATCGTGTTTCGCAGTTGAATCCGAAAGCCTGCCTGATTACCACTCCTTCCGATCAGGCTGTTTTCAATGAGGAAGCTTTCAAGGAAAATGTACTGAAAGGACTGGCTTTTGTTGCTGAAAACGACAGATTTCTCTCGTTAGGTGTAAAACCAACCCGTCCAGAACCAGGATATGGTTATATCCAGTTGGGCGATGCAGAAGGGGATAATCTCTATAATGTTCAGTCATTTACAGAGAAGCCTGAGCGTGATTTTGCCAAAATATTTGTTGATAGTGGTGAATTTTATTGGAATACAGGTATTTTCATTTCCAATGTCAAGCATTTACGCGAGAGCTTTTCTCAAATTCTGCCTGCTGTACTGAGAGGTTTCGATGAGTCTTATCGCACTTTTGATGTGGAGACAGAGAATGCCTATATGAAGCAGAATTTCCCTTCATATCCAAATATCTCCGTAGATTATGCCATCTTAGAGAAGTCAGACAATGTATCTGTATTGAAGTGTGATTTCGGTTGGGCTGACCTCGGCACCTGGCACAGTATCTATGAGGCAATGCAGAAGAGCGAGGATGATAATGTGATCATAGATAGTGATGTCATGATGGAAAACTGCCATCGTAATGTCATCAAACTGCCAAAGGGCAAACTCGCAGTTCTCAATGGTTTGGATGGTTTCATTGTAGCAGAGAAGGACAATGTACTCTTGATCTGCAAGAAAGAAGATTCCTCTGCATTGGTTCGCAAATATGTGAATGAAGTGCAAATGAAGAAGGGCGAAGAATACATTTAATTAAATGAGAAATGAGAAATGACAAATGAGAAATGAGAAATGCAGCAAGATAGCCGTTCATTTCTAATTTCTCATTTGTCATTTGTCATTTCTTAGTCTTTCTCATTTTTTTGAAATTCTGTGTAGATCTTGTTAGAGATTTCCTTGAATTCCTCTTCAGTCAGTTTGAGATGTTCTTTGCGGAAGTTGACATCAGCCTCACTGTTCATTGGGATAAGGTGGATGTGTGCATGAGGAACTTCCAGACCCAAAACAACCTGTGCCACTTTTTTGCAAGGGAAAGCAGCCTTGATGGCCTTTGCCACTTTCTTGGCGAATACTTCAAACTCAGCGAGGTCTTCGTCTTCCATATCAAAGATATAATCCACTTCCTTGCGAGGAATGACCAAAGTGTGTCCCTTGCCGATAGGACTAATGTCTAAAAAAGCGTAGAACTTATCGCTTTCTGCGCACTTGTAGCTGGGAATCTCTCCCGCTGCAATCTTAGAAAAAATACTTGCCATAATCTCTTTCAATTAAACATTTATAATAGAAACTTTATTTCTTTCTCTTCGCATCATTCTCATTTGATATTATATTTAGTGGGCTTACATGTCATAATAAAAGGAACTGCCATAAGGGCTTGGGAGCCGATATGATAGTTCCTTTATTTTTATTCAAATGAGATCTTGTCGATACGGAGCTTGATGGTGCCGCGAGGAATCTTGATTTCTACAATTTCGCCCACCTTCTTGTTGAGCAATCCCTGTGCGATAGGAGTCTTGATGGAAATTTTGCCTTCCTTCAAGTTAGCCTCGCTTTCGCTCACGATAGTATATGTCATCTTTGCCTTGTTGACCATGTTGGTCATTTCCACCTTAGACATAATCTGCACGCAATCGGTGCTCAACTGCTTGGTGTCGATGATCTTAGCCTCGGCAATGGTGAGTTTGATGCGATTGATCTTATCTTCAAGATGAGCCTGTGCCTCTTTGGCGGCATCATACTCTGAGTTCTCACTTAGGTCACCCTTGTCTCGGGCTTCAGCAATTGCGGCTGATGCCTTTGGGCGCTCTACTGTAGTGAGCTGTTTTAGTTCTGCTACGAGTTTATCGTAACCTTCTTGTGACATGTAAGCCATAATTCTTCTTATTAATTTATAGTTATTAATGTGATTTCTTAGAGGGGTAAAAAATAAAGAATCCCGGTGCCAGTTAAGCACCGGAATCCTGTATCTTTTATCTCTATTGAATTATCTTTGTTTTTCTATTCTTTTGCAAAGATAGGACTTTATTTCCATATCTCCAAACTTTTTCAATGAAATTTCTCAAAAAAGCCGCCTTTTCCTTTTACGTATTCTATTAAATCATTAAAAATCTGATTATTACGGAGAATTTCAGGATTACCGGTCATAATCATTTGCCTTCTTGCACGAGTGATGGCTACGTTCAGTTTACGGTCGATGATATGACCGTCTTCTATAAAACTGTTTCCTGCCAGGAAGTCCAGTTGCCAGATGTTCTGGATGGTAAAACTGTAGATGATGACATCACGCTGGCTGCCCTGGTATCTTTCTACGGTGTCGATGCTGATTTTCTCCAGTTCTGGAATACCAAGTTTCTCGATTCCCTTGCGCACCATGGCTATCTGGTTGCGGTAAGGTACGATGACTCCCACTGTTTTCTGACTATCGAACTGATCTCCGTAATATCGGTGTATGCGGCGAAGTATATCTACTACGATTTCTGCTTCGTTGGCATTGATCTTGTCGGAAATATTCGGCTCCTTGCAGAATTCTGATGGTATGAATATCATACGATGATTCTTCAGATGTTCATCGAGTTCATCCTCTGATGGGAGAGAATAGGTAAGTTGGGTTTCCAACTGGTGCTTGCATGGCACCGGTTCCAGTTGTTCCCGGCGATAGAACATCTTGTTCGGGAACTCGGCTATTTCTGGATGCATTCGTCCTTGACGGCGCAAAATGCCGATGAAATCGGTACGATGCTCATGGTCTTCCCAGCGGATGAGGCGCTCGAAAAGGGAGTTGCGGCAGTTGGTAAGGCAGATGTCCTGTAGAATACTCATATCCATCAGGCTGTTCTGCTGACTGTCGTTGATGGTAGGAATGGCAGAGTCCTGTTCACTCTGCTGTACCACCGCTGGCAGTTGTTTATAGTCTCCGATGAGGATAAACTTGTCTATAGCTGAAAGCAATCCGATGAGATTGGGTTCCAGAATCTGACTCGATTCATCGATGATGGCAAGCTTGAAATGCTTCAGATTGAAGATGAAAGGCTTGGAGGTCATCATCGAGGTTGTTCCCACGATGACGCGCGTACCTATTATATATTGTTTGATGGCTTCCAACTTCGGACATTGGGCAATGGCTTTTTCTATCAGATATGGACGGAATCGTTCATCGCAGGAATATTCGCTGCCAAGTCGCAGAAATGGGATGCCGGAATCTACCAGCATCTCGCAGATTTCATCCACGGCACGATTGGTATAGCTCATCAAGAGGATAGAGGAGGCTGGCTTTTGAGCCGTCTTTCCACCAGCGGCGATGCTTTCTGCTGTCGGCATTCCTGTTCCATCGTTCAATGCTTCTTCTACCATAAACTTCAAGGCACGACTTGTCTTTCCTGTTCCCGGAGGTCCCACGAGCAGAAAGTAATCCTGTGCCTGTTTGGCTCTCAGGATGATATCGTCAAGTACATCGTCATAATGTCTGGTCAGCGTGAGCGAGGTGTTGCGGCGGGGAGGGCGCTGACCTAATAGTAAGTCGCGCTTCTCTTGTGGCGCACAGATAAACTGGTGCAGATTTCGGATGCTTCCACCGGTGCTGGCATCGGTAGTACCATGCTCGATAGCGTATGGCTTGTCCATTTCGAAGATGTCAGCATTCTGTTGACCATCGTTGAGATGTACCACGATTTCATGGGAATGAATCTCCTGCAATACACCTTTATATAATATAGCTTTCCTGACGTCCGGTTCTTCTTCCTGTTTGTAGGTATAGAGATATACCATGTCGCCGATACGGAAATTGGGCAGGAAGTCCTTGCCTTGGTCGGGTACGCTCAGGGTAATGGTATCGTAACCGCTACCTTCTCCACTCTGATCCTTTCTGATGATATGGAGGTCGGTATAGATGTTGCCCGCATCCTTTTTCTCGGCAAGGGGCATCGTCCAGAGATCGCTGCTCGAAGTATTGGTTCCTTCCTGGGCACCTACTTTGGAAATCATCTGCTCGCGGAGCACAAAAGTCATCATCCTGCAGAAGTAGGCTTCTTCTAAAGGACTGAGTGCATGAAGCGGGTCGGTGATGTCTGCCAGTTGTGGCTTCAGGTACTTATTGTAGAAGAAGTCCTGGGTGCCTGCTACATTGAGAACATCAGGGGTAAACTCATTCAGCGCATGCTCGAATCCCTTCTTGGCTATTTCAAAAGAAGCGGCAACGAGTTGGTTGCGATATTCGATGGCTTCCCTGAAAAGCTTCTGGTAATAGGCTACCACCATCAGACCGTTCTGCGGCTGGTACTTGGAGTAGAGCAGACGGATGTTGACGAGATTGTTGCCCAACTTGAAGTTGTGCTGCAATACACCATAGTAGAGCAGCAACTGTACATAGTGGGGCACCAGCTGGAAACTGTGGTAGTTAGGGTCTGCCTGATGGTTCTCGATATTGAGGTTTCGTCCTGATTTCTGTTCTACGAGAAGTTTGCAGTCGGTGGTCATCAGATCGACACGTCCCTGTATGCCAAGGGCTTCGCACACGAATGACGGCTCCAGGATGGCTTTCTTCCGGTCGTAGATGCCCTCGCCCCGAAAGGCATTCATCTGTGCCTGGGAGGCGGTGCGGGGGAAGAGAATATCCACTACCTGTTGCAGATTGTAAGCCTGCAGGTTGGCATCGGTATAGAATTTCTTGGCGTCAAACCAGGGACAGGTGCAAAATTCCAGAGCCTTTTCTCTGAAATTGCTCTTGATGGTTTCGTTCACCTGATACTTGCCATGCGAATTGATGATATCGTCGAGTGCAGCACCGGCAAAGTTACCAAGTAGGGTAGCCTGGGTGTTGGCACGGGGTTTCATCAGATTCAAGAGATACAGCAGGGGATGATGACCGAACTCGGTAAAGCAGGCTGCGATACTACTGATGTCGATGAGATAATCCGGTTCAACGATGATGAGTCGGGGCGTGATGACTGGTTGACGTATCTGACAGTCGAGCAGGTTGAGCTGCATGCCTTCCTCCAATATTTCGCAGAGATAGGTATGGTCGATACCGTTTGCCTCATCTTTGAGACAAACGAGATGTTCTTCCTCATCAGTATCATGGTCGATATCCACATGGATGAAGTCCGAGTCCCAGTTTTTCACGATGCAGCGGATGCGTCGGTTGCTGATGTCGAGTCCCTTCTGGTAGGGGCGGTTGGTATGTGGGATGAGAACGGTCAGTTCATGTGGAATATCAGTCTGGAATACGGCAGAGATGAAGATGGCGAGTGCACGGGCATCGTACTTCAGATCTTCCTCCGATAGAGGTTCCTGCTTGTTGCTGTGCCGGCGCATGGTCTGGATGGCAATCTTGTCGGCTATTTTGATGCCATGTACCTTGCAGAGATAATCCACCTGGGCGAAAAGGTTACCGAAAGCTTGTTTCGTATTCTTCACTCCTTCGTGGCAGCAGAGGATGAGCGTATCGTGCATCATCTTGTTGCGTGTAGCAGGTTCCAGGTCAGGAAGCATCAAGAGTTCCCTTACCCGCAGGAAAAGTTCTGTGGCGGATATGTTGTTTTGATTCATAGGCAACAAAGTTACGAAAATTATAAATACTCTTATAATAAAGGTATTTATAATTATTGATAATTAACTGTTAACTTTGGGGATCTGCTAATTGTGGACACCCCTTTTGAAAGAAAAAAAAGCAAAAACCGTGGCAATTTTAACGAAATTGCCACGGTTAACTTTCATTATTCTTCTATTTTGTTATTGAAATAATTGGTCAAGAGTTATCAGGTGATTGATGATACTTGCATGCATATTGGAACTAAGTCCCATTGTTGTCACCAAAACTGTTTGTATTGAGCGAGTCTTGTTATGCATCTTGCTATTTGCGAAAGCGTCTATCTTGTGACGTATATTCTCCTCGGCATCTTGTGTGATAGTAAAATTACCTGTTGAAAATTTCATTTCGCAGAGATAATCTGTTTGAGCACTTTTACTCTCCATGACTAAATCTATTTGGGCACCTTTTCCGTCTTCAGCTTTTCCACACCAACTGTAGTTTCTTTCCACCGAATGGATGCGTAGAGTGTCTTGTATGTTTTGCAGATGCTCTATGCTCAGAAGTTCAAACATATCTCCAGCCCATGTGTAGAATGTGGCTGTCCCATGGATAGTGTTCCACCCTCCTTGTTTGACTTGTTTGCCATGAACAAATCTCAGATAGAATAGAGAAAAGAAATCTTTTAGCTGATATACAGTTTCGACTCTTTCCTTTCCATAACGGGGATACTCTCTCGTAATTCCTGATTCTCTCAGGTTGTCAAGTAGCTTTGTCAGGGTACCCCCGGTTTTGATACCTGTAGCCTTGGAAAGCTCTGATTGAGTCATTCCATAGAACTTGCTGCCAATAGCTTTGACGATGTCTACGTATTTTTCTTTGCTAGAATAAAGCCCTGTATAAACATCTTTGAATTCCTGATGAATCAATTCATCAGCAAAGAATATGCTGTCAATGTTGTCTGTCATTGTTCTATCGTTGCGGAGTTTATCCAGATAATAGGGGATTCCACCTATAGCCATATAACTCACGCACATTTCATAGCGTGAGAGATGAAAACCATTTTTCTTGTAGTACTTTTCGCATTCTGCTAGAGTGAAAGGGAATAGTTTGATGGTTTCCGTGAGTCTTCCATGCAGGCCTCCATAGTCATGTATCACATTATCAAGCATCCAACTTGTAGCCGATCCACAGACAATGAGTATAATATTTCGTTCACTGTCTGCCCATGAATTCCAAAAATATCCCAGTTCTGCTATCATTTCTGATGATTGAGGTCCTGCAAGCCATGGAAGTTCATCGATAAAAATGATTTTCCTTCTGTTTCTTTTTCCTTCCAGAACTTTTCTCAAAAGTAAGAATGCCTCTCTCCAACAAGTGGGTTTGGACTCCTTTGTTGATAATCCTGCAATCACTAACGAATCATAGAAATGCGCAAGTTGAAGTTGGCGATAAGACTCATAGTCCTTGTCTCCGTCTTTAATATAAGTGCCTACTGCTTTGAAGAGAATCTTCTTTCCAAAGCATTCGCTTACGAGATAAGATTTGCCTACTCTTCGACGGCCATAAATGGCTACAAGTTCAGATTTCTTTGACTTGTATATTCTATCGAGTATATTTATCTCTTTATTTCTTCCTATGATTTTTGCGTAACTCATTGTAAGATAGTTTTGTAATGTTGGTTGCAAAGGTACGTTTTTTTTAGGAAAACGTCAAGGAAACTACTTAGAAAATCAGCGAAAACGATTAAAATTTCTTGCTTTTCGCTGATTTTCTAGAAAGAAATTGCACTTTTCTTCTGATTTTGATGCAGGAAAATTACACTTTTCCTATAAAAATGATGCCCTAAAACAGCACTTTTCTGATAGGTTTTACTTTTCAGCTTTTACTTGATGTATAAAGTCTCACCATCTATGCTGACCTTGAATTTGCCATAACTGTTGAGCAATTCTATGGCACGCTCCAAAGATTCGTTTCTCTGTGCAAAGAGCAAGTGGGGCTTCTTCGTTGACCGTTACGCTATCTTTCTTTTCGTTACTCATCTTGTTCTCTCTCTCTTGATTTTCTTTCTTAAAATTCCGATAAGAATCCTATTTGGCTGCAAAGTAATAAAAATAATGCAGAAAACCTTGCGGATTCAAGAATATTTCGTAAATTTGTAGCCCTCTATATTATATAATAAGGTATAAAGACTTAGATTATGACAAAAGAAGAATTGATGCACAGAGCCATTGAGCTCTCAGAAAATAGCGTAAGAAACGGTGGCGGTCCTTTTGGAGCGGTCATTGCCAAGGATGGAATCATCATTGCTGAGGCTTCCAATAGTGTGACAATCGACAAGGATCCTACAGCTCATGCAGAGGTAAACTGCGTACGACAGGCTTGCTTCAAACTGAAAACCTTCAATCTGGAGGGTTGTGAAATCTATACCTCCTGCGAACCTTGTCCGATGTGCTTAGGTGCCATCTATTGGTCACATCTCGATCGTATCTATTATGCCAACGACCGAAAGGATGCAGCCAAGATTGGTTTTGATGATGAGTTTATCTATGAGGAAATTGACCGCAAGATAGAAGACCGTCACAAGCCGATGATTGCGCTGATGAGAGATGAGGCGTTGGGGGCTTTCCGTATGTGGGAAGAGAATACGGCAAAGACGGAATACTAAAGCTTTTAGAATAAAGCTAAAAACTAAACGAGGCTCTGATGAAATGAATTGACATCAGAGCCTCGTTCGTATAGTTATCTGCCGATGGAAAAATAACGCGATAGGCAGTTGGAAATTTCTCCTTGGGCAGGGAAGAATTTTTTCCTGGGCAGGGAAAAATGAAAGTGGGGTAAGGGTACCGTTTGGCTCCCTCTTTGTTATTGTCCTCCTAATCTATCAAAAAAGGTGACAATCTCCTCGAATGTCTTGAATTCATCGCTGCCATATTCGATCGTTGTTCCCATGAAATCCTCTGCTGGATGTGGGTCGATGAAGTAGTCACCATAGAGCAGATTCTTCTGATTGGTGAAGAGAATATGGTTGTAGGCTGGGGTAGAAAGATATTCCTCCACCCAGGTCTGTACCTTCGCCATATACTCATGGTCGTTGGTAGGTGCTGAGGCTACGATATATACATTGTAGTATTCGATGAGCATCTCGTAGGCCTTGTGCATACTGCTTGTGGCTTTCCAGTAACTGTCGTGCAAAGCGTCGAAATCGATATATACGATAGGGCGTTCCTTCCCGTTTTGCTTGTCATCTATCCAGCGGATGACCGGACAGAGATAGTGGAAGGCTACCTTGTCGATGAGGCGGTGCTCGCCATGGAAGCGGATGGCATTGGGATAATGCTCATGGAAGAGGTCGAAGGTATGCACTAATGGGTCTTTGTCTCCGAAGAGACCATATACCCTTGCCTGTTCCTCTGGAGTGATATTCTGAAAGCATCGTTCGGTAATGTCACGGTATTCCTTGATGAGTCCCTTGGTCACCATCAGTTCGTTGACACCATCCTTTCGTGGATTCTGAAATTCCTGTTTACCGGTCATACTGCTCATGGTATTGCCCATTTCGAAAGCTGGGTTTACGAGGATGCGGTCGGTACCTTTCAGCATTTCTGTGTACATACCGCCCATGGAGGTACCGATAATCAGGTCGGGTTTCTCTGTTTCCTGCAACTTGAGGAGCATTTCCATACCTTCTTCCGGATGTACGGGTATGTCTTCAGCCACGAAGGTAGCATTGGGCATGAGATCCTGAAGCATCTTTACAGTTCCACTCTGTCCGGAAGAGAGGAAACCGTGAACATACATGATTTTTTTGCCCGACATGAGGTCGGGGAATTGCTTGATATATGGATTTTCCATTGTCTTTGAATTTTTAATTGCCCTGCAAAAGTACATCTATTTGCAGACAAATCAAAATAAATGGGAGAGAAATTTCACTTTCTCAGTTTTTCTTTGTACTTTTGTGCCATCTTTTTGGACTCCAAGAGGTTCTTTTCGGAAATTCTATTAGATTTTTATCGAAATATAATAACATACGACATGAAACAGTCAATAGAAAATCTCTACAAGCTTGACGGTAGGGTGCCCGTCGGTAAAGCACTCCCATTTGGTCTTCAGCATGTGCTGGCAATGTTTGTAAGCAACATTGCGCCAATCATGATTCTTGCCGGTGCCGTCGGGTTGGACAGCTCTATCAGCGCCGTTCTTATCCAGAACTGTATGGTTATCGCCGGTATCGGTACTTTGGTACAGCTCTATCCGGTATGGCGCATCGGTTCACGCCTTCCTATCGTGATGGGTATCTCCTTCACCTTCCTTTCTCTTGCCATCAGCATTGCTGCTGCCCATGGAATGGGTACGCTCATTGGTGCGGTTATTATCGGTGGTCTCGTGGAAGGTACACTCGGACTTTTTGCCAAGTATTGGATCAAACTGATTCCTCCTGTAGTAGCTGCTACGGTGGTTACAGCCATTGGTTTTTCACTTCTTCCTGTGGGTGCCAATTCTTTTGCCGGAGGTCAGGGTGCTGCGGATTTCGGTAGCATGAACAACTGGATTGTGGGTTCTGTCACCTTATTGGCTTGTCTTCTCTGTCAGATTTTTGCCAAGGGATTCCTACGTTCTCTTTCCGTGCTCGTAGGTTTGATAGTGGGTTATATCCTTGCTTGTTTTATGGGTATGATAGACTATAGTGGTCTTACCAATCTTTCTATCATCGCCTTGCCCCGTATTCTGCCTTTTACTCCAGAGTTTAATATAGGTGCCATCCTTTCTGTAGTGGCTGTATATCTGGTTTCTGCTACAGAGACCATCGGTGATACGTCAGCGCTTTGCAATAGTGCCCTGAAGCGTGATCCTAATACCAAGGAGATGGGTGCGGCTGTCTGCTGTGATGGTTTTGTAAGTTCGGTTTCTGGTCTTTTCGGATGTACTCCTATTACATCTTTCAGCCAGAACGTAGGTTTGGCTGCCATGTCGGGCGTGGTCAATCGCTTCACAATTGCCATGGGTGCCATCATCATGATTATCGGTGGTGTATTCCCTGCTATCGGTTATGTTCTTACAACCATTCCGCAGGCTGTATTAGGTGGATGTACTATCATGATGTTCGGTAGCATCCTCTTTGCAGGTTTCGGCATGATGGCACGTACGGGTTTCTCCCAGCGCAATATGGTGATTGTGAGCCTCTCGCTCAGTGTGGGTCTCGGTTTCACTCAGGCAACGGGTATGTTTAATATCTTCCCAGAGATTGTACGTACCGTATTTGCAGACAACTGTGTGGCTGTAGTGTTCCTGCTCGCAGTTATTCTGAATCTTGTATTGCCTAAGAATTTGGAAAAATAAAAAAGACAGGTCATCATTTTCTTATCCGGCGGAATAGAGCAGGAATGGGAATGATGGCTGTTAATCATCAATCATATCAATTTCAAATCAGAATAATGGATTTACTGAAAGAAAGAATTATGCAGGAAGGCAGATGCTTTCCTGGAGGAATCCTGAAGGTGGATAGCTTTGTGAACCATCAGATGGATCCTATCTTGATGATGGACTTGGCGAAGGAGTTTGTCAGACTCTTCAAGGACATCAAGTACAACAAGATTGTCACAATCGAGGCTTCGGGTATTGCTCCTGCCATTATGGTGGGTTACCTGACCCATCTTCCTGTAGTCTTCGTAAAGAAAAAGAAGCCAAAGACGATGGAAGGTATGATTACCTCGGTGGTTCACTCTTTCACCAAAGACTGTGACTATACGGTATGTGTAAGTGACAGTTATCTGACTCCTGATGATCATGTCATCTTCATCGACGACTTCCTTGCCAATGGTAATGCTTCCAAGGGTGTGATGGATCTCTGCGAGAAGGCTGGTGCCACGATTGAGGCAATGGGCTTCATCATCGAGAAGGCATTCCAGCATGGTGGTGATTTCCTGCGTAAGGAAGGTATGCGTTATGAAGCGCTCGCTACCGTAGAGAGCCTGGATGATTGCAAGATTGTTTTGAAGTAAAATCTTTCAATTAGATATACATAAAAATGCAGTAGTACTTCGTTGGCAGATGAAGCCTACTGCATTTGCTTATGAAGCCTATTGCATTTGCTTATGAAGTTAACTTCGATGTGCTTTGAAGTTAACTTCGTTATTTGATGATTTCGGCAGCGTAGGTTCCCATCGCTTTATAACCTGTTGGATTCGGGTGGAGCCAGTCGTTGCTCACATATTCTTTTTTCATGCGTCTGTCATCCTTCGGGTCCTGAAGAAGTTTGGCAAAGTCGAGGATTCCATCCACCTCTTTGTTCTTGGCTTGGTTGCGAATCCATTCGTTCACGGTTTGACGTGCTGCTTCATGGAAGGGAGAGTAATATCCTGCTCCCTTGAAAGGGGTGATAGTGCCCAAATAGACTTTCAATCGGCGTGCCTTTGCCTTCTTGATCATTGCCTGATAGCTCTCGATGAGTTGACGTGCTACGGTTTCGCTATATCCGCTTTTGGCGGCACCTATATCATTTATTCCTTCAAAGATAATGACTTTTTTCACTCCTGCCTGTGCCAATACATCTTTGTCGAATCTTTCCTTTGCCAAAACACCGAATCCTCCTGGCACCACCACACGATTGTTGCCAATGCCGAGGTTGAGTACGCCTTGGTTGGTAATTTTATATTTCAGTTGGAGCATCTCCGACATGACGTCTGGCCAACGGTTCTGGGCATTGTCGGTAGAGCATTTTCCGTCGGTAATGGAATTGCCTATGATGGCGATGCTGCTGAGGTCAGTCCTCATTGTATATACGTCGATGCCGCTGATGTTATACCAGTGGTTCTCCCGGAAAGCCTTCTCGAAGTTGGAGTGGGCATTGGTTACACCTTTCATGATATAAGAGGTGGTGCGGGAACCCATGTGGACGGTAGGGACTGTTGGGGCGGAAGTATAGTTGATGGTGATGGCAAGTCGCTGGAGAGGCTTGAGGTCATAGGGCAGGGCATCGCTTGTGATGCTTTTGCCAGCTGGAATCGTAACCTTGTATTGATTGCCGAATTTGAGATATTTCGCACTCTTGGGGTCGATGGCGAAAGAGTCTTTGGCATGGGCAATATAGATAGAACGGATGACAACCGGTTCGGTACTATAGATATTGCTCAGTTTCAGACGAATCATATCGCCTCCGATGCTCACCTTGACCACCTGTCTCACGGAGCGGTTGGACATGTTGTTATTATAGGGCATGAAGCTCTTCACGACGGTTTGTGGGGCAGTAGCCCATGTGCCTATCCATCCCTGTGCCGTAGCATTGATTGTTATAGCGCAGAGGAAAATAAAAAATGCAATAATTCTTTTCATTCTTCTCTTATAATATGTGATATATAAAAAGGGGCGATGCATTTTTCAGCACCGACCAACCTATAGTCTTCTTATAATGATTTTATTTCTTTTTCAGACAACCCTGTAAATTGCATGATTTGTTCAATAGGCATTCCGCCTTTCATCATCTTTAAGGCTATTGAATTCTTTGCTTCGGTTTTGCCTTCGGCTCTTCCTTCTGCTCTCCAAGATATCAATAATCTTGATAGGTTCATTCAGAAATACTGTCAAGAAGCCCTCAAGCACACCAAAGTTCGCCTTTTGGCGAAGCAAGCGCTTGATGACCCAGTCAAATCTGATGTATCTATCTTTCAATTCTTGCATTTTGATTCCTCCTTTTTAAAATGATTCAACATTTGTGTTGCAAAGATTATGCCAGCGAGCGCAATGAGAGTTTACTTTCAAATTGCCGAGTGCAGCCAATCTTCTGCAAAGATTATGCCAGCGAGTGCAATGAAAGTTTACTTTCAGATTGCCGAGTGCAGCTTTTCTTCTGCAAAGATACGCTTTTCTTCTGAAAGAAGCAAGGAATTATTGAAAAATGCTTGAGGCTGAAGGAGATAACAAAAAAAGCAAAGGAAAAAGGCTTTTTTGTTGTCACTATCAAAATATTTATGTACTTTTGCAAAAACAA
>ERZ1034687.1254-NODE-1254-length-13884-cov-7.292212_pt1 | contig 13884 bp, 9 predicted proteins | sample MGYA00520704_ERZ1034687 | MGnify/ENA primary metagenome ERZ1034687 (study PRJEB33766, sample SAMN09781762) | gut metagenome | biome: gut microbiome | host: Homo sapiens | place: Madagascar | study: EMG produced TPA metagenomics assembly of the PRJNA485056 data...
TCCCAAGCAGTCGGTTCATACCACTCCCCTCCCTGCGGGGGAGGGGCTGGGGGTGGGGCTTTTTTTTATTTATCCCTTCACCAATCCAATCTCCACCGGCTGACCATGCTGGCAGGTCACAGTAAGGGTTGTTTCTGTGGCTGCGGTCTGCACTTTCACCTTGTCGTTAGGCTGTGCCAGGTTCCACTTGCCATTCATTACGATCTTCTTAACGATTGGGCGACTCGGCTCCTTTGTGGTGAATGTCTTCTCCGAGATATTCAGGTTAGGGTCGCAAACGCTCATCACGATACCCTTGTCCGAAGCCTTCTGCATCACCATAGTTTCGGCTGGAATCATACTGAAGAGTTTGTCGCCATGCGGCTGATAGGTGTCGAAGGCAGCGTAGGCAGTGATGCCCGTGAGCATGTCAGTCACAACGTGGGCGGTATTGTCCTTGCAGAGTATCTGATAGGGAGCCTTGCTGCGGGCAGCGTCAAGCTCCTGCTTGGTGGGCTGAACCAATACGAGATATTCGTATGAGGCATCCTTGGGCGACACACCGTGGTTGATATATGCCGAGGCAAACGTTCCTTGAGTTGGCTTGCGGGTCTTCTCGTGACACGATTCCTGCTCGGCTATCTGCACACGGACATCGCCAGAGTTGAAGATGTAACAGTTTTTGTAGCCGTCCTGAATGCAGTGGGGCTTGCCGTCGTTCAGTTCCATGCTGAAAGCGGCATCCTTCAGCTCGCCGTCCACGTAGATGTCGCTCTTGCCCTTGGTGAATGTGCTCTGGAAGAGGGTGGTTTCGGTAGGATAAGAGGCGTTGCTGTTGTTGATTCCGGTGCCGAGACAAACCATACGGTTGTCGAAACAGAACACCGACTTGCGTGCTACGAAGTCGGGAGTGAAGTTCTTCATCTTGCGCTCCATGAGCTTCATGGCAAACATACCATTCATGCCCTCAAGCGAACTCGTTCCGGAGAAGTTCTCCTTGCTGTGTGCCATAGTAGTGCCGGGAAGCGGACTGTCGAGCATATCGAACGGCAGATGAATGGTAGTGGTGCCCGGCAGGCGGTTCCAGTCCCAACCGTTCTCGTCGAATCCGCTCGCCTTGCGCGACGGATAGCCCATGATCTGAACCGAACCATAGCTCTGGTAGCGGCCGTAGCGATTGTCCTTCTTGTATATCTCGGCTCCCCACACGTCGGTGGTGTAGCCCTTCAGCGTCACCATCCAGTCGCTGCGGCGGAATATACCAGCCGAACCGTAGTTGTAGACGAAGAATCCCTGCGGAGCCTTGGCAGGCTTGATGCCCTCCTTACGGAAGTAGGCAGCTTCGGGAGTGTTCTTCTTGCAGAGGCGCAGATAGTCGGCTGCAAGATGACGGTCGAACTTGTTGCCTTCGCCCGAGAGGTCGCCGGCAAGTGCCAGATAGGCAAACGAGGCTATATCGTCGTCCTTCATCGACGAGCCGAACGGATGGCGGCCACTGATGCCTACGCCCCACTCGTACATATTACTGTAATTGCGCATTGAGAGGAAAGCCTGCTTCAACACCTGACGAGCCTCAACCGTAGGCACGTAACGAGTATGGTTGGTGAGCGAGATGTACTGGCCTATCATGGCAAGCACGCCCGTAGTGTAGGCAGGATAGAAACCGCCATGATGGAATGTGGTGCCGTCGACCTTGATGCCGCCTATTGTTCCGGGAGTGTACTGAAGTGTTCCGCTGAGCCAACGTGTCAGTCCGGTAAGGGCACGGGCACGTTCGCACGGATTGACCATAAGCAAAGACGATACGGTCTTTGCCATGAGCAGAGTGTGCCACGAGTCGAGCAGCTCGTCACGTCCTGCTTTGGCAGGGACGCGAGTCTCTTGCAATGCCGACCAGAAGATGAGCGTAGAGAGTATGTTGTCGCGATTCTTCGAACGCCATATAGCATCGCGCATAAGCCATGCGGTGTTGTACACACGGCGAATCTGATAACCGTAGTGATGGTTTGTGCCCATACCGCTGCCGAAGGCGAATCCCTGATTGATGGCATAGTCCCATACGAGGAAGTAGTTATTGGATGCTTCAGCCGAATGATTGCAATAGGCGTCAAGAGCAAAACCAGCAAGCATGTCCTCAACATCATTGAGAGTTATCTCGCCCTTCTTGCGGTTGAGCTCGTCGGGAGCTACAATCGGAGCTCCCGTGAAGCCCTCGCCACTCTTACGTATATTCACTTTCTTGAATGTAGCATACGCTTTCTCTACCTGTTTCTTTGGCGCAACGCGCACGTCGAGAGCCTCTGTGAGCCGCTTTTCTACCGTTGCGAGGTCACGCTTCTCGTCGGGTGTGAGCTGCTTTGCCAATGGAATGTCATACTTGTACTGCTCCCATTGCCACACACGACACCAATGCCAGAGGTCGCGATAGGTCAAAGAGTTGTTGCTGGGCATCTGAAGATCGGGAGTGGTGCGGTCGTTTATCTTCTTGACGGGAAACGTGAGGCGGTCGAGATATACCCTACCCTTGCGCTCGGGAGCAATGATGCGGTAGCCCGCAACGTTAGGGTTCTGCCCCACGCGCTGTATGTTCTTGAAGCCAATCCAGCAGGCACGCCATCCGGCAGAATAAAGGCGAAAGGCAAACCGATAAGATACGTCGCCACCCGGGGCATAGAATTCGAATCGCAAAGAGTCCTTCTGAGGGTGCTCGTTGTATATCCACAACATTATGCCATTATCGTCCTTCAAGGCAAAGGGCTTCTCTACGGCTACGTCAATCACGCTGCCAGGCGTGAAATTCCATTCCAGACTCTTGGCGCCTTCCTTATAATAATCGGAAGAAAGAGCGAGTTCTTGAGGCTTCGAGCATTTGAAGTTTTGCGGAATCTGTTCCTCAAAACCAACGAGTTGTGCTGAAGCCGACGAACTGAATGATAATAAGAATAATAGCAAATTTAAGATCTTCTGTGTCATAGCAAATTGGTTAGATACGGTAATTTATTATTTATGTCACAAAATTACAAGATATTTCTGACAAACCAAATTTATTTATTACTTTTGCGATGTTAATAATAACCCAAAACCTATTAAACCAATTATTCTTTTATATGAGACCATACCATGTCCTCATTGCGGGTTTGCTCTGCATGGCAACTCCATCGATTGCCGACAACGATTTCAAGCCCAGTGTCAACATCGACCTTCAGACACGCGTCAGTTATCTTAACGACCGCGTCGACCACCAGATACGTCACGACGCTTCGGGATTTAAGGGCGACTACTTATTGTTCAGCGTAAGCGGACAATTGACCGACCGACTCACCTATTCATGGCGACAGCGCATCAATAAGAAGAAGAACGAGAACGACCGGTTTGACGGCACCGACTGGGTGTATCTCGACTATAAGCTGAACGACCACTGGAACGTGGCTGCCGGAAAGCAGGCGGCTCTTGTTGGCGGATACGAATACGACCGCTGCCCTATCGACATATACGTCTCGTCTGAATTCTGGAACAACATCGCTCCGTTCCAGTTTGGTGCCAGCGCTACCTATACCACCACCAACGGCAAGAGCCGTTTCAGCGGCCAGGTGACCCAAAGCCTCTTCAATACGCCTGCCAACCGCGACATGCTCGCCTATCATCTGCACTGGGCTGGCAACTACGGATGGCTCAACACGCTCTATTCGGCAAATATGATTGAGTATATGCCGGGCAAATTCATTTCGTACATAGCCCTCGGCAACAAATTCAACGCAGGCAATGCATCACTCGAACTCGACTTTATGAACCGTGCGGCAAGCCATCAGACCTACTTCTTCAAGGACTGTTCGGTGATGGCGCGCCTCGACTATCGTCTTATTCCGCATCTCGGACTGTACGGCAAGTTCACATACGACGTTAACCGTACCGACACCAATGCCGACTTGTGCGTATTGCCGGGCACAGAGATAACGGCGTATGGCGGCGGTGTGGAGTTTTTCCCTACCAAAGGCAAGCCCGACGTGCGCGTAAGCCTGGGCGTGTCGCACTCTGCCGGTACCAACAGCAACCCCTCAGGAACACTCAATGACAACCATACTACTGTGCGACTGGCGTTCATTGCCAAGCTGCACCTGCTGTCGTGGAAAAGCAAATAGGCTTATTATTAATGTTATGTGTTAAGTGTTAATGTTAAATGTTTTATTATTAATGAGCAATGAGTAAGATAAATCAAAAAAGCAAGAAGCTCATTCCGAGCGGAGTGTGGTGCATCGCGTCAGTAACAGTCTTGTTCGGCTATCTGGGCACAGTAATGGGCGTGCCCAACATGCTCAACACAATCATGAAGACAGCCCACGACCTATTGCTCAACACCGTGTTCTATCTGATGAGTATATGTGTGATAACGGGTGCCCTGGGCAGAGTGTTTGTGGAGTTTGGCGTGGTGGCTTTGCTTGAGCGTACGCTGCGTCCGCTGATGCGCCCTATATTCAATCTGCCTGGCGTAACGTCGTTGGGCGCAGTGATGACATTCCTCTCGGACAATCCCGCCATCATCTCGCTTGCCAACGACAAACGCTTTGCAAGCTACTTCAAGAAGTACCAGTTCATATCGCTCACCAACTTCGGCACGGCATTCGGAATGGGACTGCTCGTCATAGTGTTCATGGCAAGCCAGGGATATTACGTTGCTCCGCTCATAGGACTCGTAGGCGCATGTTTCGGATGCGTATGTTCAACACGCTTGATGCAGCGTTTTGTACTGAAAGCCTATCCGCAATATGCCGTTGAGGATGCCGTGTCGAAGGAAGACATTGAGGAGGAGACCGTAGAAGACGTGAAGACCGAGAAGACAGTATTCATCCGTCTGCTCAACGCTATGCTCGACGGCGGACGCAGCGGTGTAGAGGTGGGCATTGCCATCATACCCGGTGTGCTCATCATCTCTACCTTTGTGATGATATTTACGTTCGGTCCGGCGGTGGACGGAACGTACAACGGCGCTGCCTATCAGGGCGTAGAACTGCTGCCATGGCTCGCCAACAAGATTGACTTCGTGTTCGAGTGGCTGTTCGGATTCCACGACCCGCACCTCGTAGCCTTCCCTATTACTGCCCTCGGAGCGGTAGGTGCAGCCCTCAGTCTGATACCGGGCTTCATCACCCACGGATGGATTGACGGCAACGCCATAGCCGTATTCACCGCCATAGGCATGTGCTGGAGCGGATTCCTAAGCACCCATACCGCCATGCTCGACTCCATCGGCTATCGCGACCTTACGCCTAAGGCCATCCTCGCCCACTTCTGCGGCGGACTCGTGGCTGCCATTTCAGCCCACTGGATGTTCGCTCTGTATACGCTGATAGCTGCTTGATAATTATAACAATGTAACGGCGGACTCCCGTCCGACGCGCAACCTATGGCTTATGCTATAGTTTTCTTGGTGCGCGTCGGACGGGAGTCCGCCGTTACGTTATCGGGTTGCGCAGAGACCTGCGTCATCTATTATGGTCTTGAATTCCTCATTATCTCTCCTGCCTTCGACTTCTCGCTGTCGAATGTCAATACGTCGTATATGGCAATGGCGTTCTCGGGGTCGACAATGTGGGGTGCCATGAGTCGCAAAACCTTGAGTTGCTTGTCGCCGAATGTGAATATCTTCATCATGCGGGCAGTCTGGCTGCATGAGTAGAAGCATCCGAGGCTTGCCACTTCGATAAGGTCAAGCTTGTTGTCGTCGAAGCTTGCGCCCTTCACCTTATTATATAGTCGGCTGAAGGATGCGTCGTCGAGACAGCAGGCGTAGTAAGCCGGACCGTCAGGACCTGCCCCTGCTCCGTATGGAGGAGCAGGTCGCTGATTGCAGTTTCCGATTTCGCTATTAGTGTTGTTATCCCAAAATTTAGTTTCATAAGCCACTACCCTACCGTTAAGGTCAAAGCCTACGACGATGCGTTTGCTCTCGCCCGTCAAGGCATTCATCCTGTAGTACTCCCACATGTCGCCGTAAGCGTCGAAGCTCGTGAGCTTCGGCTGGCCCATTATGGCAATAACCTCCTGCTTGGTCATTCCTCGCTCCACCGTCTTCTTCACCTTTGCAGTAGCCGAAATGCACACTGCCATCATCATAAAACTTGTGACTATAAGAGCCATCCATTCGTTTCGTTTCATAAGCTTTGCTTTTATTTAGGGTTGCTGTATGTTTCTTATCCGGTTGCAAAAGTAGTAAGTTACGCTGAAAGTGCAACGGTGAGAATCCCTATAGGTTGGTAGGAAAATCCCTAAAAGCAAAATCAGGCGCAGCAACAAGACGCTTAACATTCAACATTTAACACTTAACATTAAAAAAAAGGAGTCCTTTTGCCTTCCAAATGTAGCCCTTTTGCTCTCCAAAAGGACTCCTTTTACACACCAAAAGGACCCCTTTTGCAAGCCAAAAGGAGTCCTTTTTGTTTTTACTGCTGTTTGTACCGTCCGCAAAGGGGGCAAAAGGGGTACTTTCAGGGGATTTTGCCGGCTTCATATCAGGTGTCCTTGCGTCGCTTCATGCTGTGATAGCCGAAGCGGCAGCGCAGGCAGTCCTTGCGCTCGCAGTAGCGTGTGTGCAGCTGAATGAGCGACTGCGAGTCGGCTGCATTGTCGGCTGTTATGCCGCACTCGTGCCACAGGCGTATGTGGGTGTTGTCCTCGGGTGGCAGCGACATGAGCAGATCGTTGGCGCGAGCCATGAGGTGTTCGTCCTTGCGATGGTTGCCGTAGGCGTGCAGCATGGGCACTACGGCGTTGATGATGAGCAAGTCGATGGATGCCGGCGAGAGATGCTTGGCGTTGCTGCGCGACTCGTTGCCGAAGGTGTAGTGGGTCTGCCAGTAGGGGCTGACGGCGGTCTGCAGCGCCTGGCGCACCTCGGCGAGCGTGCTGCATGTGGTGATGCGGCTCAGGTCGGCATTGCGCGAGCAGTATAGCTGGGCAAGCTGCGAGAGGCGTATGTAGGGGAAGTTCTGCGGACGCAGGCGCAGAAAGCGCCACGTCTGGCGCTGCATGGCTGTGAGCGAGAACTTGTGGGCGAGATATTCCCACTCGTTTCTGAGCCGCACGAAGTAAGGGTCGGCTGTGGCAGCGGCTCGCTGGCGCTCGTTCATCTGGCTGGTGTCGAGCAGTCCGGCAGAACCTATGAACAGCGCCTCGACCTGAAACGGGTCGTCGCGGTGGTGCGCCACCTGCATAAAGGGCAACTGTGCCGCCCACTGCTCGAACGCCTCGCTGTTGACGCCGAAGCCGAAGCTGCGCGCTATGGTGGCGAAGAAAGCCTGCTCCCACGATCCGCCCGACGCCCTGACACGTTGCTCTATGGCTGCACACTTGCCGGCAAGGCGCTCTGCTCCGAGCGCACTCATCCACGAATGTACGGTAAGCCGCGGCAGCTGCATCACCGTTTCGCGGCACGGCGGATAGTGGTCGGCAGCCAGAAGGTGGCGGTAGTTGCTCATGACATAAGGCGGAACGTGCAGCTCCAATTGCGGCGGACACGAGCCGTCGGCGGTCACTACGTCGGCATCTATCACCGATGCCACGTGCAGCACTACATTGTTATACGCCGGATCCTGGTCGTGCGAGTGCATGAACCAGTCGGCTGAGCGCTCGTGTATCTCCACATTGCCCACCCACATGGTGCCGTCTATGCGCAGCTTGGCGTTGAAGAAGTCGGGGCCCGAATGCGTGTTGTGCAGTCCGGGGTCGATTATTTCCACCGCTCTTCCGTCGGTAGTGCGCAGCTCATGCAGCGGCAGTATGCGGTGCTTCCATATATAGTGCAGTAGTTGTTCCATAGATTCGGTTTAGGATATTAGTCGAACAGCGACGGTTCTACGGCGTTGCTGCCTGTCATTGGGCGTCCAAGATGCTGGTAAGCGAGCGGTGTGACCATGCGTCCGCGCTGCGTTCGCTTGATGAATCCCTCCATGATGAGATACGGCTCGTACACTTCCTCGACGGTGCCGGTGTCCTCGCCGATAGCGGTGGCTATGGTGCTGACGCCTACCGGACCTCCGCGGAACTTGTCAATGATGGTCAGCAGTATCTTGTTGTCAATCTCGTCGAGACCGTACTGGTCGATGTTGAGCGCCGAGAGCGACAGCCTTGCTATGTCGCGGTCGATGCGTCCGTTGCCCTTTACTTGTGCAAAGTCGCGCACACGGCGCAGCAGGGCGTTGGCTATACGGGGCGTTCCGCGTGAGCGGCGGGCTATCTCTATGGCGGCATCGTCGTCGATGGGCACCCGCATTATGGCTGCCGAGCGCTTTATAATCTTCTGTAGCATCTCGGGGCCGTAATATTCCAGGTGCAGATTGATGCCGAATCGGGCGCGCAACGGGGCTGTAAGCAGACCGCTACGAGTGGTAGCTCCGACGAGCGTAAAGGGATTCAAATCGATCTGAATTGAGCGTGCCGACGGTCCCTTGTCTATCATTATGTCGATGCGATAGTCTTCCATTGCCGAGTAGAGATACTCCTCGACGACGGGCGACAGACGATGTATCTCGTCGATGAAGAGCACGTCGCGCGGCTCAAGCGATGTGAGTATGCCGGCAAGGTCGCCCGGCTTGTCGAGCACGGGTCCGCTTGTTATCTTGAATCCCACGCCGAGTTCGTTGGCAATGATGTTGCTCAGTGTGGTCTTGCCCAATCCCGGAGGGCCGTGCAAGAGAGTGTGGTCGAGCGGTTCGCCACGATACTTGGCAGCCTCAACGAACACTTCCAGGTTCTCAACCACCTTCTGCTGTCCGCTGAAGTCACCGAATCGCAACGGTCTAAGGGCGTTCTCAAAGTCCTTCTCGCCCTTACGCGCCTGCTCCTCGCGTATATCGAAATCTTCTTCCATTATGCTTTTTACTGTTATTATAAATTAAGCTTGGTAATATATGGCGTTCTCGCCATCCGAGCGTTTGCATAGACCTGCATCAGCAAACATTCCTTCAAAGTTGAGGTCTTCATCCAACTCTGGCCAATGAATACCATAACGACTAAGAAAGAAGTTCTGACGCTGCTCTTGTGTAGCATTGGCAAGATTACGCCATTGCTTGAATGGATAGCCAGCTTTCCATCCATTAGTGGTCTCAGCCCAAACATGAGCATCGTCCACCCATACCTTGTTGATTCTGTATTGGTCGTTGGAGTAGAACATAAAGCGGAATCCGAAAAATATAAATATTGTTGGCATATTGTTTCTTTTTCTACAAATTTACAAGTAATTTCCGTAAGCAGCAAGGTTACATATATAAAAATTCACCTCAACCTCAGTATTCTGCCTATTATCAACCGCTTATATTGTCGCTTGAAATCGTCGGGCAGGAACGCTAAGTGTCGGTTTGCAGCTTGAGAATATAGCTTACTCGAAGTATATTAAACAAAACTCGGGAAAAAAACATACTGTTTCTTTGCGCAATTCGTGCAAAACCGCTACTTTTGTTTTTATATATTAACCTTTCAATCCAACTTACTATTATGCTCGTAAAGACTTATTCTGCTGCTGTGAACGGCCTTGATGTGACCACTGTGACTGTTGAAGTGAACATTGTACCCGGTGTGATGTATCGCATGACGGGACTCGGCGACATGGCTGTAAGGGAAGGTCGCGACCGCATAGCATCTGCCGTTCAGTTCAACGGATATAAGTTTCCGCACGGCGACATTACCATAAACCTTGCTCCTGCCGACCTCCGAAAGGAGGGAAGCTCGTTCGATCTGCCGCTTGCCATTGGCATTTTGGCGGCAAGCGGAGCCATTGTGAGCGATGTGCTCGACCAGTTTATGATGGTGGGAGAATTGGGACTTGACGGAAAACTACAACCTATAAAGGGCGCATTGCCTATTGCCATAAAGGCGAGGAAGGAGAAACTCAGGGGACTGATTGTGCCGAAGCAGAACGAACGTGAGGCTGCTGTGGTCAACAACCTCGAAGTTTACGGCATGGAAAACATCCTTGACGTGATAAAACTGCTTACCGGTGCATCGGTGTTTGAGCCTACTATTGTTGACACACGACGCGAATTTTACGAGCAGCAATACAAATACGACCTCGACTTTGCCGACGTTCGCGGCCAGGAGAACGTGAAGCGTGCCCTGGAAGTGGCTGCGGCGGGCGGCCACAATCTGATTATGGTGGGCCCACCGGGCTCCGGCAAGTCGATGATGGCAAAGCGTCTGCCATCCATTCTGCCTCCGTTGTCGCTTGCCGAGAGTCTGGAGACAACGCAGATACACAGCGTTGCAGGCAAGCTGAAGCGCGGAACGTCGCTCATATCGCAACGTCCGTTCCGCTCGCCACATCATACTATCAGCGAGGTGGCGCTCGTCGGCGGTGGAGTGAACCCTCAGCCGGGTGAGATTTCATTGGCTCACAACGGCGTTCTTTTTGCCGACGAGTTGCCGGAATTCAACAAGCAGACCCTCGAAGTGCTGCGCCAGCCGCTCGAAGACCATAAGATAACCATCTCACGATCAAAATACACTGTTGAATTTCCATGCTCCTTTATGTTCATCGCTTCGATGAACCCATGCCCTTGTGGCTACTACAACGACCCAACGCACAAATGCTGCTGCACGCCGGGACAGATACAACGCTACATGAACAAGATTTCGGGCCCGCTGCTCGACCGCATTGACATTCAATGTGAGATCACTCCCGTGCCGTTCAAGGACATATCGAAGGCCGAACCGGGCGAACCCAGCTCCGCAATACGCGAGCGTGTGATCAAGGCGCGCGACATTCAGACTGCACGCTTCAAAGACTACCGTGGCATTCATTGCAATGCTCAGATGACAGAGCGCATGATTCACGAGTTTGCCGAGCCCGATGATGCTTCCATTGCTCTTCTGCGCACCGCCATGGAGAAGTTCTCGCTGTCGGCACGCGCCTACAATCGTATTCTGAAAGTAGCACGCACCATTGCCGATCTTGACGGTTCGGAGCGCGTGGAGGTGCAGCACATCAGCGAAGCCATAGGATATAGAAACCTCGACAGAGGCGATTGGGCAGAGCGAAGGTTGTATTAGAAAGGTAAAAGAGTTAAAAAGGTAAAAAGTAAAAGGGTTAAAAAGTAAAAGAGTAAAATGGTAAAAAAGTAAAATGGACTTTTAATTTTAATCTGATAAAAGAGAACAAATATGAACAATTCTATAGAAATATACCGTTCGCAAGACGGCAGCGTACAACTCAATGTGAAGTTGGAGAATGAGACAGTTTGGCTTACACAAAGTCAGATGGCTGAATTGTTTGGACGCGACCGAACAGTTATCACACGTCATATAAACAATTGCTACAAAGAGGGTGAACTCGATAAAAATATCACATGTGCAAAATTTGCACATATGGGTAAAGACCAAGACCAAACGTATGAGACAACAATGTACAATCTCGATGTTATCATCTCCGTAGGTTATCGCGTAAAATCCATACAAGGCACTCGTTTTCGTCAGTGGGCAAACTCCGTTCTCAAGCAATACCTCATCAAAGGCTACGTCATCAACCAGCAGCTCAAGCTCGACCGATACAACGAGCTTAAGGACGTGGTGCGACTGATGGGGCGTGCCATAGGGATGCAGGAGAAGGTCACAACGGATGAATATAGCGGACTGTTCAATGTTATTTCCGACTACGTTTATGCTCTCGACACGCTCGACCATTACGATTATCAGTCGCTTTCAATACAGCAGACAACCAAGAATGAGCCGTTCCGTGCTACTTATGATAATGCAATGGAGGCCATCAACGCCCTAAAGGATAAGTTTGGAGGTTCACAATGGTTTGCCAACGAAAAGGACGAATCCTTCAAGAGCAGCATCGGACAGATATACCAGACCTTCGGTGGCGAAGAACTCTATCCTTCTGTCGAGGAGAAAGCAGCCATGCTGCTATATCTTGTTGTAAAGAACCATTCGTTCAGCGACGGAAACAAGCGCATTGCTGCAATGCTCTTCCTGTGGTTCTTGAACAACAACCGTGTGCTATATGCCGAAGATGGACACAAACGCATTGCCGACAACACCCTCGTTGCACTTACTCTGATGATTGCAGAGAGCCGTACTGAGGAGAAGGATGTAATGGTAAAGGTTGTTGTGAATCTCATTAACAAAGAGAACCAATAGTATGAGAATATTAATAAAAATAATTACTACCGCATTATTGTCGTATGCTATACTAATGTTGTTAGTTGATGGCTTATTTGCATTATTGTCCTCAAGTCCACAAACTAACATAAGGATTTTGACAGAGGAATCATTAATTCCTTATTCCATCAGCATTGTTTCTATGGTATATTGCATTATCCGCATTTGGTTGCACTCTGCCAATTCGCACAAACAAAGAAAAACTTAATTTCCTGGTTTCATTCCTGCATCGGAATGATAACCAGGATTTTTTTGTAACTTTGCCGACGAAAAGCGCAATTGTGACATTGCGGTCTTTTCGGGGAAATTATTTGAAGGGATATTATAATTCTTATTTACATATAAAAACAATGTCAAATTCCTCTGAAAATCTCTACCGACTTGACGGTAGAGTACCGTTGGGAAAAGCTCTCCCGTTCGGTCTACAGCACGTGCTGGCAATGTTTGTCAGCAACATCACTCCAATCATGATTCTTGCAGCTGCCGTCGGACTCGACAGCGCAGTCAGTGCCGCGCTCATACAGAACTGTATGGTGATAGCCGGTATCGGTACTCTGGTGCAGCTCTTCCCCGTATGGCGCGTCGGTTCACGTCTGCCTATCGTGATGGGCATCTCGTTCACGTTCCTCTCGCTTGCCATCGGCATTGCCGGAACATACGGTATGGGCACGCTTATAGGTGCCGTCATCGTCGGCGGTCTTGTTGAGGGACTGCTCGGACTCTTCGTCAAGTACTGGATCAAGCTCATCCCGCATGTCGTTTCGGCTACTGTCGTTACGGCTATCGGCTTCTCGCTTCTGCCCATCGGAGCCAACTCGTTTGCAGGAGGTATGGGTGCGCCCGACTTCGGCAGCATGAGCAACTGGATAGTGGGCACCGTAACGCTTCTTGCCTGCCTGCTTTGCCAGGTGTTTGCCAAGGGTTTCCTGCGCTCGCTCTCGGTACTTGTGGGCCTTATCGTAGGCTATGTGCTCGCCTGTTTTATGGGAATGGTCAACTTCGACAGTCTCAGCGGACATTCCATTATCGCCCTGCCGCGCTTACTTCCCTTCACTCCCGAGTTCAACATCGGCGCCATCCTCTCTGTAGTAGCCGTATATCTTGTGTCGGCAACTGAGACTATCGGCGACACATCAGCACTCTGCAACAGCGCCTTGAAGCGCGACCCTGAGACCAAGGAGATGGGTTCTGCCATCTGCTGCGACGGTTTCGTCAGCTCAGTATCGGGTCTGTTTGGCTGTACTCCAATCACATCGTTCAGCCAGAACGTAGGTCTTGCAGCCATATCGGGTGTCGTCAACCGCTTCACTATCGGCGTAGGTGCTGTGGTGATGATTATCGGTGGCGTGTTCCCTGCTATCGGTGCCGCCCTCACCACAATCCCGCAGGCTGTGCTCGGCGGCTGTACTATCATGATGTTCGGAAGCATTCTGTTTGCCGGATTCGGCATGATGGCACGCGCAGGTTTCTCACAGCGCAACATGGTCATTGTCAGTTTGTCGTTGAGTGTAGGTCTTGGCTTCACCCAAGCCACCGGAATGTTTGCCATATTCCCCGAAATCGTGCGCACCGTATTTGCCGAAAACTGCGTGGCTGTAGTGTTCCTGCTTGCCGTTATTCTCAATCTTGTATTGCCCAAGAAGGTGATGGGCGAGTAGAACAAAACCCTACTATTTTAGTGATATTGCCATAGGCATAAAAAAAATGACTTAATACAGATTTACTTTACACGGTTTTAACAATTCAAAAACAGTG
>ERZ1034687.1258-NODE-1258-length-13856-cov-17.155351_pt1 | contig 13856 bp, 8 predicted proteins | sample MGYA00520704_ERZ1034687 | MGnify/ENA primary metagenome ERZ1034687 (study PRJEB33766, sample SAMN09781762) | gut metagenome | biome: gut microbiome | host: Homo sapiens | place: Madagascar | study: EMG produced TPA metagenomics assembly of the PRJNA485056 data...
TAAATGAATCTTGATTTTTTAACTGAGAAGAATCTAATTTGTCTTTAAGTTTATCTGTAACTAATTTCTGGCTTGTAGCAAGATTTTCACTATCGCCAAGTTCACTAGTGACATTCTCTATACCAACGCCATACTCTAATTCATTCCAAGCGTGTACACCATCACCCATTTTTATATTCTTCGTATCAGTTTCCAATCCAACCTCACCTTCCATGAGAACTGGATTAACTTCAGCCCAACGTGCTTTAGTATCTCTACGATATTGAACTCTATTACTCATATAATTTCTAAATTTTTTTAAAATATTGTTTTATAATACTTCCTATAAATAAGAAAGAACGCTATACCTAACATTGATAATATAATAACTGCTAACAAATACAGAGATTCATCAATCAGAAGAACATTATATGCAATACCTACAACGTGAGTACCTGATAAACATAATATGTTTAACTTATACCAAAGACACATCTTACGACTACAAACCAAGAAATATAAGTCAACAATAAATGAGTTACCGAAAATATTTGCCATAGAATAGCATATTTCCAATAACTCATCCGACTTTATGAATAGAACTAAAATTGTATTTAATAACGTTGCTACCGAAATAATGAATGGCGTATAAATACGAACAAACCTAACTCTTGGGCTTGTCTTCTTCTTTTCGCTTTCTACCTTTTCCGTTTCCATTCTTCCTACGTTTTAACCTAGGTTCAATACCAAGCGTACCAGCACCTACAGGTCTCCTTCTTCTTTCTTTACGATTAATAGGAGGCTTAACGTTGGAATGGAATTTACCCTTTCTACTTCTCCAACCATAGGAACCATTTCCAAGGTCTGTCCAAATTAGATTAGGGTTCAATGGATGCGACTGACCAACCTGCAATTTCCTCGGTCTGCCTTTCTCTATATAGTCAGAAGAAAATTCTGCTCCAGCAGCCTTCAGAATCTCCTTTGCTTCCTGAAGGCTATCTATTCTAATATCATCCATTTCATTCTTCATATCATTCTTTCCTATTTACAAAGAGTTTAAGACACTTTCATACCTATCCCAGTCTATCTTATCTTTTCTTTCCCAACCCTCTTTCAGAGTGCTTGTAATGAATGTAGTCCAAGCCATATGAAAAGCCTGTAATTCATCCAACGTATTAAACTGAATGTATCTTGGATTTTCATCCGTACCTAGTTTAAATTGTACAGGCAAGTTAGAACCTTTAGTTTGGAAAGCGACATCGAAAACCATCTTATAGTTATTCTGATTTTCCGTACTTAACCAAACAAGATTTCCGCTGTAATTGAATCCCTGAAGAATCTTTTGTCTGATTTCTTCATTATAAGCCTCAATGACAAGGCTTTTTATCTCAGATAGAGTGGGTTTATGACCAATGAGAATATCTTCCATGAACTCAACCAATCCGTTCTCTTCGTCTAAGGTTTTGAAACCCCAACGAATAGCCCATTTATTGAGTCTTGGATTGAGACATTCCAATGGTTTTACGCCCGAATTTCCCTGTAATTTCCGTATCATTCAAAATAAAATTTTAAACTATTACCAACCTTCTTACCCTTAATAGTTGTACGGAATGGGATTTCTTTCATTTCTTCAGCTTGGTCTAGAATACTCCAAAATTCCTTATCTCCTGTAAAGAATTTCTTGCGCTCTCCATCCTCATCTTCAACAAGTACAACGTATCTACCTTCAGGTTTCTTAACGTCTGAAGGCAAAACGTATTTTTCTGATATTGGAATTTCGTTGCCGTATTTTTGATGTAAAGTGTTTAATCTGTCTTTAGCTTTACGAACTTCTTGTTCATATTCTTCTCGCTGCCAACCTGGTATTACTCCTTTCTCATAATCTAAGATAATTACCTTAGAATCTCTCAAACTCTTCAAAGTAACAGTCTCTACGTTGAAACGTTTCTTGTTATCCTGATACTTTGGTTTAATTTTCAAATCTTTGAAATCTTTCATTTTAACTCCTGTTAGAATATAGAAAAGATTGCGACAATCTCCATGCTTACACTGGACATAGAAACTAGCCGTCAACTCTCTTCTCCTTCTTTTACTACTTAATTTCTTTATTTTACGTGCGAAATTTTGTTTTGTTCGCTTTCTTATGAACTTACGATTTTGGTACGTTTTATATCCAAGTGCATCTAAACCTTCAGAAATAGGTCTCACGCACTCATCTGGCTTAATGGTCAAACCCATGAAGTCCGATTTTATGTGCATAACATTCCTAAACCGCCAAAGTTCTTTCTTTGTTCTTGCTACCGCTGTAATGTCATCGCAATATCTATAATAGAATTTCCATCCCAATCGGTCTTTTATGTAGTGGTCTAACCACATTGAAAGTAACATGTTCCCGAATCCCTGAGAACTTCTTAACCCTATACTTATTCCATTAGGCATCATCGTTACAAAACTTTCTATAATTCCCATAACAATCTTGCCTTTGAACATCTTTCTAAGGGAATACATTAAAAAGTCTTGACATATGCTCTCATAGAACTTCTTGAAATCAGATTGGTAATAATATCGAAATTCTTCGGGGTTGTTATTCATATCCCTTTGAATAATCGACATTAGGTCATGGGCACCTCTTCGCTTAATACTCGCTCCAGTGGTACGAATATATCTACGAAATACGTGACGCTCAATGACGGACATTACAGCATTTGCCGCTATTCGGTCTATTATAGGAATTGCTTGAACTCTACGAACCTTTGGACCATCCGTAACGTACATTTCCTGATAACGACCAACACGAAATTTTCCACTTCGTATTCTCTTCGCAATACTACGTATGAATTTATCCTCATGACGAAGGATACATCTACCAACCCTAGTATTCTTGCGTTTTCTACCTCTAAGGACTACATGAATTGAATCTGATATGTTACTATATTCGCAAATCTCATCTATCAATTCGTCACCTAGACGTTTCATTCTTCTTAGCTTTCCATTTTGCGGCGGTCTAAGTCCTTTCGGCTGCAAGGGTTGTTGCCCTACTCGGCTCACCGCCAATTATACATGTTCCGACTTTCTTTATTGAAAAGGGTTGTCGTGGTTCAGTTCCCTGCGTTATAATTCATAAACTCGTTACAAATCACTCCCGCATCGCTATTTCATGAACAAAGTCTTTATGAGCATTCTTTAAACTTCCTGTGTCTGAAAGGAATCTCTATAAGACAGTTTCATAGTTTGTCCAAAGTATAATGGATTTCCAGGCGCACCCCGATATTCGTGTTCGCATTCGATAAGCCGTTATTCGCATTCGAATACGAAACACCGCCATTCGCATTCGCATTGTTATTCGACCGATACACAACCGCCACATGCTGTGGCTAAGTGTAATTAAAAGCCGTTTGCTAGTTGCGTAACGTGCGGTGAGGTTTAACGAACAGCATATCAACGTGAAATTTCACTCGCCTTCTTAGGAACTTCCACCAATAATCTTAAAATTGATACTCCAACGCTCCAAGCGTCTTTCTCCGATTACATTTACATAATACTTGCTAACTTTACTTTCTATTAAAAATGATTTATCAAAGTGAACGCAACGTTCTATTAATCAATATTAAATTTATAAAATAATGAGTATGACAAAGAAAGAAGCAATGGCTTTTGCTATTAGTACTGGAAAGCCGATTAGACATCAGACCTTTTCAAAAGGTGAATACGTAATTTACGTTGGAAAAGAATTACATGATGAAGAAGGAATTATTCTACCACAAAATGAATTTTGGAGCATACGCAGCGGTGGTATTTGGGAAAGTGGATGGCAAGAATATACGATTAACAAATAGGTAAATAAAATGGGGTTGGGACACCTAGCTTTTCCCAACCCCACATATAGAATAGAATTTCTGTAAACATCTGTCGGTTTACATTTCTAATAACTTTGGTACGTTTTTTGTTCGGCATTCAACGTGTTACTCGCCAATCTTCGCAACACGTTGAATAACGCAACCGCTTAATACGCTGCTATGAGTGCTTGATAAGCACTCACGCTAGGTGCGATAACAATCACACCACGGAAAGCCAGGCGCACCCCGATATTCGCGACCACACTCGACAAGCCGTGACCCGCACTCGAAAACGAAACACCGCCAACCGCATGCGCATTGTTATTCGACCGATACACAACCTGAGTACCTCCTGCTATCCATTGTATGTCGCAATAGTGAGAATTTTGGTTAGCATCATTACTATTACCTACGTTTATTAAGTCCATGTACTTCTGATGTCTCATGTACTTAACGTAATTTCCTGATGTACTAGTTGAAGGTGCTCTTCTTATCGTTCCATCAGGCATTACAATCTGGTAAACGTATGGTAAATTAGCAAATTTATATCCGTCTATCTCCTGCACTGAATTGCTCAAATAAACCTTATCTAACCATTCAGCTACATTTCCCCAAAAGTTCTCATAGTACATTGTATGAGAACAAGCTATTTGTTTCAAATCTCCGTTCTCATCATAATACCACGCATACTCGGTTTGTGATTTTGGATTAACAGTATCGGTTGCTCCTAAGAATGCTGAACTACCAATAATTCTTTGAGTAGTGTTTTGACCATATCCACATTGGTCTTGAGCATTTCTTCTTCCGTACTTAACTAACCAAAGATTTCCAACGTCCTTATGCATTTCCCAATCTATAAGCTGAAGTTTTCTTTGTTTAGCATAAGCCGAAAATACAGGTTGAGTTAAATTATCAACCGCTTTAGCAGAACTTCCGCAAGCAGAATAAATTTTACTACCGATATTAATAGCTTCAAACATACCGACAAGACATTTATCGTGATGAACCCAATCTGGCTCCATGTCTTCTACCTTATCGGAATTTGAAAGTATTACATCATCCCAATCTACGCTGTTCTTAATAGTGAAGTGTATAATCTTTGCCTGTGCTGGTATCTTATATAATACATACATACCGTCAACCATCTTAGCGTCAAGACTTGCTACACCAATTTCTTCTATTGTTACGCCATCCGCATCTACTACGATTGCGCCGACTAATGGTCCAAGAACAGAAGGGAATCTCAAATACTTATATCCACTTATATCAACCTTTAAGTAACTATAATTACTATCAGAAGAAACGGCAGAATCAATATTTGAAAGTCCAAGTTGTACTTTAAATCTCTTTCTATAATTACCAGCATTCTTAATATCATCAAGGGTTACACGCTTAAACTTAGGAACATCTGGCATAGTTTCTTGACTGCTGAAGCAATAATATTTTCTACTCTTTCCAGCATTCGTACCCTTTCCAAATGCTCCTAATAAGTCGTTTATACCCTTATACCAATAGTCTGGCTCAAATACAAAGGCATCGCCTTGAGTTCCATCTAATACAGCAGGCGTTGAATTTGAAAGCGTTGTTCCATCAGCGAAATAATTTGAATTTAAATCGTTCAATGGATAAACAGTCATCGTACCCTCTTTGACTTGCTTTCCAAGGCAAGCAAATCTTTTAGAAAGAATCCTCTTAACGTGACCACTAGGTTTATAATCATTATCATAATCATAACCTGTCTTGTTATCTTCGTTTGTAAAATTCTTATCATCAGATACTGTATCATCTGAATTAATCTTAGTATATTGAGGCTGCTTTATGTTAAGTTCATCAAAATACTCCTGATACATGTCAAATGTAGCATCGTCAAGATACGTTGTAAGTTGATAATCTCCGTTTATCTTACAATGATTTGCTATGACATTACCTTGAGCATCCAATCCTCCTATTCCAGCTTCATACCAAGATTTCAAATCTTCACCATCGCCTTCAATACTAAGTCCAGTCAATCTAACGTTCTTTATTCCTCTATTATTCAGAGCAAAAAGTTCTTTAAACAAAGCAAATCCGTCAAGTTTTCCGCAATTCTCTATCCAAAGATTAACTATACCTCTAACGTTATCAAAGATAAGATTTTCACGAGTTATTAACGGCAAACTTCTAAGAGTCAATGTCTGATAGTTTGCTGGAACGTGGAAATAAGACAATGGAGCACTTTCAGCAAAAGTAAGTGTTGAAAGGTTAGTACAACCTCCAGCATCCAAATATTCTAGCTTATTACAAGCAGAAAGATTCAGTGTTGAAAGGTTAGTGTAATTAACCATGACAAACTTCTTCAACATAGGAAGGTTTGAACCAATTACCAACTCCGTCAATGAATAGCTATTTCCTGTCTTACCGATTATCAACTCTTCAAGAACAGGTAGTTTTGGAATCTGTAAATCGGTAAATCCACCCCAAGATGAAAGGTCAAGTTTCTTCATCCACTCACCTCCATAAAGATGGAATATAGTACCTACGTTTGCTTCAGCCTGATACGTATAACTCCATTCCTGATTAAGAACTACCTTTGAGCGTGTCATACTCTGACCCTCTCGCTTAAACTCGAAATAGAATTCACGTGCGGCAACAGCCGTTACCTTTGCTCCTGCTCCTGTATTACCTTTCCAGTTTATATCCGTTGTAGTATAACTACCAGTGCTATATCGGGCATCAAACAATGAAATACGATTACTTATGAAATAGTGGCGGTGAGCTTTTCTATCACCCTGCATACTTTCCATGTAACTATACTTCTTATTTGTTACCTCTTTAGTATTTTCATCAATAACGTCAACACCAATCGTCTTAGGTACGATATACTTTGAAATAGAATCCTGATTAAATATTCTTGCGCAGAACTTATCTGATTGCTGCTTATCAAAATAATCATACATATCAGATATGGTCAATGCTGCACGTATTCTTCTATAAGCATCGCCTAACTCATCAGCAAAATTCTCTCTAAGGTTTTTCCAAAGCACAGAATCGTGACCAGCATAAGCATACACAGTACGACTTTGAGTTGAAAGTTCAGGGTCTGTAGTCTCTTCGTTTATATCCCAATCGTACTTCAAACGTCCATCATTACGAACACCAAGAATCGTATCGTTATCATAGAATATCATATAAGCAAGAACCTTATCGACATCAGGGTTGTACCAAAACGCCATCATCATATTCTTAACTCTCTGGTCAACGCATGCGAACATATCCGTAAACATATAATAGTCGCAAAGATAATTTACATCAAAATAATCTTTCAACTCATCACGGAATTTCTTTTTTCTCTCTGCTCTTTGAGATGAATTAAGTCCTGACGCTGTCGTATCAGTAGAATTAATCCATTTGACTACAGCCTGAAGATACTTAGGTTTCAGCGTTCCTGCTTCATATTGAGAATTAATTGACTTATCGTCAGGGAATCGTGCTTCAAAGACGTTCAACCAATTTATATTACCATCTTCATCAACGGCATCAAAATCAGCGTCCTTAAACATACCCATAGGATAATCGTTATTCAAGAACTCCCAACATTCCGTTGGATTGGTACCACCGAATTTTGTATTTACCCAATCGGCATCATGATATCCAGGTATTCCCTTGAATCCGAATACATCCTCAGTACTCTTATCATTATTCCAATTGAATTTACCAAGGAATACTGGCGTATCATTTACGCTACCTCTGTAGAACAAAAGACAAGGCTCTCCATCAACAGTTGTACGAACATCATATTGATAATTTTCACGATTAACGTTCTTTTGAGCAGGTGTAAGTTCATTAGCCTTCATAAGAGTTGAATGAACCAATCTAGCCATACCAGTGTTATGTGAAGAAGATGACTCAGCATAATCGGCTTTCAAACAGAAACAATTAACAGGAATAGCCTTGTAATTGTTAGAACCTGCTAAACGGAAACTATACTTAACATCCGACTGGAGTGTACCGCCTATTCCCTGTTCATTACAACCTATATACAATTGACCATTAACCTTAGAACTATTATATAAGTACAAACGATAATTCTTAACAGGATATGCTAATGATGAAGTACCCTGAAGACTTATACAACCTCCAATTAACCTAAAATTACGCTCAGACTTATCCTCTCCCTTTATGAAAGTGAGAATCTCATCAACGTTGTATTTTGTTTTCTTATTATTTTGAACTGCAGCATATAATACTGTACTTTGACCACTAGCTTGCTGACCAGTTATTACTACAACTCTCATTCCATTTGGAACACTTTCAACAGAAATACTTCCATTATCATCAAGAATGTCATTAGCGTTGTAAAGTTCTAAGAGTGAATCAACGCTATCCTGGTCAAGAATATAGCAAGATAAAATCTGATTGTCGGTCAAAAAACTGTTCCACGCTCTCATAAGATATACGTCAAGCGTTGCTCCATCGCTACCCATAGAAATATTCTGCGGAATAGCCTGATAAATATTATCAGAATCACCTCTTTGAATACCACCCACCATAATTCCGTTGATGAATAGGTAAAGCATGTTAGAGTTTTGCTTTTCGTAATTAGATGCTCCCTCCGTATATTCAGGGAAACTAACGAATGCTACTTCATAGACATCACCGCTAGCCATCTTCATAGATACCTCAGAATTTCCACGAGATACAACCTTTGCCTCAGATGGAGTGATTTGGAATCCAGTTCCGTTATCATCCATACAGCTTATCACAGGCGTTTCATAATCAGATACCTCTGATACTCTAAACTTTATAGCAAAAGCTAAAGCGTTATTAACGTTTATAGAAGGTTGAGCCAATGGTTTGAAGTTTACAACACTACGAGCATTTCCCTTATGACGCAAGAAAGAACCTTGCCATCCGTCTCCACCCCAAGTGAAATCCTTTAAGGTTGTTGTTACATCATTATATGTCCATTCCTCTCTATTTGTATCGCTATTACTACGACCTTGAGCAGAAAGTTTAAGTGTCATGTTATCTGTAGGCTCTACTAAATCAAGCTCAGACTTCTGACTTATCAAACGATATTCAAATTCAGTAGAACCGCAAACAATCTTACAATTCTCTTCTCCATAACTCATTGCTCTGAAGTCAAGTTTTATTAAAATGAATGAAACGCTACTACTACTTATAAGAGAACCTAATTCATAGATTTTGACCGTTGTAGGTGTCTCCTTTGGATTGTAAGCGGCAAAGACCACTGAATAATTTTCATATTGTTCTACAGGAATGTAAGGTGACTGACCACTTCCAATAATAGCACCATCGGTGTATTCAAACTTAGTTGCAATGATTGGAGTAGAATTTCCAGTTACTCTTACGGCAATTCCGAAATATATTGAGTTACTCTTAATCTTTGTACCATCGGCAAGTTCAAGTTCTGCTACTAATTGTACAGAGTGTGAACCATGATTCATATTAGTTGTGTCAATGCTAAATGAACCATTTGCTGAACTTGCTGAAATACTTCTATCTTCCTTATCCAATCCGTCTATATAACAACGAAGGGTTTTGTTTCCGCTACCAGTAAGGGCAAATGGGACTGATAAAATAGAACCTCGTTGTACTAATGTACCAATATTAAAGGAACTGGTAAGAACTAACTGAACAACATTGACGCTCCAAGATACGCTTGAAACTTGCTGCTGTTCTCCCTCTCCTACTACGGCACGAACCTTAACACTATTTGTACCAATGCCTAAATACTTTGTAACATCAATCTCTTTCGTTGTTCCTGCGCCTACCAATTCGGTGAATGAATTACTTGTAGCACCTCTAGATACAGTTACAGTAATATTAGCCGACTCACCTGTACTCTCTTGTGTATCGGTATTTATTTGGTCATACTTGTATTTAAGTTTTACAGTATCTCCCAGTTTTACAGTAGGGTTGGTTGAAAGTCTCGTCAATACTATCTTAGTAGCAAGAGACGAACCTCCTCCGCCACCTCCTGTAAATGTTTCTGTTGTATCAAGAACGCCGCCATTCTCATCAAGTAATGAAAGACTATAAGCCTTATCATTTCCTTCTTCAATGGTATTTAATCGCAAGCCAACGCCATATTTGCCACCCAAGTTCTTAAATTCGTTGGCAATTACTTTATTTTGAACAGGATTGGTTGAATTTTCATCTAACGTATCATCAGTTTCAACGGCTGGAACACTAATATTAACGTTACCATTGCCGTCTGGTGATATTTCCTGAGGATTGTTAGTACCTATTGATAATGTTACTTTCTTTACAACACCTTTGGCTCCATACTCTTCCCAAGACGCAATTTCATAGAAATTGGAAATAGAACTTCCTACAAAACGATAATCTTTCCAAACTCCAGCACCCTCTTCTATTGTTAAAATAAATCCTTTTTTACTATCGTCATCGACTGTGTCTGCATCTTTTAATGCCGCTAATGCCGTGGCAAGTGTATAATAGCCACTATTCAATGGTATCTCTTTAGTTATATTATAGAACCCAGAACCACTGCCTGAGCCAGTTCCTCCGCCAATTTCTTGAAATTGACGTCCATTCCATCCGTAATAAATACCCTTCAAACAGAATATCTGACCAATGATAGGAGTTATTATTGTTTGACGAGTATTTGATATATAATATAAACTTACATATCTATTCTTAGAATCTTTCAAGAACATATAAGCAGTTACGCCAAGTTCAGTAGGATATGACGTTGTTCCATCTACCTTTCCATTATAACCGATTGTATATGAAACAGGAATAACAGAACCTACTTTTCTATTAAGAATATCTATTGCCTCTTGATAATCTGCTCCCACCTTAACAAAAGAATTGTCCTCATCATATACGTATAAAGAACCTTCATGCATATAGATTTTATCAAGACAATTATCCTCTGGATTTACAGTTAAGCTTTGTCTGTACTTATAACCACCTTCCCAATTGTCATAATATTTATTATCAGTGCCCTTACAAATAAAACATCCGCTGGTTCGATTAAATAAAATTTCACCAACTTGTCCTGTGGCCATATTAATATCGTCACTATCTGCCTCAACAAATCCATCAAAACGCATCGTGATGGTATTATCAAGTACTTGTTTATTAGCAACAGCTTGCCTTAAAGCAGATTTTCCAGTATCAAGTGCTTCATTTGCTATATCTTCAACGCTGTCAATTCTGGAATTAAGAGTTTGAAACTTTTTTTTCAAACTATCTATTTCCATAGCGTTTGTATAGAATAAGTCAGCAATATTCTTATTTAAGGTATTAACAGAATCTGTCATTTTCTTATCAATACCATTAAAAATGCTTACAAGAGTTGAATATCCTAACGTATATTGTTCGCCCTTATCTCCATCGGTTAAATCTGTTTTTAAAAATTCTTGCTGGAAATAACGCCATTCTGTCCACGCACCTTGGGTTGTCAAACCAGAATTTCCATGCATTCCGTATGTTCTTACAATGATGTTAAATCTACCATCCGTATGGGCAGTTGATACTTTACCTCCATCAATTGTAAAATTTCCCAAAAGCCATTGTAAGATATTATGACCCATTGGGTCTCTTCCCACTAATAAATGACCAATAGCATATTTGCCGCCATCCGTAACAGCGTAAATTCCTTGTTTTGCTATATATTCTTCTTTCATATTGTCTAAATCATTCAAATTAACATTTGAACCATTATTGACAATGTTTCTAAACAATACAGCTAAACCGCCCTGAGATATTACGGCATCGTAATTATCTCCAAATTCATCCAATATATTTCCGTTAAAACCCTTTAACGGCAAAGAGTTCCAAGGTGTAACGCCATCGCCAATTTTGTATTGGTTAGCAGAACCTAGAACCAGACCCAACTCTCCTTCAGCTAGAGTTGGGTTTGATGCAGCCCAACGTTGAGCAGTATCTCTACGAAATTGTATTAAATCTGCCATCTAAATAAATTTATATTAAGTTTAATTTTATGCTCTACCGCAATCAATGTTTAAAGTTCCGCCATATTTAGTGTCAGCTCTACCGCCATCTAAAGTTCTACTGTCCAATGCTTCAAGTCTAACTTGTAATTGCCAATATGGATTTCCAGAACTATCAAATTCATAACTATAAATAGCGTTTTCCGTTGTATTATTTTCATTATGAACACTCACAGCTTCACCCCTTTTAATGCTTTTTCCGTCATTACCTATTGGGCTTGTCTTATCAGCCTCCATACTAGACTTTGATGAATACGTTTTGCGGATTGTAAGCGCATAATAGAAAAACGCATTATCGGCTTGACTTATTATATTAGCCGATATTTCTTCAGCTGTCCAATACTGCTTATTCCAGGTCAAAATTACTAATTTTGCCTCCATTTCGCCAGTAGTCACAGTTATTGGCTGTCCGTTTACATCACGGAAATTTTCAAACGTTGTTGAACGTTGTTGAGCTACACCAGCTATATACGCTTCATTTGCATCATTAGATTGTACTGGTATAGTATCTTCATGAGCAACGCCAATAAGAGTTGAACCTGATATAAGTTCAACCCCTCTTACATATTCTAGTAAACTAAGCGCAAAATCTTGATGGTTATCGGGTTGAATTTCCGTACCATTTGGACGTTGCATGAGAGTTTCTAGAATTTTCATTCTAGTATCATCATATCCTGCCATAATTATTATACTTTATTATCGTCTTGTTCTACAATATTATAATTGACTACAAGTTCAACCTCTTCTAACTTTTCAAATTCTCTTTTAGAATTGTAGTCATCTATCATTTCTTCATTTTCTTTTTCAGCAAAATTAGATATTGTACGCTGAATCCAAATTCCTATGCCATTGCCAGGCTCTAACGAATCTATAAGAAATACTTCATTATCTTTCAAATTTTTAAAATCGTCTAAAAAAATGAGTTCGCAGGAATCGGTTGAAAGATAAGATGGCTTTAAAGCCTTTTCTAACAGTTTGTCATCCCTGCGTTCAATTCTAAAAGTATCTTCTGTTAATCTCTTAGCCGTATAATCTTCGCTGTTGCTAAATGCTTTATTTATAGCATTCCAAGTTCCATTGAAATCGCAACCTTTTTCTACATAAGCTATAACATCAAATGGTTCAAATGATATGGACTCACCAGTGGAGGCAGGTTTACTTATTTTAACATCAACGCTAGCCTTAAAAAAAGTTGCATCAAAAAAATCAACAGATAGCGGTTGAGAATAACGATTTTCTATACTTTCAACGCAAAGATTTTTATCGGCAAGAACAGCTCCAATTTTAAAATTACATATAGCTTCTTGTGGAGTAACAACCTTTAACGTTACATCAGAAACTGTCTTTTCTAACTTATTTATCAAACCGATACATATGGTTTCTTGACTCTTATCTTTTATGGTTTTTAAAGATACCATGTCAAAAAGAGTATTTATCATATTATTCGGCACTGGACTTGAACTAATGTAGCCACCCAAACTTTTCATTACATCGGTTTGGGTAACTTCATTAGATTTTTTCAATGAGCTTTGCGCTCCTGTTAAATAGAACATCATAAGCCTTTATGAATAATTTCGTTTAACTTCTTCTGGTTCAGGAACATTAATTGAGAAAGAAGAATCTCCAAGTGTTTCTTTTTCTCCCGATATATTTTCAAATTGCGTAAGTGCAAAATTTTGGAAATTTGTTGTACCTAAACTATTAATCATTCTGAATTTTAATACAAATTTTGTATCTAAATACTTAACTGGAATGAATATTTTTGTCTTTAAATTAACTAATGAGAATTTATAAAAACATGACGCTTCATTATCATCGTAATTAGTACCCGAAACATCAATTTCAACTTCTATATCATCGTAATTAGGTATAATAACAAAATCATCATTTTCTCCTGTTACTATTGAAGAATTAAATTTCGATATATAAAGATAACTACTTTCGTTATTATCTATTTTAACCGAAACCATGTTCTTTCTATTTACCAACAACCAACCTGCAAATATATTATCTGGTATTTTCTCATTGCCTATATAAGAACTTTCTCCCGATATAATAT
>ERZ1034687.1259-NODE-1259-length-13855-cov-8.401884_pt1 | contig 13855 bp, 10 predicted proteins | sample MGYA00520704_ERZ1034687 | MGnify/ENA primary metagenome ERZ1034687 (study PRJEB33766, sample SAMN09781762) | gut metagenome | biome: gut microbiome | host: Homo sapiens | place: Madagascar | study: EMG produced TPA metagenomics assembly of the PRJNA485056 data...
AACATACGGAAGTAAAGAAGTAAAGTGTTCTTGGCTATTCGTGTGTTGTTGTTTGAAGATGTTTGATTTGTCATTAAATATGTTTTGATTGTTTATACTCAATTTAGGGCACAGCCCCTTTGTTTAGGCACTTTTGCAAGTGCCTATATATTGAGTTCTATACATTTTCTTCGCTCGACAATTTAAAAGCAGACCATTTCCGTCTCATGATCTTGTTCATCATAGAAACGCTCAATGACAGACTTCGCATTTTTGAGTGTTGAGTGTTGAGTTATTCGCTGCTACGCATGCGATTAAGAGTTTGTCAATGTTGAATGGTTGCCTTGGCAATATTGAGTTGCCTTTATTCTTTATCGAAAAGTTCCAGATCTTCACTGCTATACATACGATTTAACACAATACTACAATTCATTATCATCAACAACAATGTTGCATCCTGTTTCTCTCAATACCCTATCGTAAATTTTCAACGCTCCTCTACTACGGCATATTTTCTTGAAAGTGTCTTTGGCATATTGCATTCCTGTGCTTTCCTTGCTTGACAATATCCTTCGGAACTCTGCCACAGTAGTTGACAGATCATTTGTATCATAGTACCGACATACTGCTTTCATAATAGAAGCAAACATATAAACTCCCTTTTCCTGAGTATGCATCATTGCCTTAACCAATGAACTCATCTCATCAATTTCATCTGGAGACGTAAATGCTAGACACGTGAAATATGCCCGTATATGATATGAATTATGAGGATTATTTTCATAATTCCGCTTTGCCAGAGATAATGCTCCCTTATAGTCTTCCATCTTTGTTAGCACAATTACCATTTCATGCTCAACCTTTGCTATAGATGTAAGCGAAAAAGAACTAGAGTCTTTTATTCCCAAAGCTTTTTCGTAATAGAACCTTGCATCTTCAAGTTTTTTGTTGTTATTTGAATGTCTACGATAAAAACCCTTAAGATAGAAATAATCAAAAAAGGAATTCTTGAAATAGTTTATTTCTTTCTCAAAAGTCTCTTTGTCTTGAAGCCGACACAAGGAACAACACATCCAATAATGAATTGCATTTATACAGGAATCATAGTTTACCTTCTTGTAATCGTGGATTAGCTTCATTGCTATGTCTACTACATTCTTGTCTTTTTCTGCATGATACTCCTCCACTATGACTTTCAACACGAATGACGGAATCAGATAGCGCTCATCCATACGAGTTATGTTATTACGTATATTCTGACGTATATTAAGAAGACTTGAAGACAAATCGGTGAGTTCATTCTGCACATCTGACAACACTCGTTTTGTTGCTATCTGCAGCTTGCGGTTCAATGAGCTGGAGAGTTTCTGCCTTGTACGAACGATATAGTCGGCAACAGAATGATTAAGACTTATATATTGATTGGATAAGCCAAACATATCATATAATGAATACAAATTCAACTCATTCAATGCATTCGAAATATCTACGTTACCATATATTTCCTGCAGTAGGTCGCAACTTATAAAATCAAACTTTGCCAACAGAATAAGCATGTCTTTCGCAACATCAGAGAGATTTACCATAACGGCATTAAAATTTCCGTCGTAGTTAGCTGCCTGCACCTTAGCCATAGACTTTGAGCTTATCAAACTGTTGGAACATATATAATCTGCCATATCTATAGCCTGCTTAGGATAGCCCGTAAAATAGTTCACGAAATAATCCATATCTTCTTTTTCAAGACTTTGTCTATTCAAGCTCAAACATCCCTTAAACAAATTATACATACTATCACGATTCAATGTAGATACAGGCATTTCCATCAAGAATTGCGTATTGGCAACAAAAGCCTGACGAGGTCTGAATCTGGATGCGACAAAGAAAAGCGTGGCATTAGGAATGTTTTTTGTATGGATGATATCCAAAAACCATTCCTCTATCCCTCCACCTGGTTTCACTATACATGCATCATCTTCTATAATAACCCTCTCGTGGTAATTCAAAAGGATCTTTATTATTTTTGAACACCACTTTAGTGTCTTTTCTTTTCCTTCTGACAATTCATATAGAAGTTTTTCATTGCTTATCAATCCGACATATTCATTCAATTGTAACGCTAACTGTTCGATACTGTCTGTTGGCTTAAGATTCAGATATATCGGCTGGTAATTTCCATTTTCATTTTGCTTCAGGTAACGGTTGACAAAATGTCTGAGCAGTGTTTTTCTACCTACCAATGGAAAACCAGAAACAAATACAGCTTTCAACTTATTTTGTTCCTCTTGAAAATATGCATTTTCGAGCTTTCCCATATCCGTATTCCTACCAATAAACAAATTTGCCTTTTCTTTCTTTTCTGGATATTTTTTCCAGATCTGGCTCTTTATCTCACGCTGTATTACACGAGCCAATAGTTTATGCTGTGGATAATAAACAACAAGCCTATCCCAAACCCACGGCTGCAGGCGCTCGTCTTTCATCTTAACTGCATCATCGATACAATAAGGCAAGAACTGGGTTCCTTTGGTTACTATAAGAGGAGCTATAAGATTAAGTTCTTCCTGTACCCATATTGACCCTATAGAATGTTGGGATATAAGCAAAACGAAAATGTCGCAATCCTCTATCCCTTTTCGGATACTGTCTGTAAGGCTCTGCCCCGCCTCAAAAGAATATTTATCGAAAATCACCCAATCATAACCTATTTCATTTATAACCTTTTCGACAAATGGTTTGTCTTCACTGCTATGTGATATAAAAATCTTCATAATATTTACATTGTTAGTTCTCAATTTAGGTCATAACCCTTTGTATCGGCACTTGCAAAAGTGCCTATATATTGAGAGGTTAAAAAATTTACTTGTTTATTAACTATTTTCATACTTTTTCTCGCCATGGCAAAGTTCAAGCAAGCTTGCTTTGCTCATGACTTATCGAAAATATCCAAATCTTCACTGCTGTACATAATTGTATATTTTAAATTCTGCAGCAAAATACTTCATTCTAAATTAAGCCATAATTTGAGTACTTACCTTCAGTTAATTCAAATTTTAATATTGCAGAATGGATAGGCAGAGTTTATCTAATTTTACCTAATTCATACAATATTTCTCCTACAAGTATTTTTGACTAATAATCAACATTTCGCTGTCTTATTTCATTTTTCTCCTTTAAGAACTTATCAGATATATTCTTCCTTAATATATCCTCAACATTACCTTCGATAAATTGACTGCCAAAAAACTTTGCTTTTTGTATTAAACTTTCATAAAGATCTACATTGCTGTTGTTCTTAAAACAGAGCACATACAGCTTACCATATGTGGCATATCTCAAAATGCCCTTACTTATATATTGATTCAAATCATCAATAAGGTAATAGTACTTATTAATATCCAAATCAACAAGTACAAAGGTCAATAAAAAGATTTTGAAGGAATTTCCATGGGGATTCTTCTTCAAATCCTTCAATTTCTCTTCAAATATTCTAGATAAATTCTTTTGGGCAACAGCATCATATAGAAAAGCTTCTACCATCAACGGCATATATTGCATAACGATTTTTATCAAATCTTGTGCCTGCAAATCATCTAAATTTGCCTTGTCTTCAAAGTTATTCATAAACATCAATCCCAGATTGCAGGTTCCTGCCAATAGGAAATCCAAAATATCATCAGCGGTTTTATCCTCCGTGCAATCACAAATATTACTGTTGCGATAAACTCTAGCTAAAATAAACAAAGCCTTCTCTACGTTTTCCGTTGTCGGATCGATTTTATCGTAGTATTTTTTCTTCTCAACTTTTGATGTTTCTATCAGATGTTGTGTTGACATCGGACAGTAATCATCGTCTGTTTCAACTAAGTTTTCTATTTTCGTTATCAATTTATTCACGCTTGACATCAGTTTGGATATACTCATTACATCATTCTTCAAGCGATCATCAATTGCATTGTAGTCAGGCAACGCTGTCAATGGACTAAGAATCTGTTTTGTCTTACCGAAAATAAACCTAGGAAATTCAAAATCGTCTTTTTTGAAACCAGAGTATAGTTCAAATTCATTACCAAAAGAAAGATAGAAATGTTCCTCTTCCATTACTTTCTTCTTGAATGCCTCATCCTTGCTCATCTGATAGGCCAAAAAGTATTCAAAAACACCTTTTAGTCTGAATGTGTACCTTTCATGAGGAGTCTTATACATCACACCTATTCGAAGCAATGTAGATAGTGTATTTTCTACATTTTCAGTATATTTCTGATGTTTAGCTATATGCTCCTCGGTAAAGTTTGCCCATTGAGCATAAGACATCGAATAATCATCGTTATACTCTGACAACAATCGTTCTGCAAGACAACCCAAGTAAGACAACAAATCGTCATACTGAATATTCAGTTCATTATATTTAACTATACCCTTGCGATGAAGTAATTCATCTATATAGAGTTGAACCAACTCAAAATTGTTATGAATGTTCGCCTCATCCGTCTTCTCTAATATCCATAAGAACAGGGAAGCAGTCCAATAATTGAAAGGAATGTGCATCTGTTCAAAGATTTGGACTATTTTTTCCTCAAAATCCCGTTTCTTTTCCAATGATATGTTTGGCCATTTGAGAGTAAGCTGATGTATTTCACGATGCGTAACAGAATGTATATATAACTTAGAGAAAGTTTTTCCACAAACCTCAACTCTGTCAAATCCAGAAGACAAACGTTCTTCAGAACACGCCAACATTCGAAAATTATCTACACCTTTCAAACTATTCTCAACCTGCTCTATGACTATTTTATCTTTATAATCGAAATTGTCCAAAAGAACCATCAATTGATACCTCGACAAGATATTTTCAGTAGAACGTTTGTTCATGCTTAAAGTCCTTGCCAATTCTGTCTTGACATTTACTTGCCTTCCTTTCTTCAATTCTGTACAATCCAACAAGACTGGTATAGCCTGTAGTGTATCATAATTCAACAATGTATCTAACAGTATTTTCCAGAGAAGCGAAGTCTTTCCACACTTGTCCAAACCGAAGAAAATATAGTTCTCATCATTATTTAACAAGTTCTCAATGGACATACTATTGCCTTTTCTTTTGCTCGCCAAGATTTCCTGATAACTTTTATCCTTGATGATAGGTGAAGTGAAAAGATTTTTAAAACCATAAGCTTCATTCTGATCAGTATCATGCCCTGTAACAAATAAGCTATCTGCCTTTTTCAAATTATCCAGATATAACTTACGCATCGATTTTCTGAACTTATTAGCATTCTGTTTTTCATCAGACATTGGTATCTGCTGATGTCGTTCCTTACCTTCTATATATGAACTACCCTCCTTGAAATAGCTTTGTAAACCTACGGTATAGTCATCTTCTATATCTAATATGTCAAAACCAAATTTTGAAGTCTTATCATTTAAGTTAATCGTTGCTGGAGCTATATTATGAAGAAGTCCAATTTCTTTTGCCTCATGCATAGACATACGCCCCTTATGGTAATGACCCGTAAGCAACAAATGACAATGTTCATAAATAAGATCTTCTATGTCTTGTGTTACAAAATCCTTAAAGTCTGACAAATTATGATGCATAGCGCACATGACAATATCGCAATCATTGACTTTGCTCAATGAATCCAATACTGCCTCTTTAGGCAAGAGCAAATTTCCTCTGTCGTTATCAGAACGGAAACAGCGCCATGCAGAGTTTAGCCCGACCAAACCTATCTTGCGACCTCTAATTTCAATTATGTTTGTTACATAGAATGGAGCGACCTCAAAAGTGCTTCCATTATAGAAATCACGAACATAATCCATATAACATTTCATACGCTCTAAGCTGAGTTCTAATTGCCGTTCGGATTTCAGGAAACCATTAAGACTGTCCCAAGAATTACAATCCTGTAAAGAAGATGTTATCGCAGGAATTTCAGCATCACGATTTATGTCATGGTTTCCAGGTACAATCAAAATTCTATTGGTATCCAAACCCGTTGCTTCCATTAAAGGTTCCCAAAATATTTTAGACACTTTATCATAGTACTCTATTTGGGTAGCCTTATACACTAAATCACCTGAAAAAACTATTATATCAATAGATAAATCTTTTACAATATCGCAAAAAGATTTAACCATATCAGTATACTCCAAATGATTTTTATCTTCATAATGAAAATCTGAGATATGTAATATTCTTATCATATTTGCTTTAACTGTTATTAGTGGATAGTATTCAATTTAGCGCATAGTCCGCTGTATAGGCTTATCGAAGATGTTGGCATATTGTAACTGTTCTGTGGTATCAATTATGCAGATAGGTCTTCCTCTCAAACATATAGGATTTAAGTCTATACAAATAGAGCCAGATGCCTTCTCAAAGTATTATATATTACTTGGTGAAGTAATATATATTAAATGGGCAAGTAATATATAATACTTGGGCAAGTAATATTATGCTATGCGAAGCGCGAAGCAGTGCGCGGTGCGCAATGTTGAGTTTTGAATGTTGAGTGTTGAATTGTCGGCAAAGCCGATGTTGAATGGTAGCCTTCGGCAATTTTGAATTTTGAGTTAGGAATTACGAGTTATTCGCTGCTACGCATGCGATTGAGAATTGGATAATTGTGAATTGAAGCCTACGGCAATGTTGAGTGTTGAATTGTCGGCGAAGCCGATGATGAATTATGCGCTGTGCGCAATGTTGAGTGTTGAATGTTGAGTGTTGAATGGTTGCCGTTGGCAATTTTGAGTTTTGAATTACGAATTAATACGTTCTGATTCATTAACTCTTCACAAATTGCCTCCAACGATATAGTAAATCAATGCCTTTTCCCATTTCATTATTGGTATCTTGCTTATTCATACAATTTGTCACTATCACGCAACCTTTGCTTAATTCCCTTCAAAGTCACGTCAGCCCAATGCTCATAATTCTTTTTCATCTCCTCTTTCTCTTCATCAGAAAATTGAGAGTGTTCGATGTAATCTTTCATACATTCAACTGCCCTCTTCTTTAGTTTGTCAAGATTCAGACTCTGAATCTTACTGGTAATGAGATGCTCTGTAATTGTGCAATACTTATAGGCATTGAAAAAGGCGGCGCATATGTCTTGTAACTTTTCCATTTGAGTAAGGGATAAATAGTTTATGATTTAAAGGACTGCAGCGAAGATAGCCATAATTTGAAGTGCTTACAACATTAAACATTGGATGATATTCCGTCAAAAAAATAATGCAATATATACTGTTCAAAGCCATCAATTCCGGACTTTTCTATTATCTTTTGTTCGCCTATATCTTTAAACTTTAAAATAGTATCTTTTAGAGACAACTTTGAGTCTTCAAAATCAATAAGCCCTGCATTGTGTATCTTCTTTGAAATCATTCTTGGTAATCCATATTCCTCTAATTGATAAACAACTTTAGGCAAGAAAGCATTTGCAAGTTTGGCTTGAAATGCAGAGATGTCACACCCATTATTCAATATAACCATCTGCAACTTATTTAAATCCGCAACTAATGTTGCCAAATTGAACGTAACGTTTCTTTCCAACTTAAAGAACTCATCTATTCCTATTCCATACTCATCTAACTCTGAAAGCATATCAGGTATTGTACTATTCCAGTTCTTGGATAGTACTTTAATGAAAGCTACGTAATTTGTATAACATGTCTCCCAATTTCCCGACTGCAAGCCTAATATCTTGTATAGCATTCTATCCCATTCATTAGGATTCTCATTGTTGAGCCATTGTAATCCATTCCAAGAATTGGGACTGGAGTGTAATTTACTTGCTATACTCTTTATCAAATTTGAATCTTGGCATTGAATGACATTGTCATGTTTATACTTGTAATACACGTCACCCATAATACGCTCCATTTCTTTGTCGTATTCATTAATCTTTGCAACTTGATCACGAGTTAAATCTTGGTTATATTTATCTTTGTCAAGCGTACCGAGTATTTCTTCAGGAAATGGTATGTCAAGTTGTGTCTCTATATCTTCAGGCTTTTTTGCTAACACATAAATATTTCCAATAAAATGCTTGAACATTCTGCCAGCTCGTCCAATAAGATTCTTATAAGAGAAATTGCTAAAACTGAGTCCACGTCCTGTTGTCGCCCAAACTATAACATTTTCAGCAGAAGTATTTACTCCTTCAATTATTGAAGATGTGGATATAAGCCTGTCAAGCCCAGTCTCTTCCTCAAACAATTTAACTTGAATTTGGCTAAGTGAACGATGGAGTTTGCCATTATGAATACCTATACCACGCTTTATCAGCAACGGTAACACCCAGCCTGGATCATAATTGCGACCAAGCCATTGTGAGAAGGTATCAAGCAATGGTTCTCCTTTTTCATTGCACTTCGACAATAAAAGATTTGATATTGCAGTGATGTTTGTGTATGAACCTGCATAAATAAGTGTCTTTCCTTTTAGCTTATCTTGCAAATCTAAAAACACCTCTTTTTTCTTCTCATTGTCCTTTTTGATCTCATCATATAGATTATGTACGCTTAAAAAGACAGTTTTGAAATCCAATGGCAAAAATTCCATGTCCTTTGTAAATGGATTGTCTTCAATGCGACTTATGTTTGGTGCCAAATAATACCTTTGTTTAGCCTTATGTCCTAATTCTATGATTGCCTTAATAAGATTTGCAGCTCTGTCTTTCTCAAAGATTTTGCTTGACTTATAAAATTCGTCTATAATGAGAATATCCAAGGATTCCAATTTGTCTACATAATGTATAGCACGTTCTTGTGGAAATATAAATATGTTTCTTTCTGCTAAATCGGCATCAGTTGTCGTGATAATGTTGTACTCTTGTGAGAATTTTTTGTATATTCGTCTTCTAGTCTCATCTGTCAAAGCAATTGTTGGTACAATAATCATAACATTTTGAGGCTTTTTAAGTTTTATAAAAGCATCCACAACAAAACTTTTCCCAAAACTGGTTGGAGCACTGACTGCTATATTTTTGTTGTCAAGCAAAGCCTTTAGCAACTTATATTGCTCTCGATGCAAAGCCTTTTCTTCTGCCAAACCAACATCTACCTTAAATAAATTGCATGCAAAAGCATCAGTCCATGAAGAACTAGCTTCCTCCATGTAAGGATATAATCCGACCTCTCTTATAAGAGCATTAATCAAGGGATTATAAGACTGTTCATGTTTAGATATATAATCAAGCAATTTAATAAGCTCGTCTCTTGCCAAATCTTCACTTCCTTGGTTAAGCAAATCACTTATTGTCTGGCAATGTTTAAAAACATATTCATCCATTTTTATCTAAAAGCTTTAGCTCGGGTTACAAACATATTGACGATTTCCTCTTTATTGGGAACAGGAATGAGCATCAAATGGAAGCAGATGTCCGAATACATAAAGATGTCATCTTGGCATTTTTCAATCTGCTTTTTAAAATAAGCGGTTGCTCTATCTGCATATTGTTCCTTGATGGAGTCCAAATATTCCTTGTTTTTTAATTTTGCCTTAGAGGTTATCTCACACTCATGCAACAACAATATTGGCACATGAAGATGAGGTTTAAGTATATCGATAGACTTATCTTTATCTAATAAATCCTTAATCTCATTCAATAAGGTCTCTGGTATTTCAAGTTCATCCAGATCTCTTACCCCTAGAATTATAGAGTTTTCCTTTTTTATTTTATCTGATGTTAAAGTATCATGAACTGATTCAACAACTTTATCTAATCTGGCATTTTCTAATTTGTTGTAAAATTTAGCCTCTCCAAGCCAAAAAGAGAAGTTTTCTTTATCCTCAATTACAATATGAACACTATCAGCACCTTTCGCAAAATCATTAGCATTCTGCTTATAGTATATCTTTGGTACAACAGGAAGGGCATTGTAGTGGTGCTTCATTATGCTATATAATAAAATTTCTGCTATCTCACCACCACTAACGTCTTTATCCGTTATTCGGAGATTTTTAGCTGCTCTCTTTAACAAAGTTGAAGGGCGTCCACCTAATGCTTCACGCTCATCTCTGTTTAAAGCAGTTTGAGCAATATTGTCCCATATGAAATCATGGAATGCCTCAATATTCCATTTTCCATCCTCAAAATCATTCACCATACATAAGCTATATTTGTTGTCTATTGGTGACATTTTACTATCTTTGGTTATATCTTTGAAAGGACAATCTATTATAACCTGAAATGGAGGTGTCATATATGCTATAATTTATTTTTAACAATATCAAGCTAGGGGTTAGTACTCAATTTAGGGCATACCCCTTTGTATAGGCACTTTTGCAAGTGCCTATATATTGAGTAAATACATTATCTTGTTATTAAATTTATCATTAATTCCAAGACAAATTTGAGTGATACCTATTACGAAATCTTCATTTCTCTGTATTCTCAATTGCCTTTAAGTTCAAAAAATCTTCCAATTCTAACCTGGCTATCGTTTGGAGATACTTATTCTTGTTTTCCTCTATAGAGAATATATCATCTATCAACCTATGCTTTAAGCTATATGGAAAGGTTCCTTTTACAGAATCGGATAGGGTAAGAATCAATTTGTCTGTGATACCTCCATGGGCTATAAGAGAGATGTAAAAATCTGTCTTTCTACATTTCTCTCCAGGAACTGAACAAACAGAACTTTTGCTGAGATATTCTTCTATGAAAATATCATATAGTCCATTGTCCATTAGCACATTTATAGCGTCATCGTCTACATAGAAAGCTCCACGTTCATATTCATGCTTCAACAACAACTCTAATGATTCCTTTATTTCATTATCGGGTATCATTCTGGCTCGCAACATTTCAACGTATACATTTTTGCAGTTTGCAAAAAGTTGGAAGTCTTCATACCAAAACATGCGGGTTGTGGTTGCATCGTTACCCAAAACAAGGGAAACATCTTTGGGCTTTGTACGTAGATATGCGTTCAATCTTTTCTTTTCCTGCTTTAAGAAGCAAATAACAATCTCTTTATGAAGACCATCAACTAATAAGTTATGCAGCAAATCACACTGTGACTCAAAATTCATTCTTGCATAAGTTCCTTTCAGGAAATGTTCCAAATCTTCCTTTGTTTTGATTACAAGACAAAGACGTTTGAATATTTTGTCTGTACTTGATCCTCTTGGGGTGCGGGATATGTCAAAATGACGATTGTAGTCATTTATTGATTGCTGAAGACTTCCTATAGGTGTAAACTTATTGTAGTTGTCCATCATAAACACCCAAAAGGCTGAAACATGTGAGAGTGTTATCTCTGAGTCCTTATAATGTGCGCAATCGTTACGGCGATTTCTCCAGTAGCAAACATCATCTCTTAATGTATCTGCTATTTGGAAAAAAGCAGGATCGTCGTCACCCTTGTCACGCATCTTTATACAATCAATAACAGTTTCGTCCCACTTGCTATCACTGCGTAGATTATTCATAGCCGATTGCCATCTTTTATCCTTAAAGCCACCTGGCATTTCAGAATTAAGAAGATTGTTTCTTATGGCTTGAATAAAAGCAATGTAAGATAACATCAAGGCTGGTCTGGCGATATCATGACGATAACAGCGTATGGCATCATTCAAGATATCACGTAATACGGTGCCGTTGCTAAACTCGTCATATATGTTTAACCATTTGATAAAACGCTCGTCCATAATTATTTATCGTCATCTCCTTTTTTGATGCTCGTACTGAGCTTTCAGTTTATTCATCTCTTTCCGTTGCTTAATATTTCGGTCGAGAAAGAGGATATGAACTTTTTGATAGGCCTGTACCTTTTTTATATCTCCTTGCGACTTAGCTTCTTTTGCCTTGTCTTCAAGAAAACTGTATACTATACGAAAGGCTTCTTCGTCTGTATAGTATTGACGCATGCGCTTCTTGTAGAAATCGTCTGTTATCATAAGGACTACTTGATTTTATGAATGAGTATTCTGGAAAGGCGAAGGGTTTCTTTTATGTACTTCATGTGCTCTGCCTGCGTGAACTTTGCAAGACGCATTAAGGATAATGACAGTTCGCCATTTCTTATAAGGTCATCTAAAGTACCATGGTCGGCATTGTCAACATCTGTTGATTGCACATTGTCGTTAAACTCAAGGGCCTTGTTACACAAATAGTCATTCAATTCAAGAAAAACATTGCTAACAAGTTCTCGTTGCTTTATGGTTTCGATTGTGGACATATATTAAATTATGAATTGTCCTTATTCTTTATCTAAAATACTCATATATTCCTCTGCTGTATAAACAGGCAAGGTTGAAAGTTCAAAGTCTTTTTTGTCCTTGTGATAATGCAGTCTGCACCACACAATAATGCCGAACTGTATTATTAGTGTCAACAAATACTTTCATACTCCATATTTGTTATGTGCAACTACAGCTTTTGTATCCTCATTGACAGGTACTGGAGTCGTAAAATCATCAGCAACGAAAGAGTCCATATAATCCATGGCTTTCTTAAAGGCATCAGTTTGTGTAAAACTTACATCAACTGCATTTTTATTCCGAGATTGAACCTTGGCAGCTAAACTTGCGACATAATTATTCACAAGTTCCTTCAAGCTAACATGATTTTGTTTGGCAAACATCTCGCCTCCTTGGTATACCTTTGGGTCGTCTATAATAATAGTGTTCATTTTATTTTCCTCCTTACATTTAAATTATGGTGCAAACCGAGAGCAGTACATCAAACTTGTTTGAATGTTTTGACGAGGTGCAGCCTATCTTTTGCAAAGATATAGTTTATCTGCTATATTTCCAAGGATTTTGCCATGAATTGAAGCCTTCGGCAATGTTGAATTTTGAATGTTAAGTGTTGAATTGTCGGCTTTGCCGATGATATAAGATGCTATTAATCAACTATCACTCGTATACCACAACCTAAGACTTTCTCATATCTTATACGTCTTGCCGGTTCAGCGGATTGCGCCACAATATTGCGACCTGTTAATCCGTATTGTTTTTGTACAAGTGTACGAAGTTTATTGATGTTGGGATTGCCAGGAACTTCAAGTATATTGCCAGGTATCTCTACCTTGATGCCGGGCTTAATGCCCAAATACCTGTTGCGATTGGGAACGGCCAGTATGCTACGGCGTTGGGGAGAACCGTCAACAAACCTTTTGGTATGCTGGTCTAATAGTATTACCGACTTGACGATGTCTTCACGACTGCCATGTACAACATAACGGATGCTCTTGTTGAGCTTGCGTTGTGCATTCGACTTGGTATCAACCAGGGTTATCGCTCCACTTCTTATCAACGATTCTAAAATAGGCATGGTCACCTCACGATATTTGGAAGAAATCTCGATGGTTACACTTTCCCTATCTTTATCATTCCATTCGTTTCTTCGTTTTCTGGCATATTCTTCTCTCTCTCTTCTCACTTCTGGACTTCCGAGCATCAAGTCAATATGATAACGTGCAGAATGAGGGTTGCCTTCTTTTCCATAGGGACTCAACAAGAGGAGTATAGTAATGAACGTCTTCTCTTTCTTGGCTATCGTTCTATCGATCAGGCACTTAACATACATAGGTTTTACCACTTTATAGGCAATATCCCTGTAGTCATTGCAGCTTTGCAATATTCTGGCATACTTCTTGGCTTTGTCTACATCATCACTAAGATAACAAGCCAAACGGATAATTTCTAACGGCTCTTCAGGATGCTGCCTTTGCAGCATTTTTATATGTGATTCGATGGGCATATTTGATAAAATTTGAAGTTTTTTGAATCTTTTTGAGCAGAATTTGAACCTATTTAACCTCTGTGTAATTTTGCAAGTGAAATCAAGAAGGCATCAATAGCCGTACTGATTCAAAACTATCGTATTAACTCCTAAAAATTCAAGAAAATGAAAAGAAATCG
>ERZ1034687.1280-NODE-1280-length-13672-cov-14.157744_pt1 | contig 13672 bp, 25 predicted proteins | sample MGYA00520704_ERZ1034687 | MGnify/ENA primary metagenome ERZ1034687 (study PRJEB33766, sample SAMN09781762) | gut metagenome | biome: gut microbiome | host: Homo sapiens | place: Madagascar | study: EMG produced TPA metagenomics assembly of the PRJNA485056 data...
TTTTCTTTCTTTCATGTGCTGAAATAATATCGTATAGCTCATCTAACGAATAATTCCAAAATGAAAAGGGGTCTACTCCAGCATCAAGCGCTGGATCATAGACCGCCTTGTATATGTAATCTGTAATCAGGATATCTTCTAGAGATTCTTCTTGGCTTCCGCCATTTCCTTTTCCATTTTCGTTTCGAGAGCCCCAGAGAAAAAACCCGATACCTGAAACAATGGAACAAGAACATCACTAAGGAACTCTGTCTGTGAGCCACCTTCATCGATGTATCTATCAAACATATCATTCACATCGCTTCTGTCGATGTTGCTGTTGAATTTCTGAAGACCGCCATGCACGATATCCAACATAGTGCATAATGGTGTCATACCTGTTTCTGTATTAAGAAGATTGATAAGACTTCCACCATACATCTGTTCTAGTCTTGAGATTTCTCCTGTTGTAAGTTTTAATCTGTATTCTTCTTCGCCAATCTTCCAAATGATGAAGGGTTTTCTTTTTGCTTTTACTTCCATTTATCTATATCTTCCTTTCTATGCTGCTACGTCTGTTGGGTCAGTAACAGTGAGTTCAGATTGTAATGCGATTGAAACAGTGAATTCAATAGCATCATTGACACCACCGCCCGATCTTTTAACAGTGACCTGTCCTGAGAATGTAGTTGTAGTACCGTCCTTCAATGTTTCCTTGAACATTGCGGTAGCTCCTGTTTTTTCTAGCTCCCTCATTAATCTGTATGAAGATGTTGGCTTGCTGTTGTCATACTTGAATGTATATTCAAGGTCTCCAGGGTCTCCGATACCAAACTCATAGACCTTAACAGCATTATCAAGTGAAGAGTTTTCAACTTTTTCTTTTTCAATACCCATTTCAGGAATCTTCTTCAAACCTGGAAGGTCAGTATAAGAAGTCCCCTTGTTTGTCTTGTCATAAGATAATTTAGCGCCATTTGCTAGCATTATATAATTCCTCCTTATCAGTTACATACCATGGTAGATGTATTCACTATCATAATATGCTTCATAACTCATTTTCTTGTGTCTAAGTCCTGATGCATCATCAATATCTCTGCATGATACTCTCTTGAGCCCCATTGCTGATAATGCCTTATCAACTTTCAAGGCTGTACTTGATGTACTCTTAGTATCCCAGATTTCGATTCTGTAAAGGACATGTGATGTCTGCTCCTTGTCATCCGTCCATTCTGCCACGCTGTTATCTTCCTCAACATACTGAACTGCTGGAAGCTTTGCCCAGTCCTTAGGATAGACATCAGTGACTTCAAGGCCTTCATCTGACAGAGCCTTATATACTTTGTCTTTAATGTTGATCATATGCTTTTAATCCTTTTCAATTAACTGGCTGATTACAATACCAGCATCCTTCACTGCTTTCTTTTCAGTCTTCTTTGCTCCCTGGTACATGAATGGCTGTGCAGGCTGTCCATCCGACCTGTAATATCTCTTGCCATCAACCTCAATGACCACCCAATGATAGTTCTTTATTGCTTCTTCTGATAGCTTCTCTTCAGGAATCCACCAAGGTTCCATAGTATAAGAGGGGTGTGCGTATGGAGATATTCCAGCATGGTCTGCAGCACCTTTTCGGCCTGTTCCGAATTCAACATATTGAGCATATGCCTTATTTGTATAAACATATCCCTTGTCGCCTTCAACTCTTGTCTTAATGGAATTTCTTAATTCACCATTATTTACAGGGCATTCAAGAACGCAACCACTTCTGATTGTTTCCGCAGCCTTTCCAAGAACCTGTTCAGGATTCTCAAGAACTGCATCTATAGCACGAAGCGTTCTAAATAGTTCATTAGCACCATTGAGACTCATTTAATAATCTTCTCCAGTTCATATAGATAATGTCTGTTATATTCCTTCATGCTGATGATTCTATAATCCGGTTCATCGATTGACTGATTATAGACATTCACTCCCCACTTTTCAGTGAGTCTGAAATCATCATCCTCATTCTTAGGAAGAATCATATTAAGAATGTAGTTCAGTCTCTCCCCATACATTTCAGCCTGTAACTTACCGGATGCAGGCCAAATCTCAAGAAGCATCGATTTTCTTTTGAGCCACTTTTCAGTAGTGACACCTTCGCCATCCTTTTCGATGACAGGCTCATAAACACGATAGTTCTTTAATGCTGATAGCCTCATTGATTCTCCTCCGGCTTCTTTTCGTGAACGATTCCTCCTGCACGAATCAATCTCAAGTTGTTGAGAGTTGAAAGAATATCTTCAAAAGTGGAAGACTGAAAAGTAGATGCGATGCCACCTTCTGAATGTGATGATTCGCCGACCATGCCTTCTCTGAAGTACATGGCACATGCCAGGTCAGCCACACAGAAATCCATAGCAGTGATGTATACAGTGCGGTTAGTATGTGCTAGAGCACGCTGTTTTGCCATATCAACATATATTTTCGCACGGCCTTCACTCATTCCCGTTCTTTTAGCAACAATCTCAACTAGATCCATAGGTTATTCCTCCTGCATCTTTGTGAGAACTGCGACCAATTCCTTTTTAACAAGACTAGAATATCCGCTAACGCCATTTTCCTTCGCAATAGTCTTTAACTGGTCAACAGTCATATCGTTGAGGTCTGTCACTTCATTGCTTTCTGCAGGAGTATCTTCTTCATTTTTCTTGTTTTCGATGACACGATATCCCTGTTCAGTATAACGCTGAAGGTCATCCTCATGGATGGCCCTTTCAACGTTGATTCTTTTTACAATGATCATTATGCATCAGCTGAGACGTTAGCAATGATTAGGTCAAGCATGTTGTCCTTTTCCCAGCAGTCATGATATCTTCTATAGTCAAACTGCCAAGCATTTGCATCCTGATTAGTATCAGGGTCAAATACTCTTACTTTATCCTGTTTAGTAACACCGATAACACTATTGATTGGCGCCATTAAGAAATTAACGTTCTTAGCAGTTTCACCCTTTGTATATCCGCCTGCGTCTTTTGTTGCTCCAGCATCAACCTTGATAGCTGAATACATTCTATTCTTTGGTGTAGGAATGAATGTGATTTCATCAAGCTTATAGATGTCTAATGTGATATTTCCGATAGTCAATTTACCTGATGTAAGGTTGCTGTTTACCATCTTTTCCTTTAATAATCTTAAAGTATCATATGTAATATGACAGATGATATCGCCCTGATATCCTTTATCACGGATAGTATCCGCTGCCTTTTCTAATTCAGATAGGATATTCTGTTCAGTCAATGCAGTTGTTAGGATGTTTGCTGATTTCTTTGCTGCAACATCAGATACAACCTTAGAAATACGATAAGCATCTACTTCAGGAGCAACGTGTACACGCTGGAATTCTCCCATAACAGTGCCAGCAGACGCCACAAAGTTAGTTTCATTTACATCCATTGCATCAAGAAGGAACTTTCTTCCACGGTCCTGTGTCATCTTGAATGTTTCATATTCTAGAGTGATAGCACCCTGTTTATATCCTTCGTCTCTGTCATAATCACCTAAGCCGACTAATGACATTTTAGGGATTTTGACCTCAGCACCGCCGTTATACTTTACCTGTCCAGCGTTGGCATCCATCCATGATGTAAGAGTGAGATGCTCCATCTGTTTATCTAGTTCAGTCTGAAAAATAGTTGAATACTGTAATTTGTTAATTGCCATGTTCTATACCTCTTTTCTAAAATTTAAGTGCATTCGCGAATGCCTGTCTTGCATCCTCTTCCTCAGCAGTCAATACATTGTTTTTTGCCTTGTCTAAAGGTGCTTTCCCTTTTAATCGGTCATCAACAGACTGCTGAACTGCTCCCTTGAATGCTTTAGAGAGTCTTTTGACAGATTCGTTTACGGTATCAGCATCAGTGTAGTCAATGAAATCAGCCATATCTGCTGGTACTCCTGCAGCATTAAGCTGTTCCTTGGCAACTGCAGTCAGTTCTCTACGAGTAATTGCTGCCTCTCTGTTGTCAAGGTCTTCTTTTCTCTTATCTTCTTCATACTGCTTCTTTTCATCATCTGTCATCTTTTGAAGTCTTTCGGCTTCTGTATGATCCTTCTCCCACTTCTTTTTTTCACGGGCAAGTCTCTGCTTGACGATTCTGTTTACATCATCCTCTGTGAGTGTTGTCACTTTAGATTTATCATCTTCTGGTTCACCTGACTGCGCATTATCGGGATTCCCTTCATCGCCTGTCCCTTCTTCCCCTTCTTTCGCAAAAAGCTGAAGGTTCAAAGGCATCATATTTTTAACATATTCCATAATTAAATACCTCCGTTTATAGTCCGTATGACTGTTATATCCATGCACCTTTTAATGTCATATGCAAGTTATGGACAAACAGAAAAAAGAAGAACATCAACCGCTCTTCTGTCTGCTTCTGTATTTCATCAATGCTTTAGGTTTTCTTTCCTTGGGAGGCGGACAGTACTCCTCATATGTCTCATGAGAGAGTTTTCCGCATATCATGCACATATATGTCACCTTCTTGACAATCACGTGCCTACGGCTGTCAAAATGACTTTTACAGTCATACTCGAAGTACTGGTGATGATGTGGTTTCAATCCTTCAGCCATATGGTTCTCCTTTCTTGAAATTGGGCAAAATAAAAACCGACTAGATAGTCGGCTTATACGAACGGTAATATGTCCTTCAAGTCTTTCATAAATCGCTTGGCTTTTTCAATAGTTGAATTATCAGTAAGGTATTCTATTCCTTTTGGTGTAATCTCACATTTATCAAGATTGTATATTTCTATGTTTTCGTCTATATCCTGGTCAATTACTATCCCACTGATATATCCCTCATTCAACAGATTAACAATGACATAAGTCCAGTACTTACTGTTGATCTGCAGATATTTACTGTCATGTCTTATGAGCGATGCATCAATATCCTTCCCTTGCTTTAGCTGCATATACAGGTAGGATAGAATCTGATAAACAATTACATGATAATCATCTCTTGCCATGTTCCATTATTCCTTTTTATTCATTTCGTCTCTAAAGGCATCTTGATAATCTAGTTTTCCAGAATTAAGTACGAAATCCCTATCTCGTTTCATTTCATCCAGTTCTTCTTGACTTTCGACATGCACTCCTACAATAATCCTGTCTACGTTCTCATAAGTATGATAGAACATATAGTTAACTCCATCATTAAGTGTAGGATATAATTCTGCTTCTATAGTTGCTAAAGCTAAAGAAACTTGCAAAGCAAACAGCGGGTCACCTTTAAAAGAAGGCCCTAAGTCATCAAGATAGAACATACCTCTTGATTGATCACCTGTTTCATAATTTATCTTAAAACCTTTTTTTAAATCAGAATATTCGCTCATTTTTTCACCCTCTTTTTAATATTGTTTAATGCATCAGTTTCGTAATTTCTATAGTCCCATAATTTGTTATTTTTTCCAGATACAACATTTATTTTGATGTTTGCATCTATAACTTCTTTCTTGTTAACAAGTTCATTATAAACTGAATCACAACTAAAACACATACTTTTTTGAGATAAGATGAAAATTTCTTGATTTTTTAATTCTCTTTTTAAAACCTTGTCATAAATATATTCAAAAAACTTATATTCTGTATCAATATTTCTAGAATATTCACCCTCATGCCCTTTATAAGGGACAGATTTTAAATGAGGTGTCAATCTGGCATTATCAGGTGATAAAATTAATTTTGATTTTTCTCCCTTATAATTCAAATAATTAGGCTCAGATATTTTTGAAATTTGACTTGAAGCAATATAAATATCATCTCCAATTTTCATCGAAGCAACATTCCCTTTTCCTGCTTTGGTTGTCATATATTTATCTTTTGCAGTAAGAGCTTCTTTATCTAGTTCTAGAATCGTTTCAGCATCGACTTTACCATAGTCTGTCTTATAACGATTCACCGTCCTGAATTTATACTTTAAATCATTCCATTGTTTCTCGTTGCCGTATTTTGTTTTCTGAAACTCTTCTAATGTATCAGGAACAAACTTGCTTCCTAGAACATTACAATAATTTTGGTACTGAATCTTATCTCTAGAATAATTCTTAGTTGATTTCTTAGCAGTATTAATCGCTTCAGCACCATGCTTTTCAACCATTCTCTGATACCACTGTTTATAAGTCTCGTCCGCTGGAACCTTTATTTTTTCACCTGTGACGGGGTCCCTTGCAAATCTTTCTAGATTATGAATAGTTTCATCATCAAGATTCGTAATAGTCGTAGAACGGCACCAAGGGTGCATTGGAGGGGCGTTTACACCTATCTTCTTATCATTCACCCTGTATACACTTCCGTCCCTCTCACGGCAAATTTGAGACGTTCTAAGGTCTAGCGTTGCAACAAATCTATACTCCTCTATGCCGTAATCCTTGTAAGCCTGAAAGTGCGCTTCATTGTGAATGTATGATGATTCGGTTCTTACAAGTCTTCTAGCTTTATTTCTACCTGATAGGAACTGTTCGTTGATTGAGTCGGTCATTTCCTTCTCTGTCTTTCCTGTAAGTGCTCCTATCATGAGTTCCTCTTTTAATGCATCGGCGACCTTCTGAGTATTGTTCCATACTCTTTCGGAATAGTTCTGTCCTGACCATTTCTTTTTCAGAATGGTTTCAAGAGCACCTTCATCAATAGGGCCTGTCTGAAGATCTAGACCACTCATTCTTGCAGCTTCATATACTGCATGGTGATAACTGCTTTCATAGACCTTTCGCATTGTCTTGTCTATTTCATCTCTTTCCCTGGATGCAATGGCATTAATCAGCTTATTAATTGATTTGTTAATATCGTCAAGCCTCTTCATACGGTTCTTGTATGCTGGGGCTTCCAATTCTGCTAGTACATCTCTTTTTTGGGCACCTGTCTTATTCTTGTATGCTTCAAGCAGTTTTTCGAAATTTCTGCTGTCAGCCTCTGAAAGGAGATTAATAGCCTCATCTCTTGTCAGATGATGCTTTGAAGCGAATCTGTTGAATATTCCTTCAATCTGTTTGGCAGTGTAGACTGCAGCCTTGCTATAGATTACGCTCAAATCTTTAGCGCAGTCCTCAGCTAACTGCATATCCTTGTACATGTTCCTTGCTTCTCGCATTTCCCAGTACTTTATGTTTTTAATGTTAGTCATAACAGAGCACTATTATTCCTTGTCTTTATCATCATTACCATCATCCTCATGCTCCTCTGTTTCTTCTTCATCTTCTGGAGGAGTATTCTGATTTTCGGTATCAAATAACTGCTTCTGTGTTTCAAGTGCTTCCTGTTGTTCTTTCTTGACTTCTTTCATTTCATCATCGACATTTGAAACAAAGTCAAGAAGTGCAAGAAGTGTCTTGGTTGAAACAACGCCTTTAAGGTTCGAAATAATCTGTGATAATTCAAGACGATTCTGTGGGAGTCCTCTTGTAAATACAGGCTCAATCATTGACTGATCAGCAGAAATTGCCTTTAGATTGAGGTAAGTACAGAACATTCTTATACGCTTCTTAAGCCCTTTCTTGTAATATCTCTCTTTCGTCTTGGTGAGGGTCTCAAGGGCTAGAAGCTTATACTGAATAGCAATACCTGAACTGTTGCCAGCAAAGTTCTCATCTGTCAGATTAGGAACATGAGAAAGTGAATAGATATCTTCCTTTATTGAGCGCTTGAGTGTTTCCACTGCATTCTCGTCAAATGTTCTAGTAAGATATTCAGAGCGTGCATCATTAGGTAGTTCCATTACTCCGTTCTTTCTAATATCATGAAGCGCCTTTGTTGCTTCTTCATCGGTATCACCTAAAAGAGCGCCATAGATAACAAGCACCGCGTCAATGAACTGCTCCTTATCGTTGATTCTGTCAGAGCATAACGTATTGTATGCATCAATAAGAGAAATCTGCTGTTCATAGTCTCCAATGCAGTCCATATTGTTTCTATATTCAATGATAGGGTCCTCACCTAAGAAATGTGGATAAGGCTCCCCAAGTTTTGAAAACTCGCCTTTTTCAAACTCCTCATTGCATGTGATTCCCATTCTTGTGACATAGTTCTCAGTGGTCACTGTCGCGATGATATTGAACCTGTCAGTAGAATCATCTTTTTCAATGGAATAGTAAACGCTGAATAGTTCATGCTGCTCAATTGAAGCATCAAAAACCTTGAATGTTGACAACGGGTCAAGTGTCTTGGTCATCAGCTTGCTTTCATGCTCACATAAGTAGACATACTCATAAGCGACGCCAGCACGTGACATATTGATAGCATTACATGAATCTGTGTCATCTGTTTCAGCATCAACGAAAGCGCCTGTCAGCTTGTCAATATTGCCGTCTTCAGTATTCTTTTTGAATGTGATGGGGTTTGAAAGAAAATAGCCCGTTGCTGTATCTGATATATCTTTAGCATGATTTACCATGATCTTATTGTTCGGCTGATTCTTGAACTTCTTTTCCCTGTTCATGATGGCATGCTTTCCAAAGTAATAGCCCACATTCTTCAATATCTCAGGAGCACGAATGCTGTAATGCTTGCCAATGAGACGAAGAATCATGTTTCTATCAATGTTAGTCTCGTCAAAGTTTTCTCGTGGAATCGTGAAAGTATAATACATCTTTTAAAATCTCCTCTTTCCTGCTCTTGCCTTCTTCATAAGGATTTCATTTTCAATAGCATATCTAACTGCATCTATCGTGTGGTTGTTCCTGTCGGGGAAGTCACCTCTAAGATTGCCGTCTCTGTCCATCTCTATTTCGTAGTCATTGAATTCACGTGCAGCATTGGGGCATCTAACAGGATCTATAATTATCTTGTCCAAGTCCTGAAGGAACTTTATTCCATTGTCTACACTGTCAGCGCCTTTCTTTGCACCGATGATATTGAGACCTAATAACTTGAATTCATTGATTGTTCTTGGTTCAGCTGAATCGGCAGTGACTAGCTTATTGAGTGGGTTAATCTCCTTTATTAGTTTTACGGCCTTGGCATTTGATAGTCTGGTTCCATAGACTTCGCCAAAAATAAAAAGACGCCTGCGCGTCTTGTCATAATTTGCTTTGACATATGCCAATGGGTCACCAGCATATCCAAAGTCCAATCCATTTTTTAATCTATCAAATACCTGTATTTCCTCGTCAGTTATCTCTCTAATATCAAGGTTTGTGAAAACCTCGCTACCTGTACCGGTTACCTCACCTAAATAGTCATGCTTATACTTATCAGGCTTTGTCTCCTTCATGTGGTTGGCTTCTATTAGAAACTGCTCTCCAAGCCACTCAGGTGGCGCCTGTAAGTAGGTTGTATGCGATACATATGTATCATCCCTTTTTACTAGAACTTGCCTGTTGCACCAATTTCTTTGGCTTTCGGGAGGGTTGAAGGAATAAAAGACACAATACTCATGCCCACCACGAAGAAGTGACTGATTGATATTGGTTATTTTGTCGTATGTTTCGAATTCATCGCATTCTTCATACCACACGTATTTGACATAGCCAACAAAGACCTTGATAGATTTTAACTTCTTAGGATTGTCAGCGCCCTTGAAGATTATCTGTTGTCCTGTGGGTCTATATGTCATCTGTAACTTGGATTCAGGTATATCCCAATCTTCTTCAGCCTTCAGCATGAATATGCCCCACTTGATCTGTTCATAGACTGAACCCCTTAAAGTGTCCTTTACTCGTCTGATGACAACGGCATTACTCATTACACCACGTTTCGCATCTCTCATAATCCCTAGAGGTATCTCTGTACCAATGAAAGAAGATTTTAAGGAACCACGTCCCCCTTTTAACCAATAGTGCGTGTAATCATTGTTTTTTACATGCTTATGAACTTCATAGAAAGCTGGACCAATGGTAGATTTCAAACTAACCTTATTCATCTATATCATCCACGATTACTGTCTTGCCGTTCGATGTAACATCTACATTGTCTTTGAACATGCCGAATCTCTTTCCAAGAAGCTCTGCAGCTTTAAGCCTTTCCTTCTCATCCGGAGGCTTCTCAGTGACCTTCTGCATACCATTGCCACTCATCATTAATACCGCTGAGGCTGATTCTCCTCTAAGAACAGATGTAAGATACTCCATCACTTCCTGGATGTCAGCCGTGTTCTCATTATGAATTTCTTCAAGTCTTTTGCTTATATAATCAGAAATATCTTTCTGCTTAAGAAGTGTATTTGCTCTTACTGCTGCAACATTATCATTCTTGATAGTAGTGTATATCGTTTTATAAGCACGCGTCCCATTTAGATCTTTCAGATACTCATCTGCAAACAGTCTCTGTTTTTCTGTCATACAACTAATACACCTCCTTAATGATTCTTAATGTGAAAAAGGACCAAACTGTTTAGTCCGGCCCTCTTATATATATTTCTGTCTAATACCATACTAGCACCCTTTTAAGTGCTGTGCGCTTCTGATTAATGCAGATTAATACAGTTTAATAAGAATTAATCAAGAATAATTGAAAGTTCTTTAATCGCATCACGCAGATAAGCAAATACAGATGTATTAGAGCAATCCATGATATTAGCAATATCATATATCTCTAAGCATTCTATGTATCGATAGAACAACACATCTCTTAGAGTCATATCTTCTATGCTTTCAACTGATGCTCTTATACTGCTCATTTCTTTAAGATACTTATCCTTCATCATGATGTAATCGTTATTTGTTTTTGGCTCTGCGTATGATCCTACTGAAGAATCATCATAAGGTATTGATTTTACATTAATTAGCTTGTTATCAATATATTCTATTCTATGCATCATGTTCTTGTAGTTTTTCAAATACTGTTTAGTTTCTTCTGTAGTCATTCATACACCTCCGAAAAATTATGCAGTCATCAAAATCCAAATAAGCACTGCTGCTATCATTATAATCCAAATCATCATATCCAATCTCCTTTAACCAGACATCATAATCATCCAAAGAATGATCATGAACGTAATGAACACAAATATCATCTTATAAACTCCTTCTTAATCAACCAATAGCATGATTGCGTGACCTCTTGGCAAATCATTTACTTCAATATGAGTTACTAACATATCTCCAAAATGGTTATCCATGAATGTGTCACTATGAGTGATTTCCCATTTTGTTCCTTGTATACAAAAATTCCAACTTTTACATCTAATGTCAAAGAGTTCATCTTCATCAACTCTTGTCAACACTTCATTTACTCTCATTTCTTAAAAATCCCCTTTCCTTCAGTTCAGCAATAGTCATTTTTCTTAGAAGAGGTTCGCTGTTAATTCTGTTAAAATCTTCAAGAAGTTCGTTGTATTTTTTGTTGAGTTCTCTATTTTCTTTCTTTAACTTTGCCCACTCATAAGATAGCTTGTCATGACCTTCATAAAGATCATCATATTCTTGTTGCAACTTTTCTTTTTCTAATCGCATTTGCTCAATATAGATTTTAGTTGCGTTTTCAACGATACAATTTTGCAAGCCTTCATAATTAAAACCTTTTGGAAATCTGTTATATGCAGTCACTGCAACCATGTCAAAAATTTCTTTATAAGTCATCATCAATCACCTCGCAATTCTTGAGCACATCTTCGATTGACGTAGATTCTAAATCTTTCCAATCTGTAAATTGAAACAGATTGCTAAAGTCATATAAATTTAGAAACCCTATTTTTTCATCACTGATAGTATTCCAAGTTCCACAGGTTATCTTATGAGGGCGTCCTTTAAATGCAATCACGCGCTCACTTTCTTCTCTTGCAATGTATCTATAATCTCTTTTGTATAAATATCTTAAGATTTCATGTTCTACTCTAATCAACTTGACAGGCTCTTTATACTCTGATAAAAGCCATTTTACTTTAACATTCGAGCAATGCTCTCCTATATTGCAAAAGATACAATTATCACAGACACCAAGACATTTCTCAATTGTGTGCCTATCTTTGCTTATTGAAAAATCAAAAACAACATTTGATTTTTCTAATATTTCATTCTTATATTTTTCTGCATTTAACATATTAATCACTCCCATTTCATATACATGCATTCTAGTGGAATATTTTCAGCCTGTTTTAAAATGCATTCTCTTACTGAACCTAATATATCAAGTGAACTAGCCACCGACCCCATGCTTAATGTCGGATTCAATTTTAGATGCTCTTTAGGACAATACATTAATTCTTTAATTCCTTTGTTTAAGCGCTCTACTGCATAATCACATCTATAATATTCTTCACTTTTGAAGTTCCAATCCATGCAACTTCTAAAAAGTCTGCCTAGATTATAACTAGGAGAAGAATATTCGGGATATGCGATTTCTGCGAATTTATCGCAGCCTTCAACTTTTACATAAATGCCAATGCTATAACTCATAATGATCACTCCTTTAATCTGTAATTCATTCTTCATGTTCTAAAAGCTCTATGGAAATAATATTACTTGCTGTAATACCAACATCAGCAACCTGAGGGCTTAGTTGTCTTCTACCCCCGAAAACCCACTCATGAATAATTGATTTCGCTTCATTTTTTGAGATGCCAATGTTATATCCTCCGTAAAAATTACCTTTTACATATTTGGCTAAATTATCATCTGAAGGAATAACTACGTATCTAGATCCATCTACTAGATAGATATTTATTTGTTTAATATTTTCCATCAAGAACACCTCTAATCTTTTCGAGTGCATCGCGCAATTCTCTATTTGTGCATTCTTCATCAGCTAAATCGTATTCAGTGTCAGCTAGAACGTCTTCTAAATCATTGCAATATTCTTCTAATGCTTCTATATATCTTTTTTCCTCTTCAAAATAATCATTATTGAAATCTTCTATTTTTGGCTTTTTCAAGTCCACGAATTCCCTTTTCTTGTTCGGCTCCTTAATCCACTTGAGAAAATTCTCTTTTGAATAGAATGGACAATCTCCGTCACAATCCCCAATGTCACAAGACACGTCAACCCTATCTCTTTTTAAAGAGTTATTGAAATGTGAACATGGGGCGATTCCAAAGACTTCATCATCTGATAGGAAGTCAGCGACTGCTTCTAGCTTATTGAGACTCACTAACTCCATACTTTTCTATATCCTTTCTTATTTCTTCTTTCTGGATTGCTCTTTCTATTTCTCTGTTGATTTTTAACTTTTGATAGTCTTTAACTTTATCGATATCTAGATAACCCAAAGCAACTAACTCTGTGATACAGATAAGAACGTCTGCCACTTCTTCGTGCAAATTTTCTTCATATTTATCATGAAATCCATATCTTTTTACTTTTGTAATAGATTGGATTAGTTCAGCACACTCTTCTGATGTAATAGTGAGAGTTAGATCATCACTATTAATATGTGCCACCTTATCCAATCCTAAAATTATGCTTTGTGGATATTTTAATAATTCCACTACTCTTCCGATTTCTTTAAACATTCTTTTAATCCTCCGAAACGAAAGTAATGACAATTGCTCCTAAAGTATTAGCAATACTTTCAGCTTCTACTACATTTTTGAATACTTTCGCTTTCTCTACTGTTTCATCCAATTTAATAGATGTTAGTGATGCACTTGTAACATACATATTTCCTAACTTTACCAGATATAATTTTTCCATTTGTTTTTCTCCTCTTCTTTAGGATATAAAGTCAATAGTGCATACTGCTCTTGTGCATATGCCTCATATCCTATGACTTGATATTCACTT
>ERZ1034687.1281-NODE-1281-length-13668-cov-42.041431_pt1 | contig 13668 bp, 13 predicted proteins | sample MGYA00520704_ERZ1034687 | MGnify/ENA primary metagenome ERZ1034687 (study PRJEB33766, sample SAMN09781762) | gut metagenome | biome: gut microbiome | host: Homo sapiens | place: Madagascar | study: EMG produced TPA metagenomics assembly of the PRJNA485056 data...
TTGGCAATGCCGACGCGGGGACGCGTCGCCCCCAGGTTAGGACGCCTCCCCCCCCCAATTAGGCAGACAAATTGCAGTTTGAAAGCCTCTACGAAATGTTTTAGAATGCTCTAAATAGGCATTAGACTTACGTATATTTTACCAATGGTGTTTTTTGCTTTCATGTTTCATTTTTATGTTTCAACTTATTGATTATCAATACTTTCGAAGGCTGAAACATACGATTTCTATGTTTCATTTTTAGTTTCAATGTTTCACTCAAAAAAAACACTGTGGGAGCGATTCAAAAACACAATGGGAGCGATTTAAAAACACTGTGGGAGCGATTAAAAAACACTGTGGGAGCGATTCAAAAACACAATGGGAGCGTGAAACTTCTCCCATTGTGTTTTTATTTTTTTGTGTAAAGCTTATTCCGTGTTCTTATAAATGAGTTTTCAGTTTGTGAGTTGCAAGGTTATAAGGTTTCATCATATAGAGAGTAAAAAACAAGCTTTATAACCTCATAACCTCAAAAAAAAGAAAATTGAAACAGGAGACTGAATACTGAACACTAAAACTGAAACTATGAAACTAAAGATGAAACATAGGAATGCTATGTTTCATAGTTTCAAGTCGTTGATAATCAATGTGTTACCACGTAAAAATGAAACATGAAACAAAAAACAGCGGTGGTAAAAAACTGTAAGGGTTTTACCACCGTTGTACCGGTATTTGGGTAATAAAAAGGTCAATGTCTGTGATTGACAGAGACATTGACCTTATTGTAATAGTGCGGAAAGAACAGGATTCGAACCTGCGAAGCCCTTTAGGGGCTTACACGCTTTCCAGGCGTGCCTCTTCAACCACTCGAGCACCTTTCCTAATATGTCAAGGAGAAATACTTACTTGAGTACTCCTTCTAACTCTTCCACCTCGCGGCGAAACTCTTTGTCTACTCCGATGCGATGTCCCACTTGATTGCACGCATAAAGCACTGTGCTGTGGTCGCGCTTGCCAAACTGACGGCCTATTTGGCTATAGGTAGTTTCAGTATATTTGTGAATTAAGAACATGGCCAACTGGCGAGCTTGCACAATGGCCTTCTTGCGACTTTTTGAAGTCAAATCCTTTGTTTTAACACCATAGCGCTGACATACGGTCGAGGCAATGTCGTCGGCCGAAAGCTCTTTGCGTTCGAGGTTGACTGCACGCGCTACTACGCGTTGGGTGAGCAGAAGGTCGATCTCGCAGTTGTCAACCACCGAATAGGCCATGATGGAGTTGATGATACCCTCTAACTCACGTACACTGCTCTCTACATTTTGAGCAATGTATTGCACTACTTCCGTGGGGATAACCTCTTGCAAACCGTCGCGGCGAATTTTGGAAATCAAGATGTCGCGGCGTAACTTCGTGTCGGGCTTCTCCATTTCTACCACCATACCCCACTTGAAGCGTGTAAGCATACGTTCTTCGATGCCCTCGAAGAGTACGGGCGGACGGTCGCAAGTGATGATAATCTGTCGATTATTCTGTTGCAAATGGTTGAAAATGTGGAAGAAAGCCATTTGCGTCTTTGAGGTCGTAATCTCTTGAATGTCATCAATGATCAAGACCTCGATAGATTGGTAGAAGTTGATGAAGTCATTCTGTGTGTTGTGAATGACTGAGTCGGTGTATTGTGTCTTAAACACGTGAGCCGAAACAAACAATACGCGCTTATTCGGATTTTTCTCTTTAATGTGCACACCAATGGCGTTGACCAAGTGAGTCTTGCCCACACCGCTGGGGCCGTAAAGGAAGAATGGGTTGAATGCGCTCTTGCCTGGGTCGTCGGCAATGCTGAGACCTACGCTGCGTGAGAGTTTGTTGCTGCTACCCTCTACAAAGTTGTCGAACGTATAGCGACGATTGAGTTGCGACTCCAAGGGGGGTAACTCGTTCTGTTGGGGAGTAACGCGGTAACGATTGATCTCTTTCCCTTTGTCAGCCGTAGGCTGTGTCTTAAACAAAGGTTCGGGTACAGCGTTTGTGATAGGATCCTTCTCAATGATGTACTCCAACTTAATTCCTGCCCCCATGTAGTGGTGGACCACCTGCATGAAGTAGTTGACGTAGTTGGTATCGAACATTTCGGCAAAGGAACGACTGGGCACCTTAATCTTGAGTCCCCCCCCCTCGTAACTAACAAATTGTATAGGCTCAAACCAAGCGACGTAGATGTCGTTTGGTACATTTTGTTTGAAGAAGTCTATGCAATTTTGCCAGTATTGCGGAAGAGGTTGTTCCATTTTAGTTAACTCTTTTGGAGGTGCTTGTTTGTTCGGGTTTGCAAATTTCGATATTTATTTTGGATTAAGAAACTGCTAAACTATTTTTTTAAGTAGGTGTTAAAAATTAGTTGATATGAATTGGTGCAGTATTTCGTTCAGAAATATAGGTTGAAGAGGGAGCGTAGCGGGCTACGTGACCGATGAAACCTATGTTTCTGGGCGAAAGAATGCGCCAAGGCATATCGACTAATTCTGAACATGATTAATATAAACTAATTTTGAACACCTACTTATAGGGCTTTGTAACATAAAATAGAGGTGAACTGCAGTTCACACTTCCTCCAATAAATGTTTGAGCACGACGGTGGCGGAGATTTCACGATTGGCCGCTTCGGGAATGACGAGCGAACGTGGGGACTCAATCACGTCGTCCGTAACAATCATGTTGCGGCGAACAGGCAGGCAGTGCATGAACTGCGCATTGTTCGTAACGGCCATGTGGGCAGCGTCAATCGTCCACGACATATCCTTAGACAATATCTTGCCATAGTCAGCAGCGTTGGCTACGCCAGGACAACTCCAGTTCTTGGCATATACAAAGTCAGCTCCTTCGAGCGCCTTCATTTGGTCATATTCCACTTGTGCATCACCTACAAACAAAGGATCGAGTTCGTAGCCATGAGGGTGAGTGACGACAAAGTCAACGTCGGCAGCACGCATCCATTCTGCAAAGCTGTTGGGTACAGCTTGGGGTAGGGCGCGAGGGTGAGGCGCCCATGTAAGCACAACCTTCGGGCGCTTCGTCTCCTTATGTTCCTCAATCGTGATTAAGTCAGCAAAGGCCTGCAAGGGGTGAGCCGTAGCACTCTCCATTGAGAATACGGGGCGGCCACTGTACTTAATAAACTGTGACAGAATGTTTTCGGCATAATCCGCCTCGCGGTCGGTTAGTCCAGCAAAGGTGCGCACACCGATGAGGTCGCAGAATGAAGCCATAACGGGAATGGCCTCGAGTAGGTGCTCACTCTTGTCACCGTCCATTACCACACCGCGTTCTGTCTCCAACTTCCACGCACCTTGGTTTACGTCGAGCACCATGACGTCCAACCCTAAGTTGCGTGCCGCCTTTTGCGTAGAAAGGCGCGTGCGTAGAGAGTTGTTAAAGAATATAAGGAGGGCCGTCTTATGGTGGCCAAGGTGTTCGAATTGATAGCGATTGGCTTTAATCTCAGCAGCCTCGGCCAAAGCTTTGTCAAGTGAACCGAGGTCTGCAACGTGTAAGAATGTCTTCATGTATATATAGTGTATAGTTATTATCAAACATCGCAAAAGTAGCACTATATTTTGTATATAACTTTGCATATTCACTTTTTGTTTGGCAATGGGCACAAAAAGTCGTACTTTTGCTTTGTATAAATATAGTAATAACGCAAAAAACGATGAAGAAAACACTTTTACTCCTTGCCCTTACTACCTTGATAGGTGCAACGGGCTGTGCTAAAAAGACAAATTTGGCACAAACTTCTGCTACTGAGCAGACAGAACAGCAGACTCAAGTAGCTTATAACGTGAAAACTATTCCGACCTCTGTGGCAGGAAAAGACGTAGTGAGTGCCATTGCGGCCAACTATCCCGGACAAGTCGTGTTGATTGACTTCTGGGCAACTTGGTGCGGTCCTTGCCGCATGGCGATGAAGCAGGTGGACGATATTAAGCCTGAACTCTCAAAGAAGGGGTGCGTATTCGTTTACGTGACGGGTGAGACCTCTCCTTATGCTGATTGGCAGAAGATGATAAAGAACATTGCTGGCGACCACTATCGCTTGACGGATAAACAGTGGAGCGAGATGTGTACTTCGCTCAATATTCCAGGCATTCCTGCTTACTTATTGTTAGGCAAGCAAGGTAAGAAGGTGTATGACAATATGAACGAGGGTGGTTATCCTGGTAGCGACATCTTAAAGAATAATATAGAAGTGGCGCTTACGGATAAGTAGCGGTAACTGGATAAGCTGATGAATAGAAAGGTATTTTCGTACGTTTGCTTGTGCTTGTTGGGGGTGTTGTCTTTCAGCTTCCTCTCTTGTACGGAACTGAAGAAGAACTTTGGACAAGAAGGTGAATGGGCAGCTGAGACCGTTGACGAACTCTACACTTCCGATGCAGAATCAGGTCAAAAGCCTAACAAACAAAAAAACACTTCAGCAACAAAGGAAATCGAAATCCCTGTTTACGAAAGTAGCCGTGGGGGACAAGTTATTCGCCACACAGGTTATATGTTGAGCTACGATGCCGACTACAAAACCCCGCAGTGGGTGGCGTGGACACTGACGGCGCGTCAGGCACAAGGCACGGCGCCTCGTTATGACAAATTTCAGGCCGACCCTAAAGTGCGTGGTGCAAAAGCCTATCCTTCGGATTATACACGTTCGGGGTACGACCGAGGTCACATGGCCCCAGCGGGCGACATGAAGTGGAGCGAAACGGCTATGCAAGAGTCCTTTTATATGAGCAATGTTTGTCCGCAAAATCGTAACTTAAATCGTGGCGATTGGAAAGACCTCGAAGAGTTAGAGCGCACTTGGGCCATTCGCTATGGTGCGGTGAGTATTGCGGCAGGGCCTATCTATTATAGTAAGAAGCCAGCGCGCATAGGAGCAAACAAGGTGGCTGTGCCCGATGCTTTCTTTAAAGTGCTGTTGGTCAATTATCCGAAGTCGCCCAAGGCTTACGGCTTTATTTTCAAGAACGAAGCGGGCAATCGTCCGCTCACCTATTATCAACTCACCGTCGATGAGGTGGAGCAACAAACGGGTATGGACTTCTTCTCATCACTGCCCGATAAAATTGAAAACCGCATCGAAAAGGAATTGCCTGCGGTGAAGTGAGGGGTATAAGGTTATGAGGTTAAAAAGTTTGTTTTATTAGCATAGTGTAACTTTATAACCTCAAAACTTAAAACACAAATAATATATGATAAAAACATATCTTACGCTTTTGTTATGCTGCGTTTGTGGACTGTCACATGCACAACAAACACCAATGGACAGCCTTCCGGCTGCCGAAATGGAGGCTTATATACGCAATGCTGTGCTTGAGGCGCAAGCAAAGAAGAAGTACGTAAAGGTAGAAAAGAAATATCGCTATCGCGTGACGTTGACTGATAAGAAGAATTGTGGGTATAGCGTGAAACACCCCGAAAAATTCTTGTCAGCCAAAGCCTTAGCGCGCCGCAATCGCTATGGGCTGAAGGTGGATGGGTATGATTTGCCCGTATCGGCGGTTTATACGCGCCAACTCAGTGCGTTGGGACTCCGACTGCACAATATGAGTAAGTGGAACAATACGGTGGTGGTCGAGACGGCTGATACAATGCTCATGGCGCGCGTGCGTCAATTACCCTTTGTCAAAGCGACGCGCTGTGTGTGGGAAGGCCCAGATAGTGTACTCGTGCCTGAACCCTCCAATCGTGCTGATGAGGTGACGAACCATCGTGATACGACACTCCATAACTATTATGGCTATGGTCAAAATCAGGTAGAGATGTTGGCCGTTGATCGCCTTCACCAAGCTGGTTTCCGTGGCAAGGGCGTTACGATAGGCGTGATTGACGGTGGCTATTACAATGCCGACTTAATGAAAGGTATTGATCAGTCACATATTTTGGGAACTCGCAATTTTGTGCGCCCTTCGAAGAGCGTGTATGAAGAGTTAGATCATGGTATGATGGTGCTCTCGTGTATGGCGGCTAACGAACCGCATTACTTAGTGGGTACTGCGCCTGAGGCAGACTATTATTTACTGCAGAGTGAAGACGGTGAGTCTGAGCAATTGGTAGAAGAGGACAATTGGTGCGCTGCGCTCGAATATGCGGATAGCATAGGGTGTGACATAGTGACAAGTTCGTTGGGCTATTACCACTTTGACCACGAATACATGAATCATCACTATTATGAACAGGACGGCCACACGGCACTGAATAGTCGTAGTGCTTCTCTTGCAGCCAGTCGTGGTCTGTTGGTACTGAATAGTGCGGGCAATAGTGGTCGGGGCGCTTGGAAGAAAATCGGTTTCCCAGCTGACGCTTGCGACATGATAGCCGTAGGCGCGGTAGATAGTGTGGGACTGAACACAACGTTCTCGTCAATTGGCAATGCTGCCGATGGCCGTATCAAACCCGATGTCATGGCACAAGGCGAAAATTCAATGGTTTATGATGACGACGGTACGGTAGTAGGCGTGAATGGCACTTCTTTCTCTTGTCCGACGATGTGTGGCGCGGTGGCTTGTTTGGTACAAGCATTCCCCACGAAGCGTCTGACTGAGATTATTCGTGCTTTGCAGCAATCGGCTAACAATGCACAACATCCTGATAATATATTTGGCTATGGCATTCCGAACGTGATGAAGGCCAAAGCTTTATTAGATAAAAAATAAAATCATGGCAAACGGTTATCCTGAGAATAAAGGGCACAAGGGGATAGTTTATCCTTCGCCTATCTTTGGCCCGATACACAGTCGTCGATTGGGTGTTTCATTGGGCATTAACTTAATGCCGAAGGACGGCAAGGTGTGCACTTTTGATTGTGTGTATTGTGAATGTGGATTTAACAAAGACCACCGTCCACACGCTCCGCGTCCTACGCGCCAAGAGGTGGCTGAGGCTTTAGAGGCGCAGTTGAAGAAGATGAAGGCTGAAGGACCGAAACCTGACGTGTTGACCTTTGCGGGTAATGGTGAACCCACGGCGCACCCCGACTTTGCTGGCATTATTGACGATACGGTGCGTTTGCGCGATGCTTACTTCCCTAATGCAAAGGTGAGCGTATTGAGTAATGCTACGCTTTCGATGCGTCCTGCCGTGCATGAGGCGCTGCTGAAGGTTGACAATAATATATTGAAACTCGACACGGTGTCGCCTGATTATATTCAGCGCGTAGATCGTCCTACGGGTGCTTATGATGTGAATGAAGTGATTCGTTCGCTATCGTCATTTAAGGGTCACGTCATTGTACAGAGTTTGTTTATGAAGGGCATGAGTGAGGGCCAAAGCGTTGACAATACCACCGATGCGTATGTATTGCCTTGGTTAGAAGCTATTAAGCACATCAACCCTCGTATGGTCATGGTCTACACCATCGACCGTGAGACACCTGACCCTGATTTGCGTAAAGCCACCCACGAAGAGCTTGACCATATTGCCGACTTGGTACGTGAAGCTGGCTTTGAGGTGGAAGTGGCATACTAATATTTAATGTGTGGGTAATGTGCAAATGCGTGGTTAATGTGCAAATGCGTGGTTAATGTGCAAATGTGAGAATGTGCAAATGTGCAAATGGTCGCCTTTTCTTGCTGCGATTTCAATTGTAATGTTGTACATAAATTCTCACTTCCTTGTTTTAGCAAAGTATTTTCACATTTCTCAATCATTTACGCATCTCTCATTATTCTCACATTTGCACATTTTCACATTAGCACATTCTCACATTTCCCCCGCATTTACGCATCTCTCATCATTTGCACATTCTCACATTCTCACATTTGCACATTTAACTCATGTATTTAGTTGCTTTATCTGGCGGAGCGGACTCCGTATGTTTGCTGCTTACACTGCTTGAACAGGGCAGGGTAGGGGCGGCTGCGCACTGTAATTTCCACTTGCGCGGTGAAGAAAGTAATCGTGATGAGGCCTTTGTGCGTCATTTGTGTGATGAAAAGCACGTACCACTCTATGTGAAACATTTTGATACGGAGCGCGAGGCTGCACAATCGGGTGAAAGCATAGAAATGGCAGCTCGTCGTTTGCGCTACGCGTGGTTTAAACAACTCATACGAGAACATGGGTTGGAAGGTGTGGCTGTAGGACATCATCAAGAGGACAATGCTGAAACGCTTCTGCTCAACTTAGTGCGTGGCACGGGACTGCAAGGCTTACAAGGTATGCAGCCCTTGAGTCATAAACAGGGCTTTTGTATTTTTCGACCTTTGTTGTCTTATTCCAAAGCAGACATCTTAGCCTATCTCAAGGAACGAGGACAGACTTACGTAACGGATAGCACAAATGCTGATACGCATTATCGGCGTAACAAAATCAGACATGAAGTGTTGCCCCTCTTGCGGACGATGAACCCACAGGTGGTTAGTGCACTCAATCAAATGGCGCAACACCTCACGGAAGTAAATGGTGTTTATCAAATAGGTCTCAAACAATTGTGCGTGGATTGTGGTTTAACGGTCGTGCCTAATCACGCCCATTATCAACAATTATCGTTAGAACGGTTGAAAGCATGCACTGAACGCACAGCGTTGTTGCGTGAATTGCTTGCTCCATTAGGCTTTACCATGGCGCAAATAAATGATGCGTTGCAAATGCGCGTAGGGGGTGTCCTAACGTCGCCGCAGGGATTTGTAACGATTAATGATGAACAATTATTGTTTGGTCCTTCGGTCGGTGAGGTAAAAAAGACGAGAGTGAAATTGCCTTCTGCAATTGGGGATAGGGTAGTGACGCAAAATGGTGACATAGAATTGACCGCTGTGCTATGCCCTCGTAGTGAGATACGTTCGTTGAGGTGTGCTGCCAATGAAGCTTATTTTGATACAGATAAACTGAAGGGCAACTTATACTTGCGTGGCATAGAGGAGGCTGATCGCTTCCGTCCGTTTGGCATGAAGGGAAGTAAGTTGGTGAGCGACTTGATGACCGACTTGCATTGTTCGCGATTGGACAAACTTTTGGCACAGGTGCTGGTTGACGAACAGGACGAAATCTTTTGGCTGGTAGGTTATCGCACGGCGAGTGTGGCTAAAATAATGAACGAAACAAAGCGCGTATTAAAATTGACAATAAAACGATGAAGCATTTCTTTCCCTATATAATCGTTTTGCTTGCCGTGATAGTGGCAGCATGTGGCGAGGATCGCAGTGGTGAACAACCCTTTGCTCCAACCGTGCAAACGGGTACGGCTGAGCAAGTAGGCGACTCGGTACAAATTGTAGGTTCGGTCTTAACGTCGCCCAATAGTCGTGTGTTGGAGCGTGGCTTTTCGTATGGCAATGATACGCTGCGTGCTACGACAGTGTCAAAAGATACGGTTAACGTATTCTCTGCTTTTACCGATTCCTTAGGCAAGGGCGAATACTTTGCCGTAGCTTATGCTCGCAATGGCGTTGGCACAGGTTATGGCGATACGATACGCTTTGTGGTGAAGTGAAAACGAAAATTTGAAGGCTAACAGAAATGAACATGAATGTTTCGCGTTTTATCATGAATGCGAAACGTTCATGAAATCAGCCCTATATTTTCGAAGGTCTCGAATTTTTATCGGACACCAATAATAGAACTAAAGTTTCCCACCCCGAAATAATGGGGGGGAAACTTTAGTAAATGAGCTTCTAGATTATCTTATGATTATACGGCAAATCTCAGACTTTTTTTGGGAATTTGCAACACGTACAATATACAATCCCGATGTCAATCTGCTTGTATCAATGCTTGCATTCTTTTGTCCATCATGGAGATTTTGTGAACAGACAACTTGTCCCGCAGCATTTACCACAGTAAGCGATGTTGGTGATTGAACAGAAGAAATGTCAACACTAACAATTTCGTTTCTTCGCGGCATGACTGGTGATGCACTTATTTTTTCTGGTATATCACGCACTTGCTTTAACGAAGTACTAATTTTGCCATGTTCAAAAGAATATAGTCGAATGAAATAATCCGGCTCAGCATCTCTATTAGCAGCTTCTTTGGCAATATGTAAGCCTAAATACCAATTACCATCTCCAAGGTATATTAAATCTAGAGGTATTCCGTCCCAATCACCATAATAAAAAGAGGTTAGATTCTCTCCTTCACCAAGCGTCAGATTAGCCAACACCTTACCATCATCTTGTTTAATGGCGAGTTCCAATGCATGCCCATATTCATCAAAACGAGTTCCAACAATGTATTCAAATTTTCCATCATCAGAAAAAACGTCTTGTGTGACAGGCAATCTTGTTCCACTACGATATTCGTCTATGAAATTGCACATAAGAATTGGGTTGGACGAAGTTATCTGTTTCACCTCATTCAAACTGTTATCAAATATACTAATGGAAGTAAGATGATAAACATAATTGTGATCACCAAATTTAAATTCAGAGCGTGAACCTGTCCAATACATATCATCACCCCCATCGTTCAAAACCATATCTGGAATCACACCTGAATAATCAGATCTAGTAGTTAAAATAGGGTCAAACGGCTTATTATCCGCAGAGAGCGTTGAGCATACCGCTGCAAAAAGAGATAAAAGTAACACCTTACAATTCTTCATAATAATATCCCTAAATCCGTGTCGGGCGCAACTTCTAATTGTTAATACTTGAACGCTTCAAAAGTACAACAAATTCAATTACCCCCCCGTTTATACAAATATTAACATAAAAAATGACAGATTATCTCACACCACCCACCGCAATGCCATAAAAATCATGCTATGGAAACTTCTCGCACCCAATATACAACATATCAAAAGTATCTGATCGGTACGATGTTCCAACAAGTCCTCCTCTGACTCTGGATTTTTCTCCGTTGACTTGTTCTTGCAGAGACCATTTCTTCCACGTTCCACGCCAGCGGTCTGAATAGCCAAAATCAAGTTATCATTGTGGCTCTGTAACGAATCGTTTGGGTAAACTGCAATTTGTCTGCCTAATTGGGGGACGTAATTGGAGGGCGGGGTTGTAACCAGCGGCAGCAGCAGAGCGTAAGCAAAGGCGGGCTGAAAGCCCAGTGATGCCTTCAGCCCAGGGCAGCGCCCTGGGTATACGATGCGCAACGATGGCGCCCTGAAAGGGCAAAAGCTCTACAATAAGCGTTGATTATTAGTGCTTTTGCCCTTTCAGGGCGCCATCGAAACACTATTCATTAACCCAGGGCGCTGCCCTGGGCTGAAGGCACCATTGGGCTTTCAGCCCGCCTTTGCTTACGCTTTGTTGCTGCCGCGGGTTACAAACCCGCCCCCCAATTAGGGCGATAAATTGCAGTTCTTAAAACGAGTCTACCCACACGATTTGTTATAGGACCACATTTTTTTAACAACCTCTTAAATTAATTGATTATCAACTGTTTACACAGAGAATATCACCCCCGCTATGGCTTTATAGCATAGGGTGGGAAACTTTAGTTCTATATTCTATAGCCTTACTTTCGTTTTGAATGATAAGACCGCGTGATTTTAAGAGTTTGAGTATGTCGGGAAGTCTAAGGGCTATTTTGAATATCCCATAGGTATATAAAAAGCAAAAGTCCCACCTTGGTTCGCTGTTCTTCGGGAAGCGTGGTGGGAACTGTTGCTACAAAGGTACAAAGTTCTTTTTTATGGAGTAATCTTTCTGATGAAAGTTTTATACCATCGACTTATAGAAATATGAACAAATAGCTGCTTTTCAATAGTTTATCAGAAAAATTGCAGTCTATCAATTAATAGTTTTCAGCTCTCAGTTCGAAGTAGCTTTGAGGGTGGTTGCAAACGGGGCAAACATCGGGAGCCTTCTTGCCGATAACGATGTGGCCACAGTTAGAGCACTGCCATACACTGTCACCGTCGCGGCTGAAGACAATGGCATCTTCAATGTTCTTGAGTAAGCGACGATAGCGTTCCTCATGAGCCTTTTCGATAGCACCTACCATTTCAAACTTTTCAGCGATTTCGTCAAAACCCTCTTCACGAGCTTCCTTGGCGAAGGTAGCGTACATGTCTGTCCACTCATAGTTCTCGCCAGAAGCAGCATCGGCTAAGTTGTCAGTAGTACCAGGCACATCACCACCATGGAGCAACTTAAACCAGATCTTAGCGTGTTCCTTCTCATTGCGTGAAGTCTCTTCAAAGATGTTGCCCATCTGAACGTAGCCGTCCTTCTTAGCCTTTGAAGCGTAGTATTGATATTTAGTGTGAGCTTGTGATTCGCCAGCGAAGGCTGTCATCAAGTTTTGTTCCGTCTTTGTTCCCTTTAAGTCTTTCATTGTTACATTCTTTTGTTAAGTTGGTATTCAAAATATAAAGCGCACTTATTTAGATAATAATCAGTGGTCTTCTTATTGTCTTCATAAGTGCGCTTTTCATTTGGTTCAAGGTTTCCTTTTAAAGAGTGTGCGTGAGGAGTTTACTTCTTGAAGTAACGATTGTACAAACCTTCGAAGCCACGTCCGTGGCGAGCTTCGTCGCGAGCCATTTCGTGAACGGTGTCGTGGATAGCGTCGAGATTTAATTCCTTAGCACGCTTAGCAATGCGAGCCTTGTCTTCGCAAGCACCAGACTCAGCGTTCATGCGCTTCTCAAGGTTGGTCTTAGTGTCCCAAACCACGTCGCCGAGCAATTCAGCAAACTTTGAAGCGTGTTCAGCTTCTTCCCAAGCGTAGCGCTTGAAGGCTTCAGCAATTTCGGGATAACCTTCGCGGTCGGCCTGACGGCTCATTGCGAGGTACATACCGACCTCTGTGCATTCACCATTGAAGTGGGCGTTGAGGTCCTTAATCATCTCTTCGTCGCAACCCTTAGCTACACCAATCTCGTGTTCAGCTACAAAGCTCAAGCCTTCGTCTTCAACGAGTTCTTTGAACTTAGAACCGGGTACACCACACATGGGGCACTTTTCGGGAGCGTGTTCACCTTCATATACATAACCGCAAACGGTACAGATAAATTTCTTCTTCATAATGAGTAAAAGTTTTTAGTAGATTGTGAGTTAATGTTCTTGTTTCTTTTAAGTTAGACCGCTTTGGCCTCTGTTTCTTTGTCGTTTTGCTTTTCTGCGCACTCTTGGCAGCAACCTCTGAAGTAGAGTTGAACTTCTTCAGGTTGAAAACCATTAGGAATAATAGCGTTACCCTCAAGGTGTTGGTTGTTGAGTACCATATCGTAAACCTTTCCACATCTTGTGCAGAGGAAGTGTGCGTGGGGCGTAGTGTCAGCATCGAAGCAGCAATTCTTCTCGTCAATGGTGAGCTGTAAGGCAACTCCCTTGCCTGTGAGAATTTTTAGCGTATTGTATACGGTCGTTTTTGAGAGGGTAGGCATCTTGCGATGAAGCGCAAGATAAATCTCATCGGCCGTAGGGTGCGTTCGGTGGTCAAGTAGATATTCCATCACTGCCATACGCTGCACCGATGGCTTAACATTGTGCGCAGTCAAGTAATTGAGTGTAGCGTTAGCTTTCATTGTTTACGATTTTGTAATGATTACAATCTTGATTACGATGCAAAAGTATAGACTTTATAGTTATGAAGCAAATTTTTCTCCAACTTTTTTTCATTTTTCTTTAAAAAAACATGTTTTTTCCTCTTTTCTGTTGTTGGCTATTACATTAATAAACTGCAATTGGGCCTCACCCCCTAACCCCCTCTCCTTGAGGAGAGGGGGAC